>JAABUQ010000384.1_pt1 | contig 102599 bp, 74 predicted proteins | sample 5560001 | NCBI WGS metagenome assembly JAABUQ01 (sample SAMN10711888, study PRJNA513371) | rock metagenome | isolation source: Antarctica rocks | place: Antarctica: Victoria Land, Finger Mt nord | collected 2015-12-18
CTCCGTCAGGCCTTCGCCCATTGCGGAAAATTCCTCACTGCTGCCTCCCGTAGGAGTCTGGGCCGTGTCTCAGTCCCAGTGTGGCTGATTGTCCTCTCAGACCAGCTACTGATCATCGCCTTGGGAGGCCATTACCCCCCCAACAAGCTAATCAGACGCAAGCCCATCCCTAGGCGGCTTGAAAGCCTTTTCACTCCTCAGCATAGGAGGTATTAACAACCGTTTCCAGTTGGTATCCCTCTCCTAGAGGTAGGTTCTTACGCGTTACTCACCCGTCCGCCACTAGATTTCAGCCATGAGCAAGCTCTTGGCTAAAACCTCGTTCGACTTGCATGTGTTAAGCATGCCGCCAGCGTTCATCCTGAGCCAGGATCAAACTCTCCATGATAGTGTCACTCAATGATCGATTCTAGGTCGATCAATTTGTATTTTTTAGAAAATTCACTCACAAATTAAATATAGTCGCTTCCGACTCCTTTGTCAAGCCTCCTTTCTCACCACTTGCTCTCATCCCCTTTTTTTTCACCTTCGCTGAAAGTAAAGTATTCAACAAAGCTGAACAGGCCAGGTAAGCAACCAAACTAAACAGCCAAGCTTCACTGAAGCTGTTTACCAAGAGTATTTACCGATGGTGTTTCTCAATGATGTTTCCCGACGGTGTCGCTTCGCCCGCTTCGCGAGCGACGCGAAGCGATCTCTTCCCGTCTTTCTTCAAACAGCGTTCGCCCCTTGCCGATGGCCTCAACGAAACTGTTCAATAAAAATGTTAATGAAGGGACGGAATCATCATTGGCTGGAATGAACAAGTCGGCTAGACTTGGATCACAGTCGGTATCTAAGATGGTGAGACTCCGTCTTCCTAATTTTCGACATTCTCGAACCGCATTCATCTCATCCGGTTGACCGACGATGATGAGAATATCGGGGATCCAACCCATCTTTTTGACACCACCCAAATATTTTTCGAGACGCTCTTTCTGCTTCCGTAAAAGCGCTGCTTCCTTCTTGGGCAGCTTTTCAAAGCCTCCGTATTTTTCATGCATCTCTAACTCATTCAGCCTGGTTATGGAGGTTTTCATCGTCTCCCAATTGCTCAGCATCCCACCCAGCCAACGTTGATTGATATAGAAGGACTGACTTTCGATGGCCGCTTTGGAAATCAACCGAGTCGCCTGCTTCTTGGTGCCAACAAAAAGAAACGTCTTTCCTTGAGCAGCCGACTCGGTTAAAAATTGTGAGGCCTTTTTTAAATAGAAATATGTTTGAATGAGGTCGATGATATGAACCCCATTCCGTTTACTATGAATATAGGGGGCCATTTTCGGGTTCCATTTTCTAGCGTGGTGACCGAAATGGAGACCCATCTGAACCATTTCATCGATGGTTGTAACCACAAAAAAATCTCCCAATTGAAAAGAAATAGAGGTCAATCCGAATCGACCCTCGCATTACTGTCAGTTTCCTCTTCGCTGAACAGCTTCGCTGAAGCCTTAGGCGAAAACAAAAGTGACACGATGCGAGGCGAGAACGGTTCCCCACCGTGGCATGAGCTTCGCTGAATAACGCCACACTGTTTTTTTACCCCCTAGTAATTCTCCGAGGAGAGTGGGGCAAGGAGGACACATTAGGTGCAGAAGGTCGAAAAAGTCGCTTTAGAAAGTATCAACCGATCTTCACTTTTCCACCCGCATCTTCAAGCTGTTGTTTTGCTGTTTCGGCCTCATCTTTTGAAACACCCTCCTTGACCGCCTTTGGTAATGAAGATGTAAACTCCTTAGCCTCTTTTAATCCCAATGATGTTAAGTTTCGAATTACCTTAAGAACGGCGACTCGTTTATCGCTTGCAATGTCTTCCAATACAACGTTAAACGTTGTCTTCTCTTCGACTACCTCGGCCACCTCACCGCCGACCATCGCTGGCAAAGGAACGCCTCCCGTCGGGGCACTAGCATCAACCCCAAACGTCTCTTCAATTCGAGTTACCAATTCGGTAGCTTCAAGAAGGGTAATCGTTTTCAATTTACTGATAATTTCTTCCGTCGTCGTAGACATAATGTATCGTATAAACATTTTTTCCGTCGCTTCACCGACTGTGTCGCTTCACTTCACCTTTGAGCACCACTTTTGATGAACACCTTTGGTAAAGCGAGTCTCTTTTCAGTGAAGACGAAGCAAATCGCCCTCGTCGAGTAAGGGCGCGGAATGGGGTAGGAAGGGAGTCATCTTCGATGACATTTTTAATGAAGGGCGAGGTTTTCTATCACCTCGAGGGGCGCACTCTCCCACCACGTTATCAAATTATAATTGGAAGGTTGACGAGAAGCAAAGAGCTGTGGAACTGGAAAACAAAAAGATTACCGCTTTGAAAACTGCGGTGCTTTGCGAGCCTTTTTTAAACCATACTTTCGACGCTCCTTACAGCGCGAGTCCCTCCTTAAATACCCTTTCTCCTTCAAGATGGATCGGTAGGAAATTTCAAGGGTGCAGAGTGCACGCGCTACCCCTAATTGAATCGCTTCTGCTTGGCCAACCAGACCGCCTCCTTCCACTTTAACGATAATATCGTACTTTCTTTCCAATGAAACCGCCTTGCACGGGGCTTCGATCCGTCCCAACGAGATATGATTGCATTGCATATAGTCTGCAGCAGGCATCCCATTGATATGAAATTCACCCCCTCCTTCCACTAATCGAACCTGCGCAATGGCAGATTTTCGACGGCCTGTGAATAGTGTCACACTTTCTTTAAATACCATGGTTTCTCTCGACAAATAGACTATCCAACACCCCCTCTCTTTTCTTCTCGCTTTTGAGGTCGTTCGCATGGCGAAACGACACCTTCGGATTCAGCGAAGCTGGTCAGCTAAGCTGATCAGCTAACCGACATCTTCACTGAAAGCGCATGCGATGTTGACGACAAAGCTCATATTCTATGAACCAACTTTTCTTTTCATCGGTCAACTCGCGCAAAGTTGCGCTTCATTGTTCTTTCAATCAATCGAGACAGATGAGCTTCTATCTCCAATGAAATATCTTTTGGTATCATCCTGCGCAAGTCCGATCTCATTGACACCAACTGTTTTATAGTCTGGATATTATTCCGACGCAGGTAAGTATTGGTTTTGACCGACAACTCAAAATTCCCCACGTTGATTAAGTCGATGACATCGCTGCTATCGAAGACGACTTCACGACTCTTTTCGGAGTCCCGAGGGAAATGAAGGTCGAAATGTGAAGGATCTTTCTTCAACTGCATTTTTTCAAAGGGAGGGAGCTCGAGAAAAACAGGATCTTTCTTCAACTGTATCTTTTCAAAGGGGGCAAAGAGACGAGTCACAGATCTGGCCGCGAGTCGGATTGCCTCCAAGTGGTCAATACTTCCATTGCTCCAGATTTCCAAAAGAAGCTGCTCTTGGAGCACCGTCCAGCGGTGATCCGGACTCAGTAAAAAATTGACCTTCTTGATTGGCATAAAGTTAGCATCGATAGGAAGAAAGCCACGGCTACTCAATTTTTTATTCCTTGCCGACGTGTGGAGTAAATAGTTTTTTCCAGCCGATATCACCATTTTCATTTGAAGAGTTCCATCGTGAGTCAAGGTTGCAATATATTGCTCCGGGTTGACGCAGCGAAGACCGGGCGGGAGCTTTATATCCCTTCCACGAACGATCATTGGACCTTGTAAATTAAGATGACCCAGGACAGTTTGGGAAGATACGAGACGGCCGGCTAAAACTATCTCCTTAAGATTGCATGTGATGTCCAACACCGAATCACGAACCCCTCGCATCGTACAATATTCATGTTTCACTCCTTTGATTTTAACTCCGATCATTGCGATTCCTGGCAACTCAGAAAGCAAAGCACGACGCAGTACCGTCGCAATGGTCACTCCTTCTCCCGGCGTAAAGGAGCCAACTTCGTAGCGGCCATAAATACCCCCATCCCGTTGGATGCGCGATTCCAAACACATAAGTGTATTATCTACCATTTTTCTTCCTCCAATTCGGTGTCCCTGCATTTCATTCACCCCTTCCACCGAAGCACGGAAGGTGTCTACCGAAGATGGCTACCGAAAGCAGCCACCGAAGCCGTGTCTACCGAAAATGTTAACCGAAGGTGAGAAAAAAGGAAGAGAGGGGTTAATCGATCGACTCCCTTTAGATTCGACGTTTCTTTGGTGGGCGGCAGCCGTTGTGCGGAATGGGGGTGATGTCACGTATTAGTTTGACACGAAGACCTGCCTCCTGCAAACCACGTATCGCTGTGTCCCGACCAGGACCAGCCCCCTTTACCATGACCCGTGCTTGTTGCATTCCTTGCGTCATCGATTGCTTGGCCGCCGTCGCAGCCGCCGTCTTAGCCGCAAAGGGGGTTCCCTTCCTTGCCCCCCGAAAACCACACGCACCGGCTGAAGACCATGAGATTACTTCGCCTCGCAATGTTGTAATCGTAATGATCGTGTTATTGAAACTTGCTTGGATATGAACGACCCCCTTCGGTGTCTTTCGTTTCGCTTTCTTTGAAATCTGTCTTGCCATATTGTTGATTTGGTTTTCTATCTTTGCGTTGACTTCGTAGAAACTCTGCTTCGCTTTATTAAAAGTGATGCGAGGCCTTTATCCTTGACGCTGTTTATGCTTTGGATTGGAACAGATTACCATCACCTTCCTTTTTCGTCGAATCAGACGGCAATTAATACAAATCTTTTTTACAGAGGGTCGGACTTTCATATTTTTATGCTGAATAGGATTGAAACGGCTCATAGACTTGGCCGTTTCAGTTTTTTACTCGATCAGACCCATCGGCTTCGGCTCAATTGAAGCCGATCTTTTCTACCTTGTGCATCGCGGGCCGCCGGTAAAAACGACGGGAAGAAAAGATTTTTCGTCAAAAGAAAGCTGACTACTTTTACTGAACCCCAAGGTGTCGCTTCACTTCAGCTTCACTGATGCAAAGTGACACTTCAAGCGAAGTGACACCTAAAATAAAGCTCAAGAGAAGAGACACTCCTCCTCCCTGTCTTTTTTGTATAGCCAAAAGCGCTGGGAAGACCTTTTTTTACTAAAATTTTTCTTTTTATTGCGGGGCCGATCCTTTTTGTCTATACCGATGCACAATTCGACCTCGTCTAAGATCGTATGGACTTAATTCGACGATCACCTTATCACCCAATAAGATTCGTATGTAATTTCGTCGGATCTTTCCTGAGAGATGGGCAAGAACATAAAATCCATTTTCTAACTTGACCCGAAAAAGGCCGTTCGAAAGGCAATGCGTCACCACCCCTTCCATGTCGATTCCATCTTCCTTTTCTTGATACACCTTGGTCATGATCATTCTTCTCATTCAGGTGGTTCTCCCTTCTCTGGGAAACTGACATCGACGGCAGGTGATGGAGTCAAATTCCTAATCTGATTCAATCTTCCAGCCATGCAAATTTGAACTATCGAAAACAGATGAGTTGCTCTTTTGACTCAGGAAGGCTGAATCGAAGCAGCTGTCGCCTCGCGAGAGAGTTGTTTTCTTCTCCACTACCAAATAGAACATAAGATTTCACCACCGACACCATGAAGGCGAGCTTCTCGATCGGTTAAAAGACCCTGCGACGTTGAAAGTATAATGATACCCATCCCACCTAAAATTTTAGGTATCTCTTTTTGGTTTGTATAAATTCGAAGCCCTGGTTTACTTATTCTTCGTAAATTTGTTATACACGGCTTCTCGTCGCTACTCCTATATTTTAGACGAACCCGTAATTCTTGGGTTGAATCGGTTTTAAAGGACTCAATAAAGCCCTCCCTTTCTAAAATTTGACAAATCTGCTGACCGATTCGCGTCAGGGGCAGGGAGACGGTTTCACTCCGTCTTAACCCAGCATTTCGAATGCGAGTCAACAGATCACCGATCGTATCGTTCACCATGCCTTCTTATCCTCCTTCTTTGATCAACCCCCCCGATCTTGGTTTTTTTATTCTTCTCGCGGAGCGAGTCACCAAAGGTGAAACGAAACCACACCTTTGGGTTCAGCTAAAGCTGGTTAGTCAAGCTGCTCAGCCAAGCGAAACCAAAACCGATATCATGTATGGGATTAGTTCGACTATGAGTTCACTTCTGGTTCTATCGATTTTTACATAATCCGGAGTGAATAGTAGCCCATCGCGCCCCTTAACTAAAAGTGAGGGTGAGCAACTTATCAACGAAAGGCTTTATTCTTTTTCTGGGGCCTTCCGTTTTGGGGGGGCGAGTTACTTTCCTGTCTTAAAGGGGAGACCAAGCTCTTTTAAAAGGGCAAGGGATTCCAGATTGGTTTTCGATGTTGTTATGATAGAAATATCCATACCACGAATTTGATTGATCTTATCGTAATCGATGTCGGGAAACATCAGTTGCTCCTCCACACCGAGGCTGTAATTTCCACACCCATCGAAACTTTTGACGCTAATTCCTTGAAAGTCACGAACTCGCGGAAGAGCTAGATTAATCAGCCGATCCAAAAAACTATACATTCGATCACCTCGCAACGTCACCGATACTCCGACGGGCATTTTCTCTCGAAGCTTAAAACCGGCGATCGCCTTTTTTGAGCGGGTGATAATACCTCGTTGACCTGCTATCAAAGCTAATTCTTGGAGGCAAGAGTCGAGCATCTTCGTGTTTTGCGATGCGTCACCCAGACCTCGATTGATCACAATCTTGTCGATGCGAGCGACCTGTAATTTATTTTTATAATTAAATTCCGCCATCAATTTTGGAACGATGTGGCGACGGTAGATTGTTTCTAATCGTTCTGTCATACTAGACTCCTTCCAAAAAGCCTCGTTACACAACCTCGGGGGCTAAGGAAACGATCTTTGTAAACTGACGATCTCGAAGCTCACGAGCCACCGGGCCAAAGACACGGCTTCCGCGTGGATTTCCTTCTTTATTTATAATGACTGCCGCATTATCATCGAAACGGATACTCATTCCATTTGGTCGACGTATTCCTCGACATGTTCGAACGATAACCGCCCTCACAATATCCGATCTTTTTAGCGCCATATTTGGAATTGCTTCTTTCACGACAGCAATGATCACATCTCCAATGCTCCCGCTTTGTTTTTCATTTACCCCCAATACACGAATGCACATCAATTTTTTTGCACCACTATTGTCTGCTACAACGAGGTAGGATTGAGGTTGGATCATACTCTTCTTACACTTTTTTTATGTAGTAGGTTGCTGTCGCAATTTTCGTCGGGTTTTCGCTGAAAAATTATTAGTCAAAGTGGCGCTTCGCTTCGCTGAATAGTTTTGTTCAACCAGTTTCGACGAAACTGAAAATGATGTGAGCAAAGCGATACTTTCGGTTTCAGCGAAGCTGATGACCAATCTCTAATTTTTTACTCCTCTTTTCTTGTCCAGCATCGCAAAGTAAGAAGCAAAGGAAGCAGAGGAGGGGGGTTCTACCTTTGCTTATTTGATGAGAAATTGTGTCTTGATCGGCATTTTATGGGCGGCTATTCGCATGGCTGCCTTCGCGACGCTGAGCGACACGCCTTTCATCTCATATAAAATTTTTCCTGTCTTCACCACGGCGACCCAGTATTCAGGCGACCCTTTGCCGGAACCCATTCGAGTGTCGGCTGCACGTTGGGTGACTGGTTTATCTGGAAAAATACGAATCCAAAGCTTTCCGCCTCGTCGAGCATACCGAGTCATCGCACGACGACCAGACTCAATCTGGCGAGAGGTGATCCAGCATGGTTCAAGCGCTTGTAACGCAAAGTCTCCAAAGGCGATGCTGTTTCCGCGGGTTGCTTTCCCCCTCATTCGACCTCGACTTTGTTTTCGATATTTTGTTCTTTTCGGACTTAACATACTACCCTCCTGAATAGGTTATGCGATGGGAAGGGCGCGTCACACCGTCACCCCCTTCCTCCGTTCTTCCATCTCAGACCGACCCCCTTTTTCTGCTAGTCCTTCAAAAACCCAGACCTTGATCCCTAATAATCCATACTTGGTTTGCGCTGTTGTATGGCTGTAGTCGACCCGTGCTCGAAGAGTTTGAAGTGGGACTCGACCTTTTCGAAGCCACTCTGTTCGAGCGATCTCAGCACCGTTTAAGCGACCCGACACCTGGATTTTTATTCCTTTTACTTGCCCGACGGTAGCACGTTTTAGGACAGACTTCATTGCTCGCCGAAATGGTGTTCGCTCTTCCAGTTGATTCACTAAGCTAGTTGCGATAGATGGCGCCGACGTGGTTGGATTCTTAATTTTAGTTACTTGGAGCGAAAGTTCTACGACTTCCCCCGACAGCTCTGAATTGAGCTTCTGAGATTGTTCACGCCGTAGTGCAATTTTTTTACTCCACTCCTCTCTTAATTTCTCTAGATTTTGACCCCCATAGAGAGTAAGAACTCGCGGCTGCGTGACAACCATCTCGATATGAAGTTTTTCCCCTCGCCGATCAATCGAAACGGACAATATGCCCGCCTTTGAAAATTGCTCTGTAATGAGTTTGCGAATAAAATGATCTTCCATCACCAGCTGTGAATAGTTGATTTTTTTTGCAAACCATTGTGAGCGGTGTCGCTGCGTCACACCAAGACGGAAGCATAACGGATTCACTTTTTGGCCCATAATAGAGAAGAATCTATTTTTTCATGTTTTTCTATCTGATCTTGCGAGAACAATTTGGTCCCGTATTGATTTTATCGTTTTACTTAAGGTTAAGCGAATCTGCTCAGCGAATTTATTGCGCAAAGCGACACTTAAGGTGTTACTTCGATGAATATGACCAGATCCACCTAGAAGAAAGGCGAGACACACCTATCGCCGCGATCGTTTATCACTTTTTATGTGACCTCGAAACGTCCGTGTCGGAGAAAATTCTCCCAATTTATGACCAATCATCTGCTCCGTTACAAAGACTGGAATGTGTTCACGCCCGTTGTGTACCGCTATCGTATGACCGATCATCGTCGGAACAATGGTCGAAGAACGAGACCATGTTATGATCAACTTTTTTTCTCCGCGGAGATTTAAAGTTTCAACCTTTTTTAATAAATGATCCGCCACAAACGGACCCTTTCTCAATGAGCGTGACATACAATTTTTCCTTTCGTTATGACGCAAGAACCATTTTTCGCATTATCAAAAGTGAAGCAAAGTGACACCTTTGGCTTCAGCAAAGCTGTTCAGCAAAGCTGAAGCGAACCGAGTCATGCAACACTTTTTCTATCACCGCCTTTTGCGAAGCGGGGAAAGAGAGGATTCATTTGGAGACTCATCTTGCATGAGAAGATGAGAGTTTGAAACCCCCTACTTCCGACGTTTCAAGATCAGCGGCGTGCTATGCTTTTTCGATGGACGAGTTCTCTCACCAAGGGCAGGTCGACCCCAAGGGGTGACCGGATGCGGTCTTCCAATAGGTGCACGACCCTCCCCACCTCCGTGTGGATGATCGACCGGATTCATGACTACCCCTCGAACCTTTGGTCGACGACCAAGCCAACGTTGACGCCCCGCCTTTCCTACGAGAAGATTATTCGCATCGACATTTCCAATTTGCCCCACTGTGGCCCAGCACTCCTTCGGTATTAATCGTACCTCACCTGAAGGAAGGCGAATCGTCACAAAGCTACCTTCCTTAGCAACTAATTGTGCAACTCCACCCGCCGCTCGAACCAGTTGGCCTCCAACGCCTGGAGAGACCTCGATGTTGTGTATGTCGGTTCCCAACGGCATATTGTTAACGGGCAATGCATTCCCTACCAAAATAGGTGCTTTGATGTCAGAAAGGATCGTTTCTCCGACCCGCAATCCACGTGGATAAAGAATATATCTTTTCTCACCATCCTGGTAATGAAGCAAGGCGATTCGAGCGTTCCGATTCGGGTCATATTCGATGGTCGCTACTTTTGCATCGATGCCAACCTTATTTCGATGAAAATCAATTCGTCGATACAATTTTTTATGACCACCACCACGATGCCTACTAGTAATGACGCCTCTATTATTTCGTCCAGAGGACCGAATCAAAGAACAGGTCAGCCTTTTTGTCGGTTCACCGACGGTAATTTCAGTGAAATCGGAGACCGATCGGTTCCGTGTTCCTGGCGTATACGCCCTATAAAAACGAATTCCCATAACAAGTAGAAATATAAATGTGAAATCAAAGAACAACCTTTCGATTACGACCCAAAACCCCCTTGTCCAAGAAGGAAGCGAACCAAGGATCAGCATTTTCTTCTCCTCCAGGGTAGATGCTTCGCTTCGCGAAAAAGTCTTTGAAAGGAGATTGAGTATTAAGACATCCCCATTTCAAAAAGGGGTATCGATTGGCCGGACTTGACTGTAATGATAGCTCGTTTGCGAGCAGTCGTATACCCTCTACCTCGCTTCTTTTTCGGAGGACGGTGCGTATTGACTGCCATTACCTTGACTTGAAATAATTCCTCAATCAACTGTTTAATCTGAGGTTTCGTCAGTTTTAAATCAACATCGAATGTATATTGATTTTTTTCCAGTAACTGAACCGACTTCTCTGTTACGACCGGACATTTTACTAACTCGATCATCATAGACGTCACACCTACTTCATTTCTTACACGCCATCTTCGGAAGCCCGTTGCCCCCCTTGAACCTTCCTTCTTTGCGCTTTGATTGAAGAGTCAGGTTTCTGCTTCGGCAAAGCTGTTCCAAGCTGGTAAGCAAAGCAGCTTCATTACTATCGGTAAAAAAGACACCGATGGAAGGAGAGAATTTATCTTCGGTTTTTTCTAACCTCACTCTTCCTATCGATTCGAAAAGTCTCACCTTTGGCGTAGGAGCGACGCGATTTTTTTCTCTCTTCCCTTATTTTAAAGCATAGAAAAAAAGAAAAACATTTTATAGTTATATATTTTAATTAAATGCTTTTTATTTTTTATTGAGGATGGAAAAAATGGGAATTGGCGAGCACTTCGGTCCTTATCGAAACGTGATGGAGGGGGGCTATAGTTTGAGAGTCCTTCATTATTCAATCATATTATGGTATGTTGCCACGGTGGAGGGAGAAATTTTATTGAGATATCGAAAGATCCAATATTTAAAGACGGTATCTAAGAAGACAGGAAAAGTTGCAACAAACAAAAAGATAAAGTCCTGATTTTCCGGCCAACCGAAATGTTTTAAAAAAAGTTCTATGCTGATTTCCCACCCTCGAGGAGAATGAAAACCAACCAATAGGTCGGTTATCAAAATAAGGAGAAATGACTTGGTCGTATCACTCAAGCTATAGATCGATTCCGTTAAAAATGATTTCAAAATAATAATCTGGGGTCGCATAAAGAAGAAGAGCGAAGCAAGGGTTAAGAGGGTGATGAAATCACTACATAAATTTGTAATCGCTACTACACTTTCATCGTTATAGAAAAGTGATAATTGAAGAGTTTTTTGCTGAATTGCTTGTTGTAAAGTATATTCCAGCGATGAAGAAAGAGGGGAAGCGCTTTCACTTTCCTCTCCAAGCAAGGATTCGAAAAACAATTTTTCTGAGAAATCTTCCATCTCCTGTAAGGCTCGGCCTTGCTGATATGAGTTTAAAAAAATTTCTGTTTGATGACTATTCCAAAAATAGTCGGTAATCGGCCTTAAAAAACAGACTTTAACAGCCAGACTGACACCAATAGGAATGAAGATAAGGGCGAGTAAACATTTGATGGAAACCAATAATTGAAATCGAGAAACACGAAATTCTTGCACGGCAAGCACTTCCGCCTCCGGTAAAAGTTGTTGTCGAAATCTATCAAATGTTCGAATGATCGATCGTGGCACAAGGCCAGTTGGCTCAAAGGCCGGTTTTTCCATCTTCTTTCCCCTCTAAAATGAGATTCCTCAGTTTCCGCCATCACTGCTGGATCGAAGATCGACAACGGAGGAGACTGGACCTACACCCTTTTTTTATCCTTAAGCCCTTCCATTCTCCCCAGGTAGGGCTTGAACCTACGACCAATCGGTTAACAGCCGACCGCTCTACCACTGAGCTACTGAGGACATGATCGATAGTGTATACGACTACAGATTAAAAATCAACTCACCCCTTCTCTCTCGACCTCTTTTTTACCACTTTCGATTTGCTTCATCTCCTCCGCGTCGCTCGCGAAGCGAGTGATCGTGGGCATTGATCGAAAGCCCACGTTGCCTAAATGAAATTTTAAATTTATCCTCCCATCGGGATTGTTGTAAACGAGATTGACGGGATTCGAACCCGCAACTTCCGCCGTGACAGGGCGGTGCTCTAACCATTGAACTACAATCCCTCCTCTTTCTTTATTATGGGTTGAAGTTGGCCCCTTGTCAACCCTTTTATGTAGGGAAAAAGGTTTCTTCGGCGAAAACCTTATTTTTCTATTAGAAAAAGTCGATGCAACGAGGAAAATTAAAACAAATTCAAAAAAGAAAGTGAAGACTACACCCTCAGCAAAAAAGAGATCTAAAATGAAATAGCCCACTATCGGAGTTGAACCGATAACATTCGGTTTACAAAACCGATACTCTGCCAATTGAGTTAAGCAGGCTTGCAAGGTATTGTATACAATTTTTTAAGACCGTGCAAGGAGGAGGTGGGTGTCTCTTTCTTTCGCTTTGGGTGGTGGCTTCAGCTTTGATGAGACACTACTAAATAGTTTCTCTTCTTATGAGAGCGAAGGCTTCGCTTCGCTACGCGGAGGAGGATTCCTCTCTTCCTTTTTCTTTCATCTTTAATGAAGGAAGAGAGGAGGCCTCTTCTTTTTTCCTTCATTAAAGATGCAGGCTTTAATTTCAGCGAAGTTAAAACTGAGGGAAAAAGAGATCAAAACCCAATCGAAGAAATTCGAAGATGTTTTTCTTTGGTAGATGGCCCTGACGCGCCGTTGCTAAAGGAAGGAAATAGCCGAGAGGTGAAATTTTCCTTCTCATCCCCTAGGCAGGCTATACAATTTCTTCCTTCTCGATGTATAAAAATAGAGAAGCCATCGCAATGGCTGGAAAAACAAGACCGACTAATGGGACTAAGATCGATGGTAAATATGCCGCAGCCATAATAGAGACTCCTTTTTTTTCTCTCCTGTCGTCCTCTATTATACCACAGCGAAAAAGGAAAAAGGTCTTCTCGAATTCTTCTTCTTCTCCTCGATGAGGCAAAGCTTTTCTTCTCCAGTTATATCCGTTTGAAAAATCATCTTGGGCAAGGAGGGAATCGAACCCTCGACTCCGCGCTTCGGAAGCGCGCGCTCTTATCCACTGAGCTACAGACCCTCGATGGAGAAGGTGCCATTCTGCGGGTCGAGGGGAAGTAGACCCACGAAATCGATCTCGATTCATCAAGTTAATTACTCGCGATGTCGATCACTCATTTTTAACCAATTGACGGCTTCGATATAATTAGTAGGGGCTAACCGAATTGCTTCCTTCCAATAATCGGCTGCTTTATCGAATAGAAGGGTTGCGATTTCAGGTTGTCCGTTTTCAATGGCTTGCTCTCCTCGATAGTGATAGATGACTGCAATGTTATTTAACGCCTGCGGCAAAGAAGGGTTTCGTTCCAATGCTTGATAATAATATTCAAGAGCTCGACCGTGTTCACCATTGCTAGTATGTATTAAACCAATGTTGTACAATATATAACTCCGATCATATGCATCGGTTTCAAATCGCATCGCTTGATAATAGTTTTGCAATGCCTCCGCATACTCTCCAGCGGATTGTGCAGACATGCCATCCCGATAATACATGAAGGCTTGTTTTTCTCTTTGAGAGGTGGGCAAGACTTTCAATAAAATGTCGGCTACGACGGTAAACGTCTTATCTATAAAATTATCATTTCTTTGTGATCTTGGCATAATTGTCTCCCCATTATCTTTTTCTTCTTCGTCAGCTTTGCTGAAGCCGAAGGCGACGCACCACTCCGTTTTGACACCCTTTTTTTTTGAATTTTTTAAACCACTTTTTCTTACCATCTAGTATACCATGTTTTGGCCAGCTAGATCTATAAAATCTCAAACTCGGAAGAGAAAATGAGAAGAGATCCCTCCCCATTTTCCTCTCAAGAAAAGTGAATCCTCATCGTCAGTATCGAGGTCTGCCCATCCAGCCGGTCTCACTGGACTAAAAAATGGGTCGCATCGCCGACTAAAGTAGTTTTCGGGCAGCAAGGAGGGAGCCCCCCAGAAAGGAAGCTCATCAATGCACCTCACACGAAGCGATCCTTTTTTTACTTTTAGCTTTCAATTCATTCACCACCTTGCCGCCATCCCTGAAAATGATGGCGTCGACTTTGGCGACCTCAAAGGTCTCGTTTCGCATCACTGAAAATGATGCTTTGCTCGCGAAGCGAGATCTGCAGTGAAGCGAAAGATCGATGGGTTAGCATCGACGGTGGAAGGGGTACCTCCGATGGGTATTAGTGGTAGCACTCCATTATTTTTGATTTCTTCCCTTCCATCGACTACACTTCTTTGATTGAAATAGAAATAAAAAGATCTCTGCAAAGAGAGGGGCAGAAAAGCTGTTCAACGAATAGGCAAACGCCTTCTTTTTTGCCTCCTACCTTGTCATCGGGCAGATATTTTTCTACAACCCTCTACCCCCCTCTCAACAATATGACTCGAGTAAAACGTGGAAACGTCGCGCGAAGACGACGAAACAAAATTTTAAAGATTGCTAAAGGATTTCGAGGCTCTTCCTCTACCCTTTTTCGAACAGCAAATCAGCGTGCCTTGAAGGCACTTTCCGCCTCCCATCGAGATCGGCTTCAACGACGTCGTGATTTTAGAAGTCTCTGGATAACTCGAATCAACGCAGCTGTTCGATTGCAGGGTATAAAGTATAGTGATTTTATCTTTTCTTTAAGAAAATCAAATATGTTTTTAAATCGAAAAGTCCTTGCTCAATTGGCAAGTCGAGATGAAAAAGCGTTTCAAAGTCTAGTGAATTTGATTAAGGAGGCGATCGATTTGTCGATCCAGTACCCCCTTCCTAAGACGCTTTGAGAGGGAACTTTTTTTTTCGAGCAAGAGAATGGTAGGTAAAACTCTCGCTTCATTGAAAGTGGCGCTTTGCGGAAATTGTCGTTTCACTAAAAGTGAGATGAACCAAAGGCAACAACTTTCTCTGGAAACTTACGCAATGTCATGTCTCATTGGCTATTTGTTATGTCTCATAGAAATAATAAATATCTTTTTTGAAAAACTATAAGATGAAATTTTCAACCCGTCGACCAAGATCGAAATATTCGAAAAAGAAAAACGTTCCTGTCATTGCTGTCATTCAAAAGAAAGTAAAATTATCATCTTCGCCTCTGCAAAGGACGCGATACACGATAGATTACAAAAATGTTTCTTTATTGCGAAAATGTATCACTGGTGAAGGAAAAATCTTTCCAAGAAGACTTACCCGAGTCACCGCAAAACAACAAAGATACATAGAAAACGCTATTAAGAAGGCAAGAATTCTTGGGTTGTTGCCATTTATAAATATAAGTCGACCCTCTCGTCTTTAATCATTTTGTAACCTATGGCAAAAAAAAGCATGATTGAGCGCGAAAAGAAGCGCCAACGATTAGTTGTTAAATATAGAAACAGGCGCCAAGCTTTACTACGACGAATGAAAGAAGCGGCTCAGTTTGAAGAAAAACTGACAATCCACAGAAGATTACAAAATCTTCCACGTAATGGCGCACCGGCTCGGCTTCATAACCGTTGTCTTTTGACCGGTCGCCCAAAAGGTTTTTTTAGAGATTTTGGCGTCTCTCGACATGTATTACGCGAGATGGCGCATGATTGTTTGTTGCCCGGAGTTACTAAATCGAGCTGGTAACGAAAAGCTGGTGGGTCAAAAGTTTTTCCACCGGCTACAGAGGAGAATGACATTACGCTGTTTTTCAACTTTGGCGAATCTTCAATTTTTGTCGATAAGCATACCCTCCTCCGTCACTGAAGATTCGTTTTGTTTTACTGAAAGCGAAACGAAGCCATCACTTTCGGTGAAAAACCGAAGTTGTTCACCGCAGATGTCGTTTCGTTTCAGTTCCATTGAACAGCTTCGATGACTAATTTCGCGAAAATTGAAGGTGCAGCAAGGGCGTCAGTTCTCCCCTCTCTATGGTATAATGATCACAAGGTCTCTCGTCTAATGATCGCCTCTTTGGCTCCTTCCACTGAAAGTAAAGGTGTCGCTTTCATTAAAATATTGAAAGTGTTGCTTCGCTTCACCTTTGGTGATGCAAGCGATCTCCTAGTCTGAGAACATTCCATTTCTAAAAAAAGATTCTTCTATGCCCATCGGTGTTCCCAAAGTTCCCTTTCGTTTACCCGGTGAGCCTTCCGCTCAATGGGTCGATCTTTACAATCGATTATATCGAGAACGAGTATTATTTTTATGTCAAGAGTTAGATGATGAACTCGCTAATCAATTAATCGGCATTATGCTGTATCTCAATGCTGAGGAAGAATCGAAAGGATTATTTCTTTATATCAACTCTCCAGGAGGCTCCGTGACGTGCGGAATTGCTGTTTATGATGCCATGCAGTATGTTCAGGCCGATGTGACGACAATTTGTGTTGGGACGGCTGCCTCGATGGCCTCCTTCGTACTGGCTGGTGGTGATCGAGGAAAAAGGATAGCGTTGCCGCATGCACGAATTATGATTCACCAGCCTGAAGGTGGAAGCCAGGGGCAAGCATCAGAAGTTGTCTCTGAGTCGAAGGAGGTTCTAAGAATTCGTCGTCAAGTTGGAAGAATTTATGCAGAACGGACCGGCCAACCGTTGAGTCGAATCTCACGGGACATGGATCGTGACCAATTTATGTCCGCACGAGAAGGAAAAGAGTATGGGCTCGTAGACGAAGTTGCCGTCGACTAAAACTCTATTCTTGGAATACGTTTCACGTCGGTTTCAATGCTTTTCTTCAACGAGGAGCTCCCGTTCTCTGATGCTTCGATAGTTCACTCCGTGAGGGAGAGAAGCGAATCAAGTGACGATGAAAAGTATTGAGTTGAAAAGGTTGATAGACTTCTCTGCTCTGAAAAAGGAGCCGACGACTCTTTCCTTTCGGTGCAGAAACGAGGAGGGCTCATCAGTTTCGCATCGCTTTTGGCCTCACCGAGACTGTTCACAAAAACTATTCAACGAAACTATTTAGTAAAGCTGTTCAATGGAACTGAAACGAAACGACATCTGCGGTGAACAACTTCGGTTTTTCACCGAAAGTGATAGCGTCACTTCGCTTCTCTTTGTCGAAACGAACCGAGACCTTTAGTTTCAGCGAAGCGGGTCACCGAAGCGACACTTTCGGTGATTCAAGTGCCCTCATCTTCAATCAAGAGGAAAAGACAAGTCTTCATTATCACCGTCTGGCTGAAAGTAAGAGATCATATCTTTAGGTTGGCCGACCTGCTTGACACGGCCACTCTCAAAGACGATGATCTCATGAGCTACCTCCATCGCCTCACGGTAATCATGCGTCACGAAAAGAGTTGTCACCGAAAGCCGCTCATGTAAATGTCGTAACCAGGTTCGTAACTCTTTTCTTACTTTAATGTCAAGGGCACCAAACGGTTCATCTAGCAAAAGAACTTTTGGTTCCATCGCGAGGGCCCGAGCCAGTGCGACTCGCTGTCTTTGTCCTCCTGACAATTGAGCGGGATAGCTTTTGGCAAACCCTTGGAGCTGTATCAGGTGTAAAAGCTGTCGTATACGAGTCTCGATTCGCGGGTGGGGAATATTACGTAACGTTAAGCTAAAGGCTATATTTTCATAGACTGTCATATGGGCAAATAATGCGTAGTTTTGAAAAACGAAACCGATTTCTCGACTTTGTATCGAAAGGGCGGCAGAATTTTTTCCTGCCAACCAGATACTCCCCTGTGTTGGGCTCTCTAGTCCGGCTATTATTCGTAATAATGTGGATTTTCCGGAACCCGAGCCCCCAACCAATGCAACCAACGAGTTTGTTTTGATTTCCAAATTAATGTGGTCAAGAACTTCACACTTTCCAAACCTCTTCGACAGATTTTCGATTAAAATACTCATATCCGCTCTTTTTTTTCTCCGCTATATCAACTCTCTCGCTTTGCTCGCCTCGCTCGCGAAGCGAGAGGCGGAGCCGTTTTCCGAGGCAGGAGGAGGCTACTAGGTGAAGTATACCTTTTTTTTGCCTGACACGAAGCAATGGGAGCAAAAAAGATTGTCGCCTTATCAACCACTAACAAAAGTTATTTTTAGTTTCAGATCCACCGTCGTCCTCACCAAATAAATTTACTATTTCACTCGAGAAAAAAGAATAAAGCGAAGCGACACTTTCAATGAAGGCGAAGCGAAACCAGCGCTTTCCGTTAAAAACGGAAGGTGTCGCTTCGTCTCTCCTTTGATTTCGCCGTCACCGAAGGTGTGGCTGCACTTTGCGAGCGATACGAAAGAAACTTTTGAAGGTGGCAAGTCTCGAAAGAAGACTTTTGAAAGTGATAATTTTTAATAGAAAAGTTATATGGATAGCAAGTCTCCAGAGAAGAGTCGTATGGAAATTTCAAGAAAATCTTGAGTCGTTGGAAACATGTGTATAAAATTTTTTCCGTGAAGACGGTAGGTTGTGTATAATAGAGAAAACCAAGGTTGATTGGTATACGAAGGCTCCCTTCATCGTATGCCAACGAGTCTGACTATTTTTCGATAGACCGTATGACTTTTCTATTTCAATTGACATTATTCGCTTTCATTGCCTTATCTTTTCTTTTGGTTGTAGGAGTCCCGGTTGCCTTTGCTTCTCCAGAAGGTTGGACAGAAAATAAAGGAACCGTCTTTTCAGGTCTTGGACTATGGATCCTATTGGTCTTTTTAGTCGGTATATTAAATTCCTTTGTTGTGTAGAAAAAATCCTCTTACCCTCCTTCATGGGAGGGGAAGGAAACTAGGTACCAATTTTTTTTACCCCAATAGAAAAAGGTTGCAAAAAAAAAAAAATAGCATACCATTTCATCAACGCGGGTTGCTAACTCAATGGTAGAGTACTCGGCTTTTAACCGATTAGTTCCGGGTTCGAGTCCCGGGCAACCCAGGTCAAAGAAAGAGTTCTCAGCTTTGCTTTTAGCTTCGCTAAACAACTTCGTTGAACAGCTTCGACGAAAAGCTTGGCTGAACAGCGAAGCTAAAAGCAAAGTTGTTGCATCACTTTCAATGAAGAACCCGAAATCGACACCCTCGTCAGTGAATTAGAATAAACCTTTCTTTTTTGAATCGATTTTTTATTTTTAATTTTCTTATATTGCTCATTTTTAATCTTTTCTACTAGCTTGCTTTAGTATTTTCAAAGGTTGTTTCAGCGTGTATACCAAGTAAGACCCCCTTAGCTTTAGTGGAAATTATGGATGTCACCCTAATTGGTTAGGGCTGGTTCTTTTAGCCTTGCTCTTCAATCTCATTAAGACAACCCTTTGTTTTCAGTCTCGCTGACGAGCGAAGCCTTCTGAAACCCCCTTATATCGACGTAGCACAACGATGAAGAGGGTTCATGTGACTTTATATAGCCTCTCCCTTGGGTAGAGCGTTCATTTTCTTTAATATTGCAGTCTCTTCATTGCTCGAGATTTTGAAAGGGAGATGGGTCCTCGGGACTATTTATTTTAGCCTCCAGATACTCCATTTCTTGAATCGCCTTTGTCATTTTAGTATTCGATTTTCCTCCAGCTGCCAGAGTGAAATGCGTCTTATAATACCAAAGCTTAGCCTCATCGATGCGTTTTTCTTTAAAAATTTGCTGAAATCGTTCTTGAGGGCTTACTATCTTACCATCTAAGATATCTTCCATGTTGGTCTGGTACTCACCTCGTTTACAGATATATTCCACGCACTTGTTGAAGCATTTTATGGTCTCGTACTTGCCATGATAAGTATTTCCTTGATACTGTAAATCAAGCAAAGTACATGATTTGATATCAAATTTCGTTCTTGCCGTTAAAACAACATGAAAGTGAACTCCACCACCCTTATGGGTTTCCTTGGATATCAAATATTTGTCATAATCAATTACCTTACTCAAGCTCGCTATGACATCCAGATGCGTCATATCAGGTGATACTTGCGGGTATGTTAACTCTAATTTTTTCGCAGCAAGGCGAAAAGGCTTCTCTGTGTTTTTCACTAAAGTCCTCGACGCTTCTAACGACGGGTTCCAGCATAGCTAGTTCGGAGTTCTCGTAGTTCAGCGACCTGAAGTACTCGAAACACAAATAAAATTTGTGGATGAAGTGGTAACTACTCCTCTTCTCCCGAAGAAACTGAATATTTTTGCGAGTCAGCTGAAGACTTTTGTAACTGGTGCGATTCAAAGGAAGCGGCTTGTCTTTGTATCTCTGGCGATCTTACTGGGCTGGATGGACGTGGTCAGAGGGAGGACTGGTCGAGACTGCTGGCGGGGAAGAAAGTGATGGTTTCATAAAAGCCTCCAAATTATAAAATCGTTGAATAGATATGAATCGAAAACAACGACGATTGCGAATCTCGTTTTTATCTTGTTCAATACCTTTTCACCTTTTCCAACGAATTTCGACCTCCTCTGGGTCTTTATGGTTATAAATAACATTATGTATATTATTATATATATTAGGGCACGATCCGTTGTAGGTTCATAAAATTTATCGATTTTTTCTTCTCACCCCCATCGACAGATGGGGAGGTGAGAATTATTTTACTAGAACGCTTTCAGAGTCGATCTACAAATTATCCGTTGATTGATGGAGCTTCCACAGAGGCTAAGTCTAGTGGGAAGTTGTGAGCGTTACGCTCGTGCATTACTTCCATACCTAGGTTAGCACGGTTGATGATGTCACCCCATGTGTTGATCACACGACCTTGCGAATCCACAACCGATTGGTTGAAGTTGAATCCGTTTAGGTTGAAAGCCATAGTTGAGATACCAAGTGCAGTGAACCAGATACCAACTACAGGCCAAGCAGCCAAGAAGAAGTGTAAAGAACGAGAGTTGTTGAATGAAGCGTATTGGAAGATCAGACGACCAAAGTAACCGTGAGCGGCTACGATGTTGTATGTTTCCTCTTCTTGTCCAAATTTGTAACCAGCGTTTGCAGATTCGTTTTCAGTAGTTTCACGAATCAGTGAAGAAGTTACAAGTGAACCGTGCATTGCAGAGAAAAGAGATCCACCGAATACACCAGCAACACCAAGCATGTGGAATGGGTGCATAAGGATGTTGTGCTCAGCTTGGAATACGATCATGAAGTTGAACGTACCAGAGATACCCAAAGGCATACCATCAGAGAATGATCCTTGTCCGATTGGGTAGATGATGAATACAGCAGTAGCAGCTGCAACTGGTGCAGAGTACGCTACAGCGATCCATGGACGCATACCTAAACGGAATGAAAGTTCCCATTCACGACCCATGTAGCAGCAAATTCCTAGGAAGAAGTGACAAACGATAAGTTGGTAAGGACCACCGTTGTAAAGCCATTCGTCTAGAGAAGCAGCTTCCCAAATTGGGTAAAAATGTAACCCAATTGCGTTTGAAGTTGGAACTACAGCACCAGAGATGATGTTGTTTCCGTATAGAAGAGAACCAGAAACTGGCTCACGGATACCATCGATGTCCACTGGAGGAGCAGCGATGAATGCGATGATGAAAACTGAAGTTGCAGTCAGAAGAGTTGGGATCATAAGAACACCAAACCAACCGATGTATAGACGGTTTTCAGTGCTAGTTACCCATTCGCAGAAGCGAGACCAAAGAGTTGCGCTTTCGCGTCTTTCTAAAATAGCAGTCATAGTAAAAATATCAAGAAAAAGTACCATCAAGGGTCCCTTAAAAGAGGCTCCCTTCTGGTTCCACAAGATCACTGATTTAAGAAAATAGTTTTTATCCTGCTATATAACAGTATACAATGAAAATCAGAAAGAGCAAGTTGATTTTCTTTTTATAATAATAAAAATATATAAAAAAATTAATAAAATAACTCAAGATTATATTGAAATAAAACCGACTGCATGAGTCATAGAAGAATTTTTTTTTAAACTGCGTCATGTCTCCGTTACCAACGATAGCCTATCGTAATAGACACCCTGTGGCATTTTTATTCGTTTTAAAATGTGCTGAAGGTTGAGTGCCAAAAGAAGCTAGAGGCGGGTTGAGAACGACTGCATTGAGAGTCGTTTAAACTTTTTGTTCCCTCCTTCTAACTTTCTGTATTGAGTCAAATTAAGCAACTGCTTCCCTGGATTTTTGATACTCAGAAGCTGCGCCAGTTCAAAAGCCAATCGCGCCGTTAAATTCACCCCATTTCGACAGCTCGAGCCTTACCCTGGGCGAAAACATTTCATTACCGTCCATCAAGAGGGCGACAAGTTATATATTAAATTTAGTAAATTCCACTAAAAGTTGATTACCTTTGATTAATTCATTTAGAAGCTAACTTTTTCAGTTTTCTTCGGCGCTTTCGGTGCAGCTTGTTTCTGAAAATTAACAACCCTTTTGTCTCTCCTGCTGCAGGTAACACTTTTTCAAAGTATAAAGATTGACGAACCCGTATTTGACGCTTACGGGATGTAAGTCTGGCACAATTTTTATGGGCAAAAGTTTCTATTTTCTGTTTTACTACCGGTGAACGCTCTTTCAATTCGTCCAATCTTTGCGTCAACGCTATTCCTTGGCGGTACATAGCAACAGCTTCATTTACACGCTTTTCAGCTTTTGCAAACTTCATTCAAAATTTTACTTTCCAAAAAATGCGAAATTTTTTGTCAACGAGCCTGTTTTGAGGCGCCACGGGGAAATTTACCGGAAAGTCGAGTTGCTGCGCGATAAACCCATCATTCGCGACGAGTGGGCCTCCTCTTACTTGGGGGGGGCGGCAAGAACGCTAGTTGGAAAGACGGCGACTACTAATAAAAAATTGAACGCAATCATTCCGACGTTCGCTCCGCCGGCTTTCATCACTTTTATAATAAAAAAGAAAGCTTCTTCTTCGACAAATCAACGCTTACTTTCGTGGCACCACTTTTATTCCTCAGCATCGCTTTCCTATTCTGTTAACCAGTCGTCCACGTCTTTTTTTCCTCACTTGATCGAATTTTGAGCGAATTCTATACCAAAGGCGTCGTGGTTTGGGGAGCCATTAAAAGACGAAAGGTTTCGCCTGGCGTCAATGACGCTGTTCAGCTTCAAAAAAACTTCAAGCTGCCCTTTTTAAGGCAGCTTGATTCCTCAGTTATTCGGAATCGGCCGATTGCTTAATCTCATTCAGTGCTTCTTTAATTTCACACAGCACTTTTTCTATTAAATTTTCCGTGTCCTCTTTAAGGCTTTTTGTCTTCCAGGAGAGGGTTTTCCGTATCATGCGTAGATGGTTATGATCGTAATTAGTGACAAGGATATTATCCTCCTTTCGTCGAACATGTAAGATCTCTTCCGCCACTGATTTCATCGCGACAGAAATGGCACTGTCAATACTTTCTTTTATATCGCCCCCCGTCGTGCTAAACGATGATTTGTCAGCTTGATTAAGAGTTATTTTTAAATCCTTAGGTTCGGTTTCTAAGGAGGTTATATAACGTGAAATGCTGTTTTCTCGATAATATACTAGTGCCCCTAGTCTATAGGTCGCCATTGTCAAATGATCACCCAAATCATAGTTCAAATTCCAAAGCCTTGAAGGGAGTACGATGTTAGGATCATATTCTCTCATTCCCCTTTCGATAACTTCAGCCTCAATGTCAGGGTGGGAACGGTAGTAGGGGTAAATATAAGTATCCTTCGCTTCTTGCATTGACCAGTCAATGCCTATCGGCGAGCCCAATACACGAGGATTTTTTCTAATAGCAAAAAGCAGATGTTGTTTTCTTTTGGAAAGGAGCTCCATCCTTGCTTCATCAGTTGATGCCTGTTCTCTCAGCTGGTGTTCTCTGGTCGGCCTTTCAAGGATTGCCTGCGAAACGACTGCCTGCGAAACGACTGCCTGGGCTTCACTAGACTGCATTGCTCGAACCCGAGAAGGCGAGAAAAGGAGACTAAAGGCTACAAAAAAGACTCCGAAACATGCTTGAAAGAGTTTCTCTCTAAGTTTTTTATTTTGGATAATCGAGTTGATAAGACCTGTTGGAAAGGTATATGGAGGTAGATATTCACTTCCTTATTGGTAACTAAAACAATGGGGATGCCCAACTCGTCTCCCCAGGAGATAATACAGGTTGTTTGAGTTTGTGTAGCCATTTCTCAATTCAAAGTTTTTACGATCATGCAATCTGCCTGTGTCGGCATCCCTTCCAACCCACATACCGCCTTCGGCTAAGGCATCACTCAAAATGATACAAAGAAAACGCATGCCTTCGCTCCAACAGCTAATAATGAATGTTTTATTTTGAACATCCATTTCTTAATTTAAGATTTTCTCGTTTTTCTTCCTCTCTGTTCTTCGGCTTCATCGAAGCTGAAACCGAAGAACAGAAACGAGTCATCTTTTCACCTCTTCGATTGGGTTTGACTTAGTCCCTGATTGAAGTAGAAAGCGATGCTGAGGAAGAGAGGTTTAATCTAGAGGACGCATCGATAATACCGGTTCGTTATCCCGGTCAATCCCTTTTTCGAAGCCGGCGGCGGCAGCACGTGCTCGTCCTGCATGCCATAGGTGACCGACAAAGAAGAAGAAGGCTAGACAAAAGTGAGAACATGCGAGCCAACTCCGAGGTGAAACAAAGTTAACGGCATTGATTTCCGTTGCAACACCCCCCACTGAGTTAAGTGAGCCAAGTGGTGCATGTGTCATATACTCCGCTGCACGCCGTTCTTGCCATGGTTGAATGTCGCTTTTCAGTTTGCTGAGATCCAAACCATTCGGACCGCGTAGTGGTTCTAACCACGGACCACGAAAATCCCAGAACCGCATTGTTTCACCACCGAAGATGATTTCTCCGGTCGGAGATCGCATCAAATATTTCCCAAGACCGGTCGGTCCTTGTGCCGACGCAACATTTGCTCCAAGACGTTGATCTCGAACAAGGAAGGTAAAAGCTTGTGATTGTGAAGCTTCTGGCCCGGTTGGTCCATAAAATTCACTTGGATAGGCTGTGTTATTAAACCACGACATACAGCATGCAATGAAGGCCATCAAGGCTACCGCTCCAAGACTATATGAAAGGTATGCTTCACCTGACCAAACAAAAGCGCGTCGTGCCCATGCCCATGGTTTTGTAAGTATGTGCCAAACGCCTCCGAAGAGTAGGAGTGTTCCGATCCAAATGTGTCCACCGACGATGTCTTCGACGTTGTCTACGCTGACAATCCATCCGTCACCTCCGAAAGGTGATTTTAGAAGATATCCAAAAATGATAGCTGGACTGATTGTTGGATTTGTGATGGTACGAACATCACCCCCTCCAGGTGCCCATGTGTCATATACTCCACCGAAATAGAGTGCTTTCCAGACTAGAAGCCATGCACCGATGCCAAGAATTATCAGATGAATTCCTAGGATCGTCGTCATCTTATTTTTGTCTTTCCACACATACCCAAAGAATGGAAACGATTCCTCCAACGTTTCAGGACCAACCAGTGCGTGATACACACCGCCGAACCCCAGGACAGCCGACGAAATCAGGTGCAGCACACCGGACACGAAGTAAGGGAATGTGTCGATCACTTCACCCCCTGGACCAACACCGTACCCCAATGTCGCGAGGTGGGGTAAAAGAATTAACCCTTGCTCGTACATCGGTTTCTCTGGCACGAAGTGAGCTACCTCAAACAGATTCATCGCACCTGCCCAGAAAACGATCAGCCCTGCGTGTGCCACGTGGGCACCCAAGAGTTTTCCTGACAGATTGATCAGTCTAGCGTTTCCTGCCCACCAAGCAAAGCCAGTCGACTCTTGATCACGACCACCTACAACTAATGCGCCATTAAAGAGCGTTTCCACGTGGTAAAACCTCCTCAGGGAATACAAGTTTTTCATGTGGCTGATCTTGCGCAGCCATCCATGCACGGATACCTTCGTTTAAGAGGATGTTCTTTGTATAGAAGGTTTCAAACTCTGGATCTTCGGCAGCACGAATCTCCTGTGAAACGAAGTCGTATGCTCGTAAATTTAGCGCTAGACCAAGCACACCGATTGCACTCATCCAAAGACCAGTGACCGGAACGAAAAGCATAAAGAAATGGAGCCATCGTTTGTTTGAGAAGGCTACTCCAAAGATTTGTGACCAAAATCTGTTGGCTGTGACCATCGAATAGGTCTCTTCTGCCTGCGTTGGATTGAAGGCACGGAATGTGTTTGCACCATCCCCATCTTCAAATAACGTATTTTCAACCGTTGCTCCATGAATAGCGCACAGTAATGCAGCCCCAAGAACCCCTGCCACACCCATCATATGAAATGGATTTAATGTCCAGTTATGAAAGCCTTGGAAGAAGAGAATAAATCGAAAGATCCCTGCAACCCCGAAGCTTGGAGCAAAGAACCAACCTGATTGACCTAACGGATAGATTAAGAAAACCGACACGAAGACGGCTATCGGAGCCGAAAAGGCAATCGCATTGTAGGGACGTAGTTTTACTGAGCGAGCAAGCTCAAATTGGCGCAACATAAAACCGATCAGTCCAAATGCCCCATGCAATGCAACGAAAGGCCATAGACCACCCAATTGACACCAACGTGTAAAGTCGCCTTGTGCTTCTGGACCCCATAAGAAAAGTAACGAATGCCCCATGCTGTTGGCCGGAGTTGAAACGGCGGCCGTTAAAAAGTTACAACCCTCTAAATAAGAACTTGCCAATCCATGCGTATACCAAGAGGTGACAAAGGTTGTCCCTGTAAACCAGCCTCCTAAAGCAAGGTAGGCACACGGTAATAAAAGTAGACCCGACCATCCAACGAAAACGAATCGTTCACGGCGTGTCCAGTCATCAACTTTATCGAACCAAGTTTGTTTCTCTTGAGGTTTACCGATGGCTATAGTCATATCGTAAATCTCCAAATAAAAAGAAAGGAAAAGAGCCAGCCGTTGCATTCCAGGAAAAAGTGTCTACTGCCTCAGCGAAGCTGACTAACTTTTTTCACACGGAAGGTGAGAAGCGGCACTTTTGCGAAAGTGAAACGACACCTTTGGCCTCAGCAACACTGTTCAGCAAAGTGACACCGCTGGTGATCACCTTTGGTGACGCGCTACTCCCTGGCATTATGCATTTGATGTTTTGGCTCTGCCTAATATAATATATTATATATTATAGACGCATAGGAAAAAAAATAAGCTCTCTTTTAAGTATCTAACTTCTTTCCGCAACGTTTCAGTGAAAGTGTCGCCTTGCTTCGACTTCAGCGAAGCGGTCTCTTCAACTTGAGAAAAGCTATTTAGCAAAGCTATTTTGCAAAACTAAAGCGAAGCGCCACTGCCGGAAAAGCACGGAAACCGGATGTGATCAAATCAATCGTATTTTTAAAAGCCCCAAATAGATAACTAGCGTGCCGACTAAAAAAAGGGTAAGAAACCCAACGTAGCTGAGAAGAGATATCATAAGTGATGAAAAATAAAGTAAAATAAAAGCCATCTCACTCCTCAGCTTCGCTGATGCGAAGCTGATGCGAAGCTGAACAGCAAAACTGTTCAACAAAGCTGACGCGAAACGATCCCTCTTTGTCGGTCTCAAATAAAGGCTGACAACTAAAGCGAATTGGTGACACGATCACCACGTCGATATTGGAGATAGGCGGTGACAAATAATCCAGCCAGCGTGACAGGGACTAATCCCAGTACAATGCCGGACAAAAGGGGTTCGACCATAGAAAATTGGAAAAGAGAGGAAATTTGAAAACAGCATCTCGCATCGCTTTCGGCGAAGCGAAGCGACGCCTTTGGTTTCAGCGAAGATGTCGCTTTAAAAGGAAAAGACTGGTAGCGATGGGGACTCAGGTGTCTTCCTTGCTCACCTTCGGTGGAAGAGGTAGCTTTCTCTGACTGACTCTCAGCCACTTCTCTCGCAGCGAGATCAAACCCATCGAATGGAGGTAGATATCATCCACCCTCAAATAGGTCTCTGGAAAAGGGATGGCATCGATTCCTACTCTGTCATCCACTCCTTTTACTGAAGGGAAGCTTTAACCGAAGGCTTCAGCTTCGCTGAAACCAAATACCATCGATTCCTATTTTACCATGGCCGACCTCGTTTTATAAAACTTTATATAACCTGCCGTCTCGAAACATACCTTTTTTCCTAATACAAAGTTCTTCTTTTTTTAAAAGACACCAAGTCGACGCCTTTTTTCTCCTTCTTGCCGATGGCAACGCCTCGCGAAGCGATTCTCTGGTATCGCTTCGTTGAACAGCGAAGCTGAATAGGCCTTTTTTGAACCCAAAGTGTTGCTTTGCTAAAACTAAAGGCGTCGCCTCGCTTCAACTTGGGCTTTAGCAAAGCGAGACCTTCGATTTCAGCAAAAGCTGATCAGCAAAGCTGTTTAGAATACCTTCACCTCTTTCTCTGGCTCCCTTCTACCATTGAAACCCGATCCATTATCCTTTCGGCCGTCCCACTTCAACTAGAGGGTGGTGTTCGGCTGACTGCCTTTGATCGCATCGTTGAGATAGCTCATTTTGATTTCAGAATTATAATCTATAGTTTCCAACCCCGACGGCACTTTTTTGGCGTGGTATTATTAAAAGAGACATATTTTCTGAGATGAGGGAGGGCTTGCATCAACGAAGGTGTCGCTTTACTGAAAGTGAGGCGACACCTGCGGTTTCAGCGAAGCGACGCCTTTGGTTTCAGCGACTGGATGCCTTCTCGTTGGGAATCTTTCCTCTGCAATAGGTTCACTCAGGAGGAGTCTCTGTGACAGTATTTGTTTTTTAGGAGGAAATCGATGACAATTAGTCCACCAAGGGAGGAAGCAAAAAGGGTGAAGATTGTAGTCGACTCAAACTCAGTCGAAACGAGCTTTGAAAGATGGGCGAAGCCGGGCCATTTTTCAAGAACTCTTTCGAAGGGTCCATCGACGACAACTTGGATTTGGAATCTTCATGCCGACGCGCATGATTTTGATAGTCATACGAGTGATCTGGAAGACATTTCACGAAAAGTATTTAGTGCCCACTTTGGTCAATTAGGTGTTATCTTGATCTGGCTGAGCGGCATGTATTTTCATGGAGCACGATTTTCCAACTACGAGGCGTGGTTGAGTGACCCAGTACACATTAAACCCAGCGCGCAGATCGTCTGGCCAATCGTCGGCCAAGAAATCTTGAATGGCGATGTCGGAGGTGGCTTCCAAGGGATTCAGATTACTTCCGGTTTCTTTCAGTTGTGGCGTGCCGGCGGTATCACCAGCGAATTGCAGTTGTACAGTACAGCCATCGGTGGACTTGTATTGGCGGCGGCTATGTTCTTTGCTGGCTGGTTTCACTACCATAAAGCTGCTCCAAAATTGGAGTGGTTCCAGAACGTGGAATCGATGTTAAACCACCATTTGGCAGGTCTTTTGGGATTGGGAAGCTTGGCATGGGCCGGCCATCAAATTCATGTTTCACTGCCAATCAATAAGCTCTTGGATGCAGGCATTGATCCGAAAGAGATTCCACTTCCTCATGAATTTCTTTTAAATCGAGAATTAATGTCGCAGCTGTATCCAAGCTTCGCCAAGGGGTTAACTCCATTTTTTACGATCGATTGGGGAGCATATACTGACTTTTTAACCTTTCAAGGTGGCTTAAACCCGACAACGGGGGGGTTGTGGTTGACCGATCAAGCGCACCATCATCTTGCGATTGCCGTTCTCTTTCTGATTGCCGGCCATCAATACCGGACTAATTGGGGTATCGGCCACAGTATCAAAGAGATTTTAGAAGCTCACAAGGGTCCTTTTACTGGAGAAGGACATAGAGGGGTATATGAAATATTAACGACTTCCTGGCATGCGCAATTGGCACTCAACCTAGCTCTTTTCGGTTCATTGTCGATCATCGTGGCACACCATATGTATGCGATGCCTCCTTACCCATATCTGGCAACCGACTATGGGACACAACTTTCTATCTTTACGCATCACATGTGGATCGGTGGTTTCTGCATTGTTGGGGCCGGTGCGCATGCTGCTATCTTCATGGTTCGTGATTACGACCCGACCAATAACTACAACAACCTGTTGGATCGTGTGATTCGACACCGGGATGCAATCATCTCCCATCTCAACTGGGTGTGTATTTTTTTAGGATTCCACAGTTTTGGCCTTTACATTCATAATGATACGATGAGTGCACTGGGACGACCACAGGACATGTTTTCCGACACCGCCATTCAACTTCAGCCGGTCTTTGCGCAATGGATTCAAAATATACATACCCTTGCTCCACAGGTAACCGCGCCGAATGCATTATCATCGACTAGCGTTACTTGGGGTGGGAATCTTGTAGCGGTAGGTGGAAAAGTAGCAATGATGCCGATTCCGTTGGGAACGGCTGACTTCTTAGTTCACCACATTCATGCCTTTACGATTCACGTTACCGCGCTTATCTTGTTGAAAGGTGTTCTCTATGCAAGAAGCTCTCGATTAATCCCAGACAAAGCAAACTTAGGATTCCGTTTCCCTTGTGATGGCCCAGGTCGTGGTGGAACGTGCCAAGTGTCTGCCTGGGATCATGTATTCTTAGGGCTCTTCTGGATGTACAATGCGCTTTCGATCGTTATTTTCCATTTCAGTTGGAAAATGCAATCTGATGTCTGGGGGACAGTGAACGGTAGCAGCGTGTCACACATTACGGGGGGAAACTTTGCGCAGAGTGCAAATACGATCAATGGATGGCTTCGAGATTTTCTTTGGGCACAGTCGTCACAGGTTATCCAATCCTACGGATCGGCCCTGTCCGCCTATGGATTGATCTTCCTAGGAGCCCATTTCGTATGGGCCTTCAGTTTGATGTTTCTCTTTAGTGGTCGTGGCTATTGGCAAGAGTTGATTGAGTCAATTGTCTGGGCTCATAATAAATTAAAGGTCGCGCCGGCCATTCAACCGCGCGCATTAAGCATCACACAAGGACGTGCAGTGGGGGTAGCACATTATCTTCTCGGAGGCATTGCGACTACTTGGTCATTCTTTCTGGCACGAATCATCGCCGTCGGATAGGAAGGGTCAGCGGGCTCCTTCCTGCCCTCGCTTCAATGAAAGTGATAGCGTCGCTTGGCTTCAGCGAAGCTGACGCTAAGCGACACCTTTGGTTTCAGCTTCGCTGTTCAACGAAGTTGTTCAGTCAAGCTTTTTATCCAAGCTGTTCAACCAAGCTGAAGAGAAGCGACACCGTCGGTGAACACCGTCAGTGTTTCGGTGAAGCGAGGGATAGAACCTATTTTTTTAAGAACTGGAGGATTTCTAAACGACTATGGCAACCAAGTTTCCAAAATTTAGCCAAGGTCTTGCACAAGATCCAACTACCCGTCGAATCTGGTATGGAATTGCGACGGCACACGACTTTGAAAGTCATGATGGCATCACTGAGGAAAATTTGTATCAAAAAATATTTGCCTCCCACTTTGGGCAGTTGGCGATCATTTTCCTTTGGACATCGGGTAATTTATTCCATGTCGCCTGGCAAGGAAACTTTCCACAATGGGTGCAGGACCCTCTTCACGTTCGCCCCATCGCACACGCAATTTGGGATCCTCACTTTGGGCAGCCTGCCGTCGAGGCGTTTACACGTGGTGGAGCAACAGGGCCTGTTAACATCGCAACGTCCGGCCTTTACCAATGGTGGTACACGATTGGTCTTCGAACAAATCAAGACCTCTTCCAAGGATCCATCTTTTTGACCCTGTTAGCGGCTCTCTTTCTTTTTGCCGGCTGGCTTCATTTGCAACCCGCTTTTCAACCCGCTTTGGCATGGTTTAAGAATGCGGAGTCTCGTCTTAATCATCATCTGGCTGGTCTCTTTGGTGTGAGTTCGTTGGCTTGGACCGGTCACCTGGTCCATGTAGCAATCCCTGAATCTCGTGGACAGCATGTTCGTTGGGATACTTTCTTAACTACGCTGCCACACCCAGCAGGATTGACTCCCTTCTTTTCTGGGAATTGGGCAGCTTACGCACAAAACCCGGATTCGCCAAACCATCTCTTCGCTACGTCGGAAGGTGCCGGCACCGCCATACTGACTTTCCTTGGTGGATTTCATCCGCAAACACAAAGTCTTTGGTTGACTGATATCGCGCATCATCATTTAGCGATTGCAACCGTTTTCATCCTTGCAGGTCACATGTATCGAACTAATTTTGGAATTGGTCACAGCCTCCAAGAGATTTTGGATGCCCATACACCTCCAGCCGGTGGATTAGGAGCAGGCCATAAGGGGTTATTCGATACTCTCAATAACTCGTTGCATTTTCAATTGGGTCTGGCATTGGCTAGCGTTGGAACGATCACCTCTTTGGTGGCACAACATATGTACTCGCTCCCTCCCTATGCCTTCCTGGCGCAAGATTTTACGACACAAGCTTCGCTCTATACGCATCATCAATACATCGCGGGCTTCATTCTGTGTGGAGCCTTTGCACATGGAGCCATCTTTTTTATTCGAGATTACGATCCAGAGCAGAATAAAGGAAATGTGTTGGCCCGTTTATTAGACCATAAGGAAGCTGTCATCTCTCATTTGAGCTGGGTCAGTCTCTTTTTAGGCTTTCACACGTTGGGCCTTTATGTTCACAACGATGTGATGCAAGCTTTTGGAACACCTGAGAAACAAATTTTGATCGAGCCCGTCTTTGCACAATGGATTCAGGCTGCTCAAGGAAAAACGGTCTACGGATTCGACCTTCTCTTGTCGGAATCGACAAGTCCTGCCTTCTCTGGAGGTCAAACGCTCTGGCTGCCCGGTTGGCTTGATGCCATCAATAACAACAATAACTCGTTGTTTTTAACGATCGGCCCCGGTGACTTTCTTGTCCATCACGCCATTGCCTTAGGTCTTCATACAACTACCCTAATTCTCGTGAAGGGTGCTCTCGATGCTCGTGGTTCGAAATTAATGCCGGACAAAAAAGATTTCGGATATAGCTTCCCATGTGATGGACCGGGACGTGGAGGAACGTGTGATATTTCAGCTTGGGATGCGTTTTACCTTGCTGTCTTTTGGATGCTAAACACCGTTGGGTGGGTAACTTTCTACTTTCATTGGAAACATCTCGGCCTGTGGCAAGGAAATGTTAACCAGTTTAATGAATCATCTACCTACCTTATGGGGTGGTTGCGAGACTATCTCTGGTTAAATTCGTCACAACTGATCAACGGGTATAACCCCTTCGGAATGAATAGCCTTTCCGTTTGGGCCTGGATGTTCCTATTTGGTCATCTTATCTATGCAACAGGCTTTATGTTCTTAATCTCATGGCGTGGGTATTGGCAAGAGCTTATCGAAACGCTGGCTTGGGCTCATGAACGAACCCCATTGGCACAATTGGTTCGCTGGCGAGATAAACCAGTGGCTCTTTCAATCGTACAAGCCCGCCTAGTCGGATTGGCACACTTCTCTGCAGGGTATATTTTAACCTATGCTGCTTTCTTGATTGCCTCGACGTCCGGAAAATTCGGATAAGCCAACTCTCTGACGTACTTGCGAAGCGAAACCTTCAATTTTAGCAAAACTGGTTCTCGAAGGTGAAACGAAGCTAAAGCGAGGCTAAAGAAAAGCGACACCGATCACCATCCGTGATGGTTTCAGCATTGCTGGTGGTCCGCTTTGCTGACCACTAGCAATGCTGACCAGCCATGCTGGTCAGTTTTATATCAATATCATACGATTTATGGTGATTAAAACAAATTTAAATATGGAACAACCGAACACTACAATAGAGAGATTACGTGATCTATCTTTAAACGAAATAACGAATCCATCATTGATGGAAGCACAAAGAGAAGAAACAGTTTTGCCGTCTTTGCCGTCTTCCACCGTGGAAGAACCAAACCCTGCACCACCACGTGATTTACCTTCTTCTTCGAGAGAGGAAGGAATAAAAAATTTTGAATTGGCGGCTTTGCGTGAATTGAATTCTAAAGTCACAACTAGGAGCATGCCAATAGATAATAGTGGGGAATTGCACCACACTGTCACCTCTGTTGAAATAGCAAACCAATCCGACCTGGAAAGATTGATGGATATGGTCGGCGATTCTAGTTCATACAATGTGACCTTAAGTGTCGCTCGTTTTGAACTCCCAGAAGAAGCGGGTTGTCCCGTATCATCCGTTGTCGCTGGAACGGGCTCTGGTTTTTATTGGGAGTGTCCAAGAACGGGAGAAGCCCCCGCGGTAATGGATACTACTACACCCAGAGATCTCGGGGTAACAGAAATAGGTCAAGATCAGATTAGAAGCGAGCAAGGCGCTCAGCTGGAGATGGGAGAAGCCCCCGGGGTAATGGAGAGTAGTAGGCAGGGAGATTTCGGGGTAACAGAAATAGGTCAAGATCAGATTAGAAGTGAGCAAGGCGCTCAGCTGGAGATGGGAGGACTAAGCTACTTCGTCGATACAGGGCTGCCAGTGAAAGAATGGTGTGGTACGACAACCACTGTGACGTTAGGGGAGCAGAGCGACACGTTGGATCACATCGAAGATATGGTTTCAGGATTAATTTTGAAAGCTGATACTTGGGCTGCAACCGCTATTCACGCATCCTTGGGAATTATGACTCTCAATTCGCTACCATCTGTGTTCTTGGGTTTGGCAGTTTGCTTTGGGATGGGCAAAAGTTATGCCTTCATCGAAGGCCGCTACCTACAAGCATGTCAAACGAAGAAAACAAACCAGATACTGCTTTGGTTTAGTTTGCGACAATATTTTAAAAGCTATTATTTCGCCTCGCTGATCTTCATTGCTTCTATAATGGTATGGAATGGTATCCATAAAAATAATCTCCATAAAAAAGTTACGTGTCTGGAATATGACCTGCCTACCATTCCCGTAATTGACTTTCCTTGCGCTCTGCCATTCCTTTCGAGGGTAGCGAAGTGTTATAAAATGCGGAGAAAAGAGTCCTTAACATCTAATGTAGACATCCAATGCATTATGGCTGTGCAAATAATTCCACTTATTTTAGCCGGCTTGACTTACGGGTCCGCTTTTCGATATACCCTTCAAACTAAGGGGTTGCAAAGCGTCTCAAACAACTGGTTTACTTTGCTTATGGCCGGGCTTACTTGTAGGCTGCTGTCGTTTTCAGCCGAATATAACCGGGATCACTTTTATATGCCGCGCATGCTAGAAAGGGTTGAGTCGAAATAAGAGAAGCCCTTGTATCACAGAAAAAAAACAAATAGAAATTGTGGACAAGTTTAAAAGCACACCACACTCCCACGATTTAAAACCAGGGAATCTACAGGCCAAAAGATTACTTGGTCGTACAAGAATATCCTAGACAAAGCTGAACACCTATCTTGTATGAACAATTTATTAATTAAAATTAAGCCTCTTCACGCCTTTCTTGACGAGTGGATTGTACACCATGTCCACATTGACCCAGCCGCCACTACGCGGTTGAGCGGAGAAGGATCTATTTACCAAGCTTATTTAAATAGTTGCGACCAGCAAGGACAGGTACCTTTATCTCTTCGCACCTTCACCAAACGACTCGAGGCACTTCTTGAATTCCATTTCGGGGTACCCTCCACTAAAACCAGAGACCAAAAAGGAATTATATTTCCCGCCGTCAAGGTGACATCCACGCTTAACCACCAGATTTCAGACACACCAAATTACCTACACACCCTACACAACTAACACAGAGCAGACAATCTTACGGGCAAAACTCTTACCAAGCCTATTACATTCTATCTACCACAACCCACCATCCTCTCTCTTACCAGAACAGAAACAGAGGATGGTATCACCACCAGAGAGATTCCAAAAACCGATCCACCACTCCCAAAACGGATTGGATTACAACCTAGTCCTCGCCCTACAGCAGGTTCATGCATTCTTTCAGAATCGGCCACCGCCCGGCCTACCTCCTTCCATAACAGATCGATGCATCCCTTCGGGATGTGCATCCTTTCAGGATGTGCAAGGCAGACCTCGCCTAACTGCTTCCATAACAGACTCTTACATTCTTTCAGAATCGACCAACCCCCTACAACGCTTGCCACCGATTGCCACCGCTATCCACCGCTATCCACCAAACCACCGATTACATCGGAGGGAATCTCATTCCCGCGGTATACGCGTTGGAACCCGCTAAATTACTGCATACTTTAGAGAAAAGTGGTATCATTTCGCAATCACTGCCACCGATTTCACCGATTTCACCAATAATTTTGCCAGTTCAATAGCTTTCTCGTCGATGTGGCTTCCGATAAATTTGGAGATCAATTTAATGACTAGTTTTTTTTCTAGAATTTTTTCGCAAAAACCAATGCAAACACAAATCGCCCAGGGAGAAATACTTACCTTGCCTTTAGAAAGCGCGCAGGAGGGCTTAGAAGGGCCTCTAGAAGCTCCTCTAAGCCCTTCTCCAGAAACACCCTTCCGACCCCCCCCACAAAAAGCCTTCCGACTTGCCGTCCGTCGACTTTTTCTCACATATTCTCAAGTGCCAGAGGAAATGATGCACGAAGACGTTCTTGAAAGCTTAAAAAAGAAACTTACATTTCAAAATTACTTAATAGCCAAGGAAACGCATGCCGACGGAGGAGCCCATTTTCACGTTATCTTAATTGCAGGAGGACAAAAGAAATTTGACATTAAAAATGCCAATTTAATTAACATAGATTATCGAGAAGAAGTTTATCCTGGCCATTATCAGCGGAATTTAGGTCAAAGTAATTTTTCTGATTGCGTTCTCTACGCCTGTAAAGAAGGGGACTACAAAACCAACTTAGAAAACGTTATTAATGGAAAAATGCTTAATATTCATGATGAATTTAGAATAAGGTTTGAAAGAGATGGTGAGGATCTGGCCAAGATATGGATATTGGATAATTATCAGTCCAAGCTTATGAGCGGATGTGGGTATAACCTCGATAGAATGGTCAAGGTTTGTAGAGAGAAAAGGGATCTCAACTTAAAAATGCAAATGGAGAAAAAAGAACCTGCTTTTACTAGCTTCGATCAATTCAACATTTCTGAAAAAATACGCCAATGGATGACTAATAATTACCAGCCTACCGGCATTTTTGTAGGGGACGGCGGAACAGGAAAAACCTGCTTTGTGCACATGATAGCGCATATTAATGGCTGGAAAATGATCACAATGTGCGATCGTGAAGACTTTAAGAAATATAACGACAGTTTTGATGCGATCTTTTTCGACGACTTTGTTTTTAAAAACTTCAACCAACAAGAACTTCTTGCCCTTCTGGAGACGGACCAAGCGAGAACAATCAACGTTAAAAATGGTTCCGTGGTAGAAAACAAGGGTTGCTGAGTGGAGGGCGAACGACGGGATTCGAACCCGCGAATAACAGAGTCACAGTCTGCTGCCTTACCACTTGGCTACGCCCGCCAATACTGTTTTTAAGTATACCTCCTGTCTTCAACTCTTGTCAATTTTTTCCTCCGTTTCAGTCTTGTTTCAATGGAAGAACAAGAAACCCCACTGTCGACTCATAAAAAAATGAATTGACTTTGAAAAAGCAAATCAGTATTATTTTATTAATGGGCGGTACTCGTATAATGGTAATACCTCAGTCTTCCAAACTGAAGCCAGGGGTTCGATTCCCCTGTACCGCTTACTAAATCAGTCGCAAAGAAACAAAAAAGACTTCCTAGTTGAGAAATTAAAACGAGAAGCGTCATCTTGACTCTCAGAGGGAAAATGTCTTTAAAAACAAACAAAAAAGAGCCAAATTTATTTAAACAGTCTTTCATATTGCTCATATTGCTCCTGGAAAATACATTTGAAATGAGGGATAAATCAAAAGTTTTCCAATGAAGGTAGCATTGTAATCATCATAAGTTCGCTCAGCAACCTAACAACTTTTCGCCAGTTCATTGAGACAGTAACGTTTTCTAGGAAAAAATACCCTTTTCGTGTTTATTTTTATCCTTCGTAAAAAAGTGGCTACTCAACAAAACTCACTTTTTATTTGAATAATACGTCCTACACGCTGTTTGACCTTATGCTACTCTTGGACAAAGGCAGGGAAGAGGGGTTGACAGTGAAAATCACTCCCCCCCCCCCCCCCTTTGATTTCCTCAGACCCTCGTTGCTGTGTCTTTGAAGCTCTTTTTGATGGTGTCAAACCTTCAGCTTAAATTTGTACAATGAGAGATCGATTAGTAAATCTTCCGGTTGGAAGTAAATTGAAGAAGAAAGGATTTGATCTAATTGCTAGAATCGAACGCCTTTAATTTCGACGCAAGGGAAAAAGTCGAGCATTAATTGCTGTTAATAAAAAGTTTACTCACTCGCTTCGCGAATCCATAATGTCTAGTCAATTTATAAAAAGCATTCTATAAAAGAAAAAGAAGGTGTAATACAAGTGAAATCGGTGGCCATCAAGCCGTGGTAGTTCAAAATGGAAGTTTAGCGCAAAGACGCCTTGGGAAAGGGAAAGCCTCTTTGGGCTTTTTGGTAAAGAAAGTAGTAAAAAAAAGCATGTACCATATGTCGATCATCCCCCTTTCACACTTTATTTGTCTCTCTATATTTTATATACTGAATGAATCCGAACGGAGTTTCAATGAACCAAAATAGACACCATCCCCTTTGGCTATGGCTAGCACCATTTTTGTATCTCCTTTTCATGTTGATTCTTCCTATCCTTTCACTTCTCACGATGGCAGGAAAGACGGTATTGACAGATTTTTGGCACATAGCGACAGAACCGATCGCACTGTCAGCCTATGCAGTGACCCTTTCGATGGCATTTCTAGCCGCCCTCTTAAATGGTTTTTTTGGTTTTATTTTAGCGTGGGTCCTGGTTCGATACCAATTTCCGGGCAAAAAGATATTGGACATAGCAGTCGATCTCCCCTTTGCGTTGCCTACCTCCGTCGCTGGGCTGACGCTGGCGACCGTCTATAGCAACCAAAGTTGGATTGGACAGCTGGCAGCCTATTTTGGTATACAAATTATTTTTGGCCGCCTTGGCATTTTAATCGCGATGGTCTTCGTCTCTTTTCCCTTCGTTGTCCGAACGTTACAACCCGTTTTGCGTGAAATTGATGTCGAATTGGAAGAAGCTGCCTGGTGTTTAGGAGCCTCTCCCTTAGAGACATTTAAAAGAATACTTTTTCCTTCCCTTCTTCCAGCACTCATGGTGGGGATAACATTGTCTTTTTCTCGAGCTATCGGTGAGTATGGCTCGGTCGTAATCGTCTCATCCAATGTCCCATTAAAGGACCTAATTGCTCCTGTCTTAATTTTTCAAAACTTGGAACAGTATGAGTACGAAAGCGCAACGGTAATCGGTACCGTCGTTCTCGTTCTCTCCTTGTTGCTTCTTTTGACTGTCAATCTGTTTCAATCCTGGAATCGAGACCTCGGACAGTAACTTTCCTTTTTTCTCTTCTTTTTTGATTTAAACGGGAGCTGTCGCTTATACCACCTTTGCTATCAAGTTCACTCAAAATGTTGTTTCGCTTCAGCTTCGTTAAAAGCTTTGCTGAACAACTGGGCTGACACCAAAGGTGTCGTTTCGTTGCAGCGAAGCTGACCAGCTTCGCTGCAACGAGGGGCGGCAAGTCTTAAGAGAATCATAAAAACAAAACCTTTGCTATTACGATGTGACCGGTGTATACTTATTGAGTTTTTACTACTCGACATTCCACACCATTCCATAATATAAACAGACCGACATCAATAGGGGGGTGGCGGCCTGTCAATACGTCTTTTCTTTGTCAGGAAAAGAGAAGTCATCTTCAATTTCCCCCCCCATCACCTTCACTAAAATAACACCTTTAGTGAAGCGACACCTTCAGCCAAGGAAGAGAAGGAGTTCATCTTTTTGCCATTGCTTTTAGTGATGGGGATGCGCTTCTCTCTTCTTTCGTGCAATCACTTTCAGTGATAGCTTAAACTTCTCTTTTCTTTCTCGCCTTCATTTTCAGTGACGACGAAAAAAAAAATATCTTCATTCTGGAGAATTCACTATGTCATTCGTGACCGCCGTTCGAGATTATGTCGACTTTATAAATCAGAGCTATGACTCGATGTCGATCCATGGAAATCTTTTTTTTCTATTCCAGCACACCCTGCTTTATTTATTTGAAAGTTTAAAATACTGTCTTTTTTACCTGCTCAGCTTTCGATGGATAAGTAACGTCATCTACCTGCCTCACTTGGAACCGCCAATCTCAATGGCCTTGCTACGAGAACAGTCTTTCTTTCTGGATATTTTTGAAAGCGTATTAAGGCCTCTTGAGGCACCTTCTTTTCTACATAACAAATTTTTTCTCGGTTTTGTAAATAGCCTTTTCGTTTCTCTTCCCATCTCAGCTATTCATCTTCTTGCTGGACGACGATTATTAGTGGAAGGTATTCCGGCCGGGATAGCGGCTGGATTAGGAACGATTGTCGGTCAGTCTTTTTTCCTTGCCTCCGTTCTCTTTGGGTGGAGATGGTTGCTCATCCCCTGGCTTTCTTTAGAGCCTTTTAATTACGTGGTGGGTCTGCTCGTCTTGCTCCAAACGATCTATACTATTTGCCATGCGCCATCAATAAAAGTTGTGTCGTGGTCAGAAAGGTCGACATTAATCAACTTTTTCCTTCTCAATTTGTTTTTAACGTGGTGTGAACAGAGTAGTATCTTTCAATACGTTGGAAATCTAACTCTGACAAGCGATCCGAGCTATATCGAAAATTTCTTTGCAACAAGTCGACTTTCCTCTCTTGGAACCCATGCTCTTTACTTAATGGGCTTTTTCCTTGGAAGTTGTTGTTTTAGTCTTCTCTTTGCGCTGATCGGCCTGATATTGAAAAAATGGTGGCTTGGGTTGTCGACAATGACAACTTCACGTCTGGTCAATCGGCTCAATTTTTGTTTTCTAGTAGGGGTGACTGCGCTGAGTCTGGCTTCGATCCCCTACTATGGCATCGATTATCTCTTCACCAAAGGAATGGGCTTCATTCCTCAAGATAAAGTTTTCCAGGGGACTGTCTTTTCTCCCGCTGGCATGGCTGACACAAGTAAACACCTCGGCATATCATGCAACTTTCAAAGCCTTGACACCGACGCGACTCCCTTTGATGGGGGTCGGTATCTCCAGCCCGCCGCCCCGCAAACTTTTGAAGACCTAAATTACCAAGGCGAACAGTATTGGACAGGAAAAATGGATAGAAAAATATATTCGACGGGAGGTCGAAAAGGAAAAGCTTTTGCCAAGTGGGTCAATCTATTTGGTGGAGGGAGCAAAGAAGTTCCGTTCGTCGACGATGAGAAGCCGACTCAGAAGAACAAATCGATGAATATTAAACGGTCGCTTGGCGGGAGGCAAAGGGGTGACTCTTCGTCTTCGTTAGAGGATTCTCTTCCCTGGTATAGTGAATTTGAAGAGAACGACGGCTTGGCTACTTTTGAATTCGAAGAAAAGGAAGAATCCGATTTGGAAGAGTTGGGAAGGGGGTTTGACCTCACGTATCAGGCAATTCAGGACTCGGAGGAGAAGGATTTGCACGCAAATGAAAAAGAATCGGAGGAGGACGAGGAGAGTAGGAAGGTGAGGGAGGAGGAGCAGAGGCTATTCGACGATTTTTTTGATCAGGTTGAAGCAGGTTTTTCTCCTCTCTTTCTCACCGAGACCCCCGAACCAACCAACTTAGAAAAATACCTTAAAAAGAAATTTTATGAGAATCCAGTCTATCATCTTCTCCTAAGGATCGACATTGATACTTTCTTGGCAAGACAACCCGTATCTCATTCGCTTACCTCGGAGCAGGAAGTTGAGCTTTTTCAACGACGTCAAGCCATTGCCAATTATTATGACAGTCTGCGAGACTTTCTTTATTTATCGGGTGACAGCCTACGAGACTATCTGATAGAACAGAAGAACGAAACGACTTTGGATGAGGACAGGCTACAAAGCTATGCAGATCATGTTTATAACCATCAATTTAAAGGAACATTGAAAGTTGTCCGACGCCTTTTTTCAATCACTTTAGATCCGGAAGAGAATTTGGAAGAAGAACGTGTCTTAAAATTCGATCAACCCCTCTTCCACTCCTTGCCCCCCTCAACTATATTTTCGTCGGCTCTTGAGGAAGTGTCTCCATTTTTTAACCCCAATAAAAAAGTGTTCCTCAACAACATTGCCCCTTTCCTTGAAAGAGAAAACTCCTCACCCCCCTTCTATGCCGGCTGGGATGAGCAGCTACGAAGATTGGTCATCACAACTCGATACCGTCCTCGATATTTGGCAAGCCGTGGGATGCGGATACCAGACAAAGAAAGAAGTGGAGACGAGTTTAAAGAGTACGTTCGATGCCTCAATCTCTTTCCTCAGGCAGAAAAGGATTCTAAATCGCAGGCCCACAGAGAAAGGAAAGAGAATCTTGATCCCTACTATGGAGTAGAATTTCCCATTTGCCTTTCAAGTAGAAAAATATTGTTTACCGCCTGGCCACTTCCTCGAAAGATGGCAGAATCTTTTTCCAATGGTTCCACCACGCTTGCCTCCGCCATCGATGGAAAGGTGGCGGAACGATTGGATCAATTTATTCATCCCGACGGTGAGTATCATGATTGGGAAATCGAGTCTTGGCCAGAAAACCTTGTGGGGGAGTGGTCGGACCGACACATCATTCCACCCACCCGCGGTGGGTTTGTTTGGCCGGGGAGTTCAGAATTTCCTTTTGATGTGAAAAAATTCATTCCCGACATCAAAAAGTTTTTCCATCAATGATATTGCTCGCTTCAGCTTGGTTGACTAGCTTAATTTCATCTTTGCTGAACAGCTTCGCTGAAACCGAAGGTGAAAACTTTCAGTTTTGGCTTCACTGAAAGTGATGGAGTCGTTTCGCTTCAGCTTTGCTGAATAGCTTCTATTTGCGGGAAACTTTGCTTCGCTTCGTCAAAGTCTTTGCTTTGCCAGCGAGGGTTTCTATAGTGCTCTTTGATAAAAAAAGATTTTTTACCGCCAATCGGACTCGAACCGATACGAATTGCTTCCTGACTTTTTGAAAGTCATGTGTCTCCCATTTCACCATGGCGGTGGACTCACTTTTCTTTGCTTTTTTACTCTCGCTCTTTCCTCTTCGCTTCGCCGAAGACGAAGCGAAGCCTTAACCAAATCCAACTTATTCAACAAAATTGTTTAGTAAACCTGTTTAGCAAAGCTGAAGCGAAGCAACACCGCAGTAAGCGAAGAGTGTTTCGATTCAACTACCCGTTGATTGGGATAATTCCCTGCAAAAAAAGAAACTGCCGACGCAGCAAGGAGAAAAAAAGGATGGGTATACAGTCAGGGTCACCAGGTTTTTTTTCCCTCTGCCGAAGCCGAGACGAGGGGGGGTAGATTTGATTTTCATCAACAAAACTGCTACCATTCTTTTTAAGTCCATACCTCCGTAGAAGACCCTTTCAAATCATGTCAGAACTGTCGAGTGGCAGCATTAAGCAAGGGTCTATGTAGCCAGACGGTATGGATGTTATATGTGAGAAGAAATTGATATTTCACGTTGCTTCGCTAAACAGCTTCGCTGAAACCTTTCTTCAGGTAAAGACTTACTTTTTTTATCTATAATAAAATACTCTTTAAAAAAATAAAAAAGCTTTTCGAGTAAGACATTGAGGAGTCAATTTTGTCGAGACGTTCTTTTCGCGCCAAAAGAAACAGGAATAATGTTTATCCTTGACGTCGTTTTCAACGATCGACTCGACTCTCTTTTCCTCGTCGGCCACCTTCTTCTTAGCCTGATTTTTTAAAGTCAGTCCACGTGAAACGATTTCTCTGGTCAAACAACACTGTTCAGCCCTCGCTTCCCGAAAAATGATGGCGAGGCTCGTGTCGCTTCATTGAAAGTGATGAAACAGCAAATGTGTAGGCGGCACCCAGATTTGAACTGGGGAATCAAGGATTTGCAATCCTCTGCCTTACCACTTGGCTATGCCGCCCAATGAAATATTCCTTACTACGACATTGTAGCATCAAATTTTTTTTTTACAATGATTCTCTCTTCCCATCGTTGAAGACCTTAATCAAAAATAAAGGGTCGGATTTTAACGAACTCTTAATGGAAGATGACGATATCTTTACCAAAGGTGCCGCTCCACCGAAGGTGTCGCTTGGCTTTACCTTTGCTGACCAGCTTTGTTTAACGGAAGCTTTGCTTCGCTTTTAGTGCGCTCCGCTTCGCCGAAGAGGATGCGAGGGGAACATTTGTATTGATTTCTCACTGCATGGTAGAATCAGCATGAACGAAGGAGACAGGTGACTATGGTAAAAGATTCAACTCGGCGGGATGGTTCTTTTTATATTCCTGATTTTATAGAAATTCAAAAAAAAAGTTTTTCACAATTTTTAGAAGTCGGTATTCTTACTGAGTTACAGAAGATGGGTCCCATCTTTGCTAAGGCTGGTGAGATTGAAATCATCTTTTATCCAAATCGTTTTATCTTGACCCCACCCGACTACACGATCAAGAAATCAATATTAGAGGGAAAAACATATGAGTCTAAACTGTATGTGCCGGCAAAAATCGTGGCGAAAGGGGGTCCAGAAAAAGAAGTTGAATGGATTTTGGTGGGTAGTATTCCTCTCATGACGAGGCGTGGCCACTTCATCATCAACGGCTCCCCACGAGTTATCGTCAATCAAATGGTTCGATCCCCCGGTATTTATTTTCATCGACGATTGACGGGAAGAGAAAGACAGGTTTACTCTGTTGACTTGATACCCCTTGCTGGCAGTTGGCTTCGACTTGAGGAAAAAATTGAGGAAAAGGAGGAAAAAGAGGAGCAGAATCAGCTTTATGCTTATTTGAAAAGGACGCCAAAGATTCCATACCATCTTCTTTCCAACAGTATGGCCGCCTTTGAGATGGATATTTGCAGCGAAGAAGAGACTTTTTGCCTTCCATGGAAATATCGACAAAGATTGGCGCTCCACCTATTGGACCGAGTCGTGACCGATACCATTGACGGCCGGGATATTAAAGATGCGACGAAAAAGCTGGATGAACTTCAAGAAAAGATAAAGCTTGTCTTCGAAAAAATCAAGGTTTTCAAAAGAGAAAAATCGATATTGAAAGGAGAATGGCTATTACAGGAATTTAGCCACTTCAAAAATAGTATCGTCAGCTTCATTGAAGCTGAAAACGACTTTCATCTTCGAAAAAAGATGAAGGTCGTTTTCCAGAAAATCCATGCTCTCAAAAGAGAAGGATCGATAGTGCAGAAGCGTCTCGATTTTGAAAGTACTTTTGTCGACTTCATTAAAAGTGAAGAGGATCCCACCTCATTTAGTAATGGCGTCAGCGAAGCTAACGCCATCACTAAATCGGATATCGGCCCCTTAACTGAACGTGATTACATCATTTTCACTAAACGCGATATCGACGCAATCGCTGCTAAAATTGATCTCGATCCTTTAACTGAAAGTGAAGTCAAGGCCATCACTAAAAGGAAAGGTGCTCTCGAGACCATCGCTGAAATTGCTCTCGATTCCTCAACTCAAAGTGATGTTGATGCCATCGCTGCGAAAATTGATCTCGACCCTTTAACTGAGAGGGATTTCGACTTTTTAAATGATGGGGATGGCGACTTCTTAAATGATGGGGATGGCGACAACATCACTGAAAGTGATGACGATCCCATTACTGAGAGTAATGATGATCCCGTTGCTAAAAGTGATGTTGACCCCATTACTGAATGGGAGAGAATCTTAAAGATCACCTCTTATTCTCTGGACCTTGTCCTGGTCAGGAAGGAAGAGAAGGGCGCTCGGAGTAAAAAGATGAAAGGAACGGGCAGCCTAGCTACCTACCTTGCGTTTGACAAAATCAAACGCGAGATGGAAGGAAGGGAAAATAGAGTGGATACAGTAAACACATTGCGTCTCTTGAGTAAGAAAGCCGAGGCAGAAGGATGGAAAGATACAAAAGAAATATTGGGTATATGGACTGAGAAAGCCGAGGCGGAAGGAAGGATAAATAATGAAAAGACCGAAGAAGAGAGAGATATATTGACTGAGATGACATCCTTCTTTTTTCTATGGGCGTTGCCGTGTGGTTGGCAAGGAGGGCGAGCTTTTCTATACGATAAATTTAAAAATCCAGCCACCTATACCTTAGGACGGTTGGGACGTGCTCGCCTAGATAAGAAATTGGAGGATCGAGCGATGGGATCGCTGCTCTCGTGTCGTTCGACGCAATTGATGGCTCGAGATCTTCAATTAGCGTATACCTACTTAAGGCGTGTGCAAAACAACAACCTGCTGGTCGATGATATCGATCATTTAAAAAATCGCAGAGTCAAGACATGTGGCGAGTTGTTACAGAATCAATTTCAGGTTGGACTGGATCGTTTAAAAACACTGCTTCGTTTCAAAGTAAGTCGGGGGGAGCAGTCGATTTCTTTAAAAAGAGTGATCGACGCCAAAGCGTTGGATGGGGCTTGGCGTGAATTTTTTGGTTCCAATCCACTTTCTCAATACATGGATCAAACAAATCCGTTAGCAGAGATTACACACAAACGGCGTGTCAGTTGCTTAGGACCTGGAGGCGTCAGCCGCGAAACGGCGGCCATGGCGATGCGGGGAATTCATCCAAGCCATTATGGACGAATTTGTCCTATCGAGACGCCGGAAGGAAAAAACGCAGGCCTTGTAAACTCCTTAAGTGTCTATACACGAGTCGACTATGAAGGGGTCTTAGAAACACCTTATTACCGTCTCAAGGAGGGTCAAATACAGCGGCGGGCGGGCTTCCATTTCTTTTCAGCACAGAGAGAGGAGGACGAAAAAGCCAGCATTGCTCCTGCTGACATTGCTTCTTCTCGTTCTCATCTTCTCCCTGATGCTTTCCTCCCTGTCCGACGAGGTGAAAATTTGCGCGATAATTATGGCCAAACGACTCGAGAAAAAATCCAGTATGTCGGCATTTCACGGATTCAAATGATTTCCATCGCCACTTCATTAATCCCCTTTCTAGAGCATAACGACGCCAACCGGGCCTTAATGGGCTCTAATATGCAGCGGCAAGCAGTTCCACTCTTGACGGTGGAGCCACCCATCGTTGGGACCGGCCTTGAAGGTCGGGTCGTTGCCGAGTCGGGACATATCGTGGGTGCAAAGAAAGCGGGCCGGGTCTCCTATGTCAGTGGAAGGAAGATTATTGTTCAAAGGCTCAACTGCTCGCGAAACAAAGGGAGCGCGCGAAGAGAAGGATTTCAAGAAAGGGGATGGATCCCACGATTTTCGAGGGCCTCATTAGGAAGGGGCTTCGATATAAAAATTGCCCCCTTTTCCGTGCTTTCTTTGCCTGAAGCGAAAGAGTCGAATCGGCCACGAGGCGAATCCCGTCTTTTTTGGAAGGCAACCTTGCCCTTCGAGACACTTTCCTCACCCTCGCTGGCTTCGCTTCGCTCGCTCGCTAGTTTTGCGCGCGAAGCAAAGCGAAGCCAGCGAGCCAAACGCAACGAGGCGACACAATATTACTCCCTCGCTCCCTCGCTTGGCGAGCGAAGCCCGCGAAAGGAGCGAAGCGAGATCAAAGAAGGCCACCCCCTGCTTCCCTCGCCAAGCGATCGAAACAAGCGAAGCGATGGCGTTTCTCGACTCAATCCCTTCGCCTTGGGTTACGCCTTACAGCGGGGTCAAATCAAGTATTCTAATCTCTGCTTTCCTCCCTCGTTCCGCGAGAAAGCGGGCCCCAAAGAAAAGTTGGTATGGCCTTTGGGTAAAGAAGAGGTGGTATGGCCTTTAGGTGACGATTCTTACTCTTTGCAGACGTTTCAGCAATCGAATCAAAAAACCTGCCTCCGTCATCGACCTTGGGTGCAGGAAGGGGATTGGGTTCAGCCAGGCGATCTTTTGGCCGACTGCGCGGCGAGTCAAGGTGGACAACTCTCTGTGGGAAGAAATGTTGTGATTGCTTACCTTCCGTGGGATGGATATAACTTTGAGGATGCTGTGGTCGTGAGCGATCGACTCCTTTCTGATGATCTTTATACCTCGCTCCATATCGAACAATACGAGACCCAGATCGAAGAAATGGAGAGGAAAGAGGTCACGATTACCAAACATAATTTACATCTCCAGCCGGCCGAGCGAGCCTCTCTCGATAAGGATGGGGTGGTGCAGGTTGGAAGCTGGGTCGAGACAGGCGATCTGCTGGTGAGTAAAGTGAAGCTGATTCCACTCCCACCTCTTTCGGGGTATGAACGACTGGCTTATGAGATCCTTAGAAAGAAGCGTCTCAAAACGCGAGATGTTTCTCTCCGTGTCGCCAAGTGGGTTGAGGGTCGAGTAATTGATGTGAAAAAGAAGTTTCAAAAGGAGAAGCGCGGGGAACCCGACAAACTTATCTCTGTTCGGCTCCATCTTGTGGAAAGGAAAAGGATTCAGGTGGGGGATAAGGTTGCTGGACGGCATGGAAATAAAGGAATTGTCTCCACCATTCTTCCACGTCAAGATATGCCCTATTTGCCCGACGGAACCACCGTTGATATGGTCCTTAATCCATTGGGTGTTCCATCCCGAATGAATGTTGGTCAAGTGTTTGAAGCTTTGCTAGGGCTGGCGGGAGGATTTTTAAAGCAACGATTTTCGATCACGCCCTTCGATGAGATGTATGGGTCGGAGGCTTCCAGAAGTCTGGTCTATCTCAAGCTTTACCAGGCGAGATTACGAACCGGCCATGAATGGCTTTTTTGGCCGGATTTTCCAGGAAAAATGAGGATTTTTGATGGTCGATCAGGAGATGCCTTTCATCAACCTGTGACGGTTGGAAGAGCCTACATGCTAAAGCTAATTCATTTGGTTGATGAAAAAATTCACGCTCGCGCAAGGGGGCCATATAGTATTATCACGCAACAACCAGTCCGTGGAAGAGGAAAAGGTGGAGGACAGCGACTGGGTGAAATGGAGGTGTGGGCCTTGGAGGGGTATGGGGCAGCCTACACACTTCAAGAGATCTTGACGACAAAATCTGATGACATCGAGGGTCGACGCGAGGTATGGAAGTGGATCGTCGAAAAGAACCAACAATCGGGCAGGGAGGAGCTTCCATTGGGGAAATCGGGAGGATTTCAAATGGTGTTGCGCGAATTACAATCCCTCTGTCTGGACATTAATATTTTTGGCGGGAAACAGCATGCCGGTGGGAAAATTAATCTAGTCGTTCCTGACGCTGAAAAGTAATCCTTCAACCTTCATGGGGAAGGCGAAAAAGGAGCCTTGACGCGCAGGATTTTTCCGACGGTGTCAGCAAAGCTGTGCAGCAAAGCGACGTCTTCAGTGAAGCAACACCTTTGTCTTCGCCGAAGGCTTCGCTTCGCGCGCGAAAGATATTCTCCTTTTTTTTTAGACCCTTTTAGCTTTGCTGATGGATGGGTTCTGTAACCAACACATTTCGAGGAGGTAAAAAAGATCGATGAGAAGATCGCCAAGGAAGCAATTTTTAGAGAACGCAAAAAAAGACGACCTCGACCTTGCGGAGAAAATCGCGCAGATCAATGGTCTTATAAAAGACACAAAAGAAGATTACAACCTTGGCCTTGATGAGCAGGGGCTCCTCAAGGGTAAAAGGATCAACCAGATTGATCAATTTTTTGAGAAGCACAAAAAAAATACGGCCTTGCCTTTGATTCAAGGCGTCTCTTCGAAACAGGTTCAAAAAAACGAATCAAAGAAAGAAAAAAAAGTCTGGTATAAAGAAAGGTGGTGTGACGATTTCCCTCCGGGAGAAGATGACGATTTCCCTGTGGAAGAAGATCTAGACGCAAAAAGAACACGCCGCCTTCACCATATTAGTATTGGAATCGCTTCGCCGGAACAGATTCGGGGATGGGCAGAGAGGAGGCTCTTGACCGGAGCGATAGTGGGGAAGGTGACAAATCCAGAGACGGTTGAGTATAAGACGCATAGACCGATCACAGATGGCTTATTCTGTGAGCGACTCTTTGGACCGGTGGTTGATAAATCCTGTAGCTGCGGTAAGTACGGCCCCAATGCAAAATCTCCACCTGAGGTTACTAGGAGGAGGGGACACATCTTCGTTTGCCCCATCTGTGAGGTGGAACCAGCATCTTCTTCATTGCGGCGAGTTCAGTTAGGATTTATTCAATTATTTTCTGCCGTTACTCATCTTTGGTATTGGCAAAGAAAGTCTAGCTCTATCACCGATTTAAAGTCTAGCTCTATCGCCGATTTCTTGGGAGTCGAAACGGAAATGCTGAAAAATCTTATTAACTGCACCACCTTTCTCCTTGAATCGGAAAGGATGCCAAATGATAATGGAATGTTGCCTTTGGAAGAGCCAATCTCTTGTGACTCACTGTCTGGTTTGTCGGACGAAGATTTGACTCCTTTGTACCCTGGCGAAGACGTACTGTATCGTCATGTGGGTAAGAGTGTAGTCGCACCTTCAAAGAAGATTCTCGAGCGAAGCGACCCTTCTCACTCTTTGAAATGCGACACTTTTTTCCTTGAATCGGGGGGGAAAGCTCCGAATGGTGCGATGTCGCCTTTGGAAGAGCCAGTGTTGCCTTTGGTTGACGATGAATTCCCACTTTCTGATAAGATTCTCTCAGGAAGCCACCTTTATCACTCTTTAGACGAGCCGTTGGAGGGAGTCTATAATAGGTCTCACACATTTCCTACCTCTCCCCTCTGTACGCCTCTCCCCAGTCTTAGGGAGGACACCTTGCGCTTTTTGGTGGAGTCGGCTCGCAGAGAAGACCGTCCCATCATCCACTATTGTCGACTCGATAGGCCGGTCGTGAAAACCAGCTTCTCCGATCTACTGACGATTTACCCGATGAACCGTCAACAGGCGGCGCAGGAGGTGCTTTGCCACACTGGAGGCGACGCGATTCGTTATCTCCTGAGTAAGGTGGATTTGCCCGTCTTATTGCCGCAGCTGCTATCCCAGCTTTCCGTTTTAGAGAACAATATTTTTGAGGAAAAGTGTCAAGAATTAGAGTTTCACTTTTTTAGAAATAAAAAAATAGTCTTTCTTTCTGATGACGAAAGAATGTTTTCTTTTTTTTCTAAAGAAAAACAAAAAAAGTATAAAACACGGTATGAAAAAGCGAGAAAGAAAATAGAAACCAAAGTACAGTTGCTAAACGAGAAAAAGGGGCTCGTAAGTAAGTACAATAATAAAAGAGAAGTGGCTTCAATTAGAGAAGCTTATGTCACAAAAGCATCTTACCTTAGAAAAACAGCAATAAACAAGTTTTTCGCTCGGAATCGGAGGGAGGATAATTGTATTTTAAAGCTTCTAGAATTAGGGTTAGGAGACAAAGGCAAGTCGATTATGACACCATTTCTGTACCAGAAACTAGGTACATGGGGAGCCCTAAAACAATTAACACCAAAAGCAGAATTCATTTCTAACCTGGAAGAAACAGCGGATATAATCAGAGCAGAAATAAAAAACCAAAGGAACGAAACGAAGAAGTTGATAAAGGAGCGAAGACGGCTGATGCGTCGTATAAAACTAGTCTACTCTTTTCTGATGGGCGGCAGAAAGCCGGAGTGGATGGTATTATCCAATCTTCCTGTTCTTCCGCCCGGTCTACGCCCCATCATAAAGACTCCGGATGGCATCATTGCCAGCTCCGATCTCAACAAACTGTATCGAAGGATTTTGTTTGCCAATAAAAGCCTTGAAAAGTTGTCCATTTTGGATGTCAACACGATCTGCCTTGCAAAGCGATCCCTTCAGGATGCGGTCGACGCGCTGATCGAGAATGGAAAGGGTAGTGGTAGCGGGGCCGTCATCGATCACAATACAGGTCAACCTTTGAAGTCGCTCTCCGCCTCTTTAAAAGGGAAGATGGGTCGATTTCGTCATCATCTTCTAGGAAAGCGGGTTGATTATTCAGGCCGATCGGTCATCATCGTTGGACCGACGCTCCACTTACATCAATGTGGCTTGCCCAGAGAGATGGCTATCGAATTATTTTCCCCCTTCTTAATTCGATATCTTCTACTGCAAAACTTTGCTAGAAACGTCGCCAAGGCAAAGCGATACATCGCACGAAATCAACGCTTGCTCTGGGGAATATTAGAACAGGTTATGAAACACCACTCAGTTCTACTGAATCGAGCACCCACTTTGCATCGACTCGGGATACAAGCATTTCAACCTACGCTGGTTCTAGGTCGTGCTATCCATCTCCATCCCTTGGTTTGCGCTGGCTTCAACGCGGATTTCGACGGCGACCAGATGGGTGTCCACATCCCCCTTTCCTTTCAGGCTCGAGCAGAGGCATGGAGGTTACTCTGGTCGTCGAATCATATTTTGTCACCTGCCACAGGGCAGCCGAACCTAGTCCCCAGTCAAGATATGGTGCTGGGATGTTACTATCTCACCAGTTTCGACCGGAGTCGCTTCACAAGCAAGGCAATGCGATGCGATGATTTTAGTTTCGCTAATGCACCCTATTTCGCCAATGTTGGGGATGCATTGGGCGCATATGCGAATCGCCGTATGGCATTACATACCCCTCTTTGGGTTCGATTTGCCGGCATTTTTGAAAGCCCAACCAATTCGGAAGAACCTCTTGAAATTCGAATTCATTCTAATGGAAGGCGGCTTTCGATTCGTTCCGAGGTGCAAAAGATTACAGCAAAGAGTGGCAAGAAAAGCAGGCTGGTGGGTCGCTATATTCGGACGACGGCTGGAAGAATTGTAATGCATCATATCACCGTGCCGGCCTAGGAAGGTGTCGTTTCGCGTCAACTTCGCTGTAACGAAGCGAAGTCTTCGGTTTTAGCGAAGGTCTGCTCAGCGAAGCTTTTCAGCTTTCGTTGACGCAAAGCGAAGCCTTCCGCCTTAAAGAAGGATAAAAAGCAAAGCTATTCAGCGAAATTGAAGCAAAACTGAACCAATACCTTGTGTGTTTGGCTGCTTAGGTCTTAAGTGAATGCTTTTTTATAAAAATGGACATGACGTCGACCAATATTTTCTTTAATCATTGCTTTGATAAAAAGAGGCTAAAAGCCTTCATTCTTTGGTCATACTCACACAATGGGCCAGCTACCACTGTCAGCATCGTTGAGAAGATGAAAGAGAAAGGGTTTAGCTTCGCTACGCAGGCAGGTATTTCGATAGGATTAGATGATTTACAACGGCCCCCCCAGAAGGCACGATTTCTTTCACAGGCTGAATACGCGGTTCAATCGACGGCACGGAAATGCCGAGAGGGGTATGTCACCGACGTCGAAAGGGTTCAACAGGTAGTTGATACGTGGCACCGGACTAGTGAAAGGTTACGGCAGGATGTGGTCGATCATTTTCGAGCAACCGACATTTTAAATCCAGTCTATATGATGGCGTTTTCAGGAGCAAGAGGAAATATTTCTCAGGTTCGTCAATTGACAGCTATGCGAGGGCTGATGGCCGATCCAGAGGGTCGCATCGTTGGGTTTCCGATTCGGAGCTCCTTTCGGGAAGGATTAACATTGACGGAATACATGATCTCCTGCTATGGAGCTCGAAAAGGATTGGTCGATACCGCCCTCCGAACAGCCGATGCCGGCTATCTCACGAGACGATTGGTCGACGTCGCCCACCACGTTGTCGTTAAGGGGATGACATGCGGAACACGACAAGGAATCTTTCTCAAAAAGATCCAGTCGGGGAAGAAAACAATCGTTTCATTGGAAGAGCGACTCGCTGGTCGCGTCCTTGCAGCCGACATTCCTCTGCCCGGAGAAGGTTTTTTGGGAAAACGAAATCAAATCATCTCTGACAACCTCGCCAAAAAACTTGCCTTCCATTGTAAAGAGGTGCTTGTCCGGTCACCCTTGAAATGTTCACTTTCAGAGGGAGTCTGTCAACTCTGTTATGGGTGGAATCTGAGTGAACGAAAACTTGTTACCGTCGGAGATGCAGTTGGAATTATAGCAGCACAATCCATCGGAGAGCCTGGAACACAGTTGACGATGCGAACGTTTCATACCGGGGGGGTATTTTCCGGCCATCTAGTGGAAGAAGTGCGTGCACCCCATCCTGGAGTTATCCATTTTCCAAGGCCTTTGCAAGGTCTCTTGATTCGAACTTCCAGTGGAAGAGTAGCCTTCTTAGTCAAGGTTGAGGGGAAATGCATTTTGGAGGAGGTTTGGAAAAAAAGAGGTCTACACGAAAGGAAGGGTCGATCGAGCCGAACGAATCAGACCCGACTGTTGATGGAAGCATCCACCGTGCTCTTCGTTCGACAAGGTGAAACTGTCTTACAGGATCATTTACTCGCCCAGTCTCCTTCCATGGAGACGGAGACAAATACGACGGTAGAAGGCATACGAATAATTTTTGCGCAGCTGGCAGGACAGGTGGCTACGACCAAGTCGGGAGTCCAACTCCAGGGAGGTGAAAAGAAGTTTTACTCGAGGCGCCCATTGAAGGCGATTTGGATTCTCGCTGGAAGCCGACTTCCCCTCGCCGATGCGTGGGTGAAAACTCGCTTTACGCAGAGTAAGCTTCCCCTTCCATCACCTTCCTCTAAAAAGGCCGACCAACACCTCCAAAAGTCTATCCGGCTACTCCCTTTTTTAGGGAAAAGCGAGCTTCCTTTTTTAGGGGAGGGACGAGGTGAGCTTTCGATCGTCACAATCTACCACCTCCATCGAGAGGGGGGCCATCTGATCGATGATCGGTCTCTTCTTGGAGAAGTTGCCTACAACAACCGATCGACAACCCTCTTTTTAGAAAAAGGATATACCATTTCGCCAAGTGCACCGACTATCGGATGGCACCTCTCCCAGCCTCCAGCAAAGTTGTCGCTTCACTCGCGAAGCGAGCGAAACGAGGGTAATAGTGCCTCTCCTGCCCCGCAAAGGAAGTTTGAGGGTGAGATACTACGTCAACTGGTCAGCAGGGAGAAGTTGCTTTGCTCTCGACCCGAGGGAACGAATGCTGCTACTTTCACTGCGAGGGATCAAATCAATCTTTTGACGAGGGGTCGAAGGCCGATCGTTTACGTTGGTCAATTTCTTTACGCCGGTCAAGAGATTGCCTCCGGCCTGGGAGCCCCCATCAGTGGGCAAGTGATACGAGTAGGGAGAGAAGAAGTCACTCTTCGGCGAGCGGAAACTATTCTAGCCTATGCGCGGGGTCAATTCTATGCGGACGGGGGACAATGGATTGAAGGAAACACACCCATTGTAGCTTTACCATATCGCCAATTGTTGATTGATGATATCGTTCAAGGAATTCCAAAGATTGAACAACTCTTTGAAGCCTCCAAAACGAAGCAGGGCAGGCCAATTAAAGGTGGTGTCCAGCAGCGATTGACAGAGTTTTTTAAACTCTATCGATATGACTCTCGACATGAATATCGACGACCTCTTTCTGAGAAAGACGCAGCCAGGCGGAGCGTGGAACAAATTCAAGAGATTTTAGTGGAAGCAATTTCAAAGGTCTATCTTTCCCAAGGTGTCGTCATAGCAGACAAACACCTCGAAATCATCATTCGACAAATGACATCCAAGGTAGAGATCACAATGCCTGGCAATAGCTCCCTTTTTTCGGGAGAGTATATTAGCTTCGACATTGTTGAAAAAATCAATCGATCCCTTCCTCCAAAAGCAGAAAAAGCACACTATGAGCCGGCCCTCTACGGCATTACAAAGACCGCCTCACGCTCTGACAGTTTTCTTTCGGCTGCAAGTTTTCAGGAAACAACTCGAGTCTTAATTCGACATGCAACGGAGGGACGGATCGACTATTTACGGGGATTAAAACAACATGTCATCGGTGGAGATTTAATTCCAGCGGGGACTGGCCTCGATCTTTACGATGGGTCTGCTCTGCTTGTTGCTGATTTGAGGCCACTTTCTAGATGGAGAGGCAGCATAGACCAGTAAGCAAGATTGGCGCCCGCTCGCTTCAACGAAACTGAGCCATAACTTTCAGTGAAGGCGTCGCTTCGCTTCAACTTTGCTGACCAGCTTTGCTGACCAACTTGGCTAACCAGTTTCGTTGAAACCGAAATGTCGTTTTGTGTTACTTGGCGCCGCTTGGCGTCGTTTTGCGTGGCTTCGCGGGTGAGAAGAAGGAAGATATGTGTACGAAAACTGATTCGTGCTCTAATTGGCTCTCAGCTTCTTCCCAGAATTGTTTGAGAGCCTGTTTTAACTTGAAGAAAAAGAACATTTCTTTATAAACGACAGTTTGAATAATATCAACTCTTAACTAATTTACCCTCTCTAATCCTCCTGAATAGAGGTTTGCTCTTCCAAACACATTTTAGAGAGCTCTATCAGACTCTCCCCCACAAAATCTAAATTGATTAGATTTCTCTAAAAACTTAGCCATGTCAGGTTGTATCGTTGGTGAATAGTGAACGGCTGTACTTTCTACAGGATTAATGAAATTCTCACTTTGGGCACTTTTTACCACTGTCCAATCAGAACGAAATTGCGCTTCAAACAAAGTTATTTCATAATTTAGAGCACATAATTTTTTCTCTTGCTTCGACGAAAACGTTTTCGAAGGATCTCTCTGAGAAACAGTCCAAGCATTTAAGTTGGTATCAGTGCCTCTGGTGAAGCGAAGCTGACACGAAAACGCTGCCATTACTTTCAGTCAAGCCGAAACGAAACTGTTTATTGAAAGTGATCGTGTCGCTTCGCGTCACTTTTAGTGAAGCGAGAAAAAAGAGTCTCTTTTTCTTTTGCTATCACTGTCGGCGAAGCCGAGTTCCCTTCATCAGACCCTCGATCAAAAATAAAAGCTCACCTTTGATGAAAGAAATTTAGAAAAAAATGGTGAACTGGGAAGGACGTTTTGCTAGAAAGAAGACTAAGGAGAGAAAAAGCGTCTGTTTGCTGTGCTTGCACTGGTCGCTATGCGAAGGAGTCGTCGATCTGGAATATATGATATAATGGTAGTGACTCTGTAAAAAGAAAGAAAGGAAATCAATTTTTTACTCTCTTTAGACTTATGGGATTACCTTGGTATCGTGTCCATACTGTTGTATTGAATGACCCGGGTCGTTTAATTGCAGTTCATTTAATGCACACATCACTTGTTTCAGGATGGGCGGGCTCTATGGCTTTTTACGAGCTTGCTGTTTTCGACCCATCTGACCCAGTGCTGAACCCAATGTGGCGTCAAGGGATGTTTGTTCTTCCCTTCATGACTCGATTAGGGATCACCGAATCGTGGGGTAACTGGACGATCAGTGGAGAAACGGCTACCAATCCAGGCATCTGGACGTATGAAGGCGTTGCCACCGCTCATCTTCTCTTATCCGGTGCATTGTTCATGGCGTCCATTTGGCATTGGGTTTTTTGGGATTTAGAACTGTTTCGCGATCCACGCACAAAAGAGCCAGCATTGGACCTTCCTAAGATTTTTGGTATTCACCTTTTTCTTTCTGGCCTTGCCTGCTTCGGCTTCGGCGCATTTCATGTGACAGGATTATTTGGTCCTGGAATTTGGGTTTCCGATCCGTACGGTATTACCGGCAGCGTGCAACCGGTTGCGCCTTCATGGGGTGCAGAAGGGTTCGACCCGTATAATCCGGGAGGGATCGCATCTCATCACATGGCAGCCGGTATTTTAGGTGTCTTGGCAGGTCTTTTCCACCTTTGTGTTCGCCCGTCGCAACGTCTATACAATGGATTACGTATGGGAAACATTGAAACTGTCCTTTCGAGCAGTATCGCTGCAGTCTTTTGGGCAGCCTTTGTTGTGGCAGGCACGATGTGGTATGGATCGGCTGCAACTCCGATTGAACTGTATGGACCAACTCGATATCAGTGGGATCTCGGCTTTTTTCAACAAGAAATCGAACGACGTGTTCAGGCTGGCCTAGCAGATGGAAAATCACCGGCCCAAGCATGGGCGGAAATCCCAGAGAAGTTGGCCTTCTATGATTACATTGGAAACAACCCAGCCAAAGGAGGTCTTTTTCGTGCCGGTGCAATGAACAGTGGTGACGGGATCGCTGTCGGGTGGTTGGGACATGCCGTTTTTAAAGATAAAGATGGGAATGAGCTCTTTGTTCGCCGTATGCCTACCTTCTTTGAGACCTTCCCGGTTCTTTTGATCGATAAAGATGGCGTTGTTCGAGCCGACGTTCCATTCCGTCGTGCTGAGTCTAAATACAGCATCGAGCAGGTCGGCGTGTCGGTGACTTTCTATGGTGGTGAATTGACGGGCGTGACATTTAACGATCCTGCCACAGTCAAAAAGTATGCTCGACGAGCACAACTGGGTGAAATTTTTGAATTCGATCGCGCAACGCTGCAATCGGATGGTGTTTTCCGCAGTAGCCCGCGTGGATGGTTTACTTTTGGACACCTCTGCTTTGCTCTTCTCTTCTTCTTTGGTCACATCTGGCATGGTGCACGAACGATCTTTCGAGATGTCTTTGCAGGGATCGATAGCGATCTCGATGAGCAGGTAGAATTTGGTGCATTTCAAAAGATTGGTGACCCGACGACTCGTCGACAGTCAGTATAGTCGGTCTACATGGCCGTTCGGTGGAAGATTGCTCCGCTTCGCTCGCTTCGCGAGCGAAGCGAGCGAGGGTGATCTATCACTTTCAGTGAAAGCGTCGTCGGAGGCGACACCGATGGTGATCTATCAGTTTTAATGAAGGCGACAGCTTCGCTGAAGCCATCGACGACACTCATGGTGATGGTTGAAAAAGCCTTGAGAAGAGATAACCTCACTTTCGATGAAGCGTAGTCATTTCGTTGAGAACGAGAATTGAGTAATTTTATTATGGAAGCTTTAGTCTATACCTTCTTATTGGTCGGTACGTTGGGTATTATCTTCTTTGCAATTTTCTTTAGAGAGCCACCTCGCATCGTGAAGTAAAAAATTAATCGGCTTCAGCGTTGCTAAGAGGTTCCTCGCCTTTGGCAAAGAAAGCCTTTGGAAGGAATAGTCTGCTCGATTTGCTTTGCTCGCTTCGCTTTCAGTAAAGTCAAACTTTCAGTGAAGCGAAGCCATCCCTTTCAGTGACATTTTCAGTAAAAGCCTCGTCTTCGGCGACACCGAAGGTGATGGCTGAAGATCGAGTGGGGATGACATCCCTGGCTGAAAGAATCGTCTTCGATCAATCTTCATGCTCTTCAAAGGGGTCTCGAAGTTGCTTCGAGGGTGGTCCGAAGCCGACGTATATCGAGTAGCTAGTAATGCTTACTAAAAGGGATGACAAAAAGATGGTATAAAAAAAGGCTGGACTTTCCATATCTAAATCCTTCAAGAGCTTTCTGGTAAGGCTAAAAGGTGGGGTCTCACTCCGTGAGGGACTTGTCTCACTCCGTGAAGGGGAAGGCCTCACTCTGTGAGGGTAAAGAGTTCAAGTGGAAAGAAGAAGGCGTTGAGTCGGGATCACGCTCTTTTGGTCGACCTGATAAAAAATTTCCATCGGAATAATACGACAGAAAGTAACAAAAGTCTAACAAGGAAGTACTAGTATGGCGACGGAAGCAACTTCAACGGTGGAAGAAAAAGAGAAAGGGAGTAAAGTGACAAAGCTTGGCACTTTGCTCAAGCCTCTTAATTCCGAATATGGAAAGGTGGCACCAGGGTGGGGAACGACCGTCATCATGGGTGTATTTATGGCTCTCTTTGCAATCTTTTTAGTGATTATTTTAGAAATTTACAATAGCTCTGTCCTTCTTGATGAAATTACACCGATTTTTTAGATTGTAATCTCCCCTTCTTATTGAAGGGAGCATTTCGTGCCATCGATGCCGTTTCTCGATGGCTCAAAAATGCAGTCTTCTTCACTGAAAGTCTCGCTTTACTGAAAGTGTCGTTGCCAAGAATGGGCTGGGATGAGGAATGGAAGATGGGTTAAAGGGCTCATTCCGTCAGGAGCATTCGTAGTCGCTACTTCGACCCAAGAAAGGTCTCTTTACCCAGCAACAAATGAAAATAACCCCGCCATGACTAGAAGAATAGGTTGAGCTCAGTAGGAATCGAACCTACATTCAAAACTTAGAAGGTTACTGTCCTATCCATTAGACGATGAGCCCTACCATTTCGCTTATTTTCTGCAAAGGTGCAATTTCTATCCTGCCAACGGAAGGTAAAGCGAAAGACGATCGCATCGATGGTGAAAGGATGGTAAAGGATGGTAAGACCAGGAAATCACTCGTGCTCGAATCGACACCGCCCTCGCTTCACTGAAAGTGTTGCTTCGCTTTATTGAAAGTGTCGCTTCACGAGCGAGCGGGGGATCGATGGACAAGTCTATTTGATCAGTTTCACCGACAGAGGCAAAAGACCTCTTTTCCATCAGAGATAGGAGGGTGACGCCGATGTCTTCCTTATGATATAATAATGTCAGCCTGGAGAGTCGTTTTTTTTCACTCCTTTACCGTGGAGTAATGTCTGAGTGGCCGAAAGAGCTCGATTGCTAATCGAGTGTATAACAAAATTATACCGAGGGTTCGAATCCCTCTTACTCCGATTTTCTTTGCTTTTACCCTTTTCACATCACCCTTGGCTCGAGAGGCGCGTCACTTCGCCGACGGAAGACTGGGAGGCTCCTTTTTTACCGTCTTTGCTCTATGCCTCTTGACTCGCTGTCTTCACATATAGAATCAACAGAAAGGCGGTTGGAATGATAATAAATAGGGCCGTTGCCATTAATCCAAGGATATTAACTTCCATAATGGTCTCCATGTGTTTGAAATGGTTTCACACTCCCTTTGGCCGGTGTGTTTTTAACCATCGACACCAAATTTGCGTCTTTTCACCAATCAGGTTGGAGTTGCGATTCTATAATCGATGAACGTCTCTATTCTACACCATAAATGTGTCTCCATTCAACCCTTTCACTAGTAAAGGCATGTTTAATGGCCTCCTGCTAACAGTCTTCATCCAGGGTGACCCATTGGATCGAAATTCGATCTTCACCGAGCAAAGGAGAATCTTTCCCTAGGAAAAGAAGACTCCCCCCAGTCGGCAAAAACCGATGGGTTGGTATTCCGAAACAAGAATTCCAGCCCTTCACCATTCCGATCGATCCAGCCATCTTGAGAAATTGGGGTAATTGAAGAGAGGCCTCTCTAGAAGGGGAGATCAATGCCTTTTGAAGGGAGGTCGGCGTCATCCGGGCTTCGCGAATCCAGATCGCCGAGGGAATGGGTGATGTCGATGTCAAGCCTTTTCTTTCTTCCGCTCTGATATTTAATGAAGGCTCGTGAAGCTGTTCAGCGAAGCTGACGCGAAGCGACACCTTCGATTTCAGCGAAGCTGATGAAGAAGCTAATCGCGAAAACGAAACTGAAACCGATGGGACGAGACACGCCTTTCTTCCTCTCTTTAAAGCATCTACATACTGGGTAAGAACCTTTTGTTTCTTGGGTGATTTTCCCTTTCTCAATGAAGAAACATGGTAAAGTGAAGAAGAAACCGTCTCATTTTTTACCAAGATGACATCTTTGATTTGCTGATTGCCTCTTTTTTCCTTCTCATCTCGAAAAGGGATTCTTTTTTCCGACCTGATTGGGAGAAGACAGAGACGAGACTCTCCAAGGAATCGATGGTTCTGCAGCCTCTTTTTCTCTATAAAACGAAAGAGATCATCGATATGGGAGAGATGAAGAGATCGTGTTGCATACCTTTCCAAGCCCCGTTTTAAAATTTGTCGTCTAATGGCGAGTGGAAAAGGTTTCAACCCACTAATTTGAAATGCAATGTATCTTCTTGCGACAACACAGAGAAACGGAAACACCCTCTGAGAAAGGTATTCCATATACAGCTGCTCTGTGGAGGTAAGCTTGGTAAATTGCAAGAGCGTCCCATCCAGGTGTCGATTGAAATAAAAGCGGAGTGTGGGGAGCAATTGCTTTCGAATTCGGTTGCGGACATATTGGAGGTTTTGATTGCTTGCATCGGGATGGATGGGCAATTGCCATAGATGGCAGACCTTTTTCACATTATTGCGGCTCACCGACAAGAGAGGTCGGTGGAGTAGAAGAATCTCGTTTTTTTTTAAAAGGAATGATGAATAAAAAAATTTTGTCTTCCTTGCTGCACCGAGTGAATCTATCCTCAAGCTGAGACTTGCCACCCTCAAGATCCTTTTGAGACTTGCCACTTTCAAGATCCTCTTGAGACTCCCACTCACCCGTCGATTATTCAAATTTTTCAAAGGTAATACCATAAAAATTGGAAAAAGAAAAATGTTTTGGGTAGAGCCTCCTTAATACTCGATTCCACTGAATGGCGGCCACCCCCTTCATTCCGCCTCCTCGAAAAAGATTAAAGAGACCAGTTTCAATTCGATCACTGGCGGTATGCCCAACCTGTAGTATTCGATATCTATGAAAGGTAGCAATTCGATGGCATGATTGATATCGCCAACTTCGCGCCCCTGCCTCCGTGAAAGATGTCTTCTTTTCTTCTCTTGCACCCTGATCTTCGATCCAGACATCGTCTTGCTCACTTTTAGGGCGAAGCGAGACTAGGCTTTCAGTGAAGTGATCGAAGAAAAGAGAGGTCTTTTTCTTCCCTCCAGAGTAGAGCAAATTAGCATAGAAGGCAAGGAGCGACCGGCCGTCGATTTTTTCCGAGTCACTTTCCGCTTTCTCTTTTTGCCAAAGGCAACGCGGATCGGTGGTCGGTTCTATCATGAAGTAGAAAGGTTCCTCTACGGTAAAAGAGAGGCGCATCAAATGAGACATTGCATGAAACGCGTCGCAACGCCATAAATGGTGACACCAACAAAGACCAACTTTATATCTTCTTTGATTTTTTCTTTGTAAAAACAGAAATAATAATGCCATCGAATCCTGTCCACCGGAAAGAGCAAGCAGAAGACGTGTGTTGGTTTGTAAAAATTTATTTCTATCCAACGCCTGGTGGATCGATTTGATCAGCTGAATGCTTCGAGTTAAATTCCGTTTCATTTTATTTCGTTTCATATCACTTCGATTTCAATTTGACAGCTCTCCTCCATTTTTGTGCCTTCACCGAAGGTGAACTGCGCGCTCCCATTACCTTCGGTGTCGCTTCACCTTTTCTTTCAGTCAAAGCGACACGAGACAAAAGTCTGTATCATGGCTCGATGCTAATGACGCCTTCATCTTCAGTGATACTGTCAGTGAAGGCGAAGGCATTAAAACAATTTGTTATTAGAAACGGAGTGTGGGGGGCAAATGGATATAAACTTTGGCAGCAGTACAAATAACATAGAGAGCGCAAAATGACCAGGAAAGCCATTTAATAAACCATGTTGCCTCGCCATAATCGACATACTCAGTCGCATGCAATCGTCGCACCACAAAATTGACTTTTCGAGTCTGCGGTGTGATAAGAAAGATCAACACATGGGAAGCGGCCAGTTGAAAAAAGGTGACGAGTTGGGGGGTCAAAATAATAAAAAAAAGAAGAGAGAAAGCTATCGTGCGTCGAATAATGGGGGCGAAGGAGAGAAAAAAATTAGGCATTTTGGGAAAATAGTAAAGAAAAGCGAGCACCGATAGTCCACTGAGTGGTTTCACGGAGGCAGCTGGAAGGAGAAAAAGAAGAGAAGAGAAAGAGAAAATCAAAATCAGTAACAATCCCGTCGCAGCGAGATGAAGAGAGGTGAAGCAGGGCTGAAGAATGATAGCCGAAAGGAGCAACACACCGACGACTTTTTCTATGATTGGATTGATTGAGCAGAGTCCAGGAAAAACGATATAGAAAAGGAAGGGAAGAATATACTGGATCAAAATAAAAAAAAACCAGGCCAGAAGAACGTAGAGCATTGAATGGCGCCTTTTACTTCTGGCAGGGTAATAAAATATCAGATAAGCAAAGAATGCACTAGATAGAGAAAGGAAGGGTAGATAGGGAACAGGGTAGGAGGCAAGAAAAGAAAGAAGCGGGGAGGAACGAATTAAACTCGAAACTATTGGAAGGGCGATCGAAGAAAAGAGCAGGGCAGAGACCGGATAGATCCATACTCTCTGAGAGATTAATGCTTTCCGAATAATTCCCATTAAAAGAATTCCCATTAAGGTAGAAGGAGGCATACATATGGAAGAGAAAAAAATAAAATAGATCGAAGAGACCTTCTCTCTTCTGTTCGTCATCATTTTCAGTGACGGAAAAAAGAGGGGGGGAGGAATCGAAGAGAAGGCGGGTAGGAGAGTGCTTGTCAAGTTGGCCTGCTGTATGGTATAGTATCACTTACTCAAAGAAGCCGGGATAGCTCAGTTGGTAGAGCAGAGGACTGAAAATCCTCGTGTCACCAGTTCAAGCCTGGTTCCTGGCAAACTTTATTTTTACTTGCCGTCTGAAGGAGAAATAGAAAGGGAAGCTTGAAAAGAGCTTTTAAATGTGAGGAAAGGAGGGTCTATATATAAATGAGCCTCACACCGAAGGTGAAGCGAAGCGACCTTTCTGCCCTCTTAACTCAGCAGGTAGAGTATTTGCATGGTAAGCAAAAAGTCGCCGGTTCAAATCCGGCAGAGGGCTTCGCTTCACGAACCGACTAAAAAGATTAAAAAATTTGACAAAAAACCAACCTTTATGGTTTTATTTTTTGAAAAGCATGAGGCGTCGCCAAGTGGTAAGGCAGCGGGTTTTGATCCCGCCATTCAGAGGTTCGAATCCTTTCGCCTCAGAAAGACTGAAGCTTGACCATCCCCTTCGCTTAGGAGGATGGTAGTAAGACAGGTCGATCGATTCAACCTTTTTAAAAGATTCGACCTTTTTTTGATATTTTGATATTTCTCATCCTTTATTTTCTCCATCGAATCGAGGATCTCGCCTTCATCGAAGGTGTCATTTTCAGTCAAGGCCTCGCGTCGCTCGCCTTCGATGAACTCTTTGGTGAAGCAATCGAAGGATCGATTCGACCACGAGTTAACTCGTGGGTCGACCGACTCTGGGCTTCATGATTCTCACAATGAAGCGTGAAAAAGTTGATTTTTGGCTCGAACAGGTTTTTGTGCAAGGCTTGGCGCCAGCTTTCCTGAAGCTGTGTGTTTCGATTTCTTTGTTTGATATCATAACAGCCAAGGTGTATACTTGCTTTACAGGATCAATTTGTCCTTCGAGATTGGTTATACGATCGCTTTGAAGAGTTATCGGCGCTTGCGTCATGGTGATGGTGAGAGACTCCTTGAGAGAAATAATAAACCAGAACGAGAAAAATCACCAACAAAAATAGCGATAGTATCTCTCACTCGTTTCATCAAATTACCACAGGTGTCAGGTGTCCCTTCACTTTCGACGTTAGCGAAGCTGTTCAGCCAAGCTGGTCAGTCAAAGTGCTCAGCCAAGGTTATTTGATAAAACGAGTGAGAGACGGTTCAAAGACGTCAAAAATAGGATCTTCTTCCTGCAATAAATATTGTTGCTTAATTTGCTCGACCAAAGAGGAGTGAAAATTCCTGCATCAAGTATGCAGGATGGAGTATTAAAAACTGTGGTAGCCTTTCTCCTTACAAAGCCTCTTTTCTATGTTTCTGACATTTTGGAAGGCGACCATCGATTGGAGTAATAAAACTATCTCGACCGTTCGCGGGGTATCAACCAATTTGATCGTCGCGACGTTGTCGGATAGATTTTATCTGTCGACCTCCCTTTTTTTTTTTTACGTCATCTTTGGATTCGTTTTTCCCTTACGGCGAAAATATAAAGACCATATTATTCCTTATATTTTAGGAAACAATTTTTCAATTTTTGGGCAAATTGAACAAAAACTGAATTGGGAGACATTTTTCACCGTGACATCGAAACAGGTCGCCGGTGAGCGACAGCTTCCATCGAACGGAGACATCCAACCCTTCCTCCCTGACAGCTCTTTTCTCAACCGAGTGGATTTCTACCCCGACCTGATATTACTCAAATTAAATGGGCGTTGGAAAAATGTGCTTGATCAAAATTATGTTGGATTTCTTCCTCGTGCAGCTCAGGAAGAGGATGTCTCTTTTGGTCAGGAAAGAGAAGAAAAGATGAGGAAAGGGAAGAGCACTCCTCTCTTCTTCAGCCGTGCTGAGAGTCAAGTCGGCTCATTCCGTCTTTTTGCGCGAAAGGGAATCAACTTCCCTTCCGGTAGGAGAGGCCAACGATTTGATTCGTCGACTTCAGCAAAGCCGTTGCTTCGCGAGCGGAAAGGCCGCCCCTCTTCGCCTTCTAAATCCTACCCTCTTTTTGAGTCGGAACAACAAGGGGCTTACCATGCAAAGGGATGGTTTTATAACTTTTCGATGCCATGGGACGATATTCCTTTCAAACTGGAATCGGAGAACATGTTGTATGAAATGCTCCAATGGCACGGGGAGGGGGAACACCCCTTTTTTCCTCTCGATGGAAAGCGTCAGATTAAATGGGAAAAAAAGTGGAGTAAATTGAAACAAAAGTATGAGAAGGAGGCAGTGCAGGAGGTAGTCAACGAGTGGGATGAATTGGATGTCGTTCCATGGGAGGATATTTCTCCTAATAATGGTATTGAAGTCCGCTCGATGTCTGGTCATCGATGCCCTGACACGGAGAGGAAGGAGCTAAAAGCACTTCTTCTTCACGACCGGAGCCAACGGCTTTTTTCATTAAAACCTTTTCATCCTTCCCAGAGTGGATGGCAAGATTTTATTCAAACCATTCAAATTTCATGCCCCTTCACCAGTAGTCTTGCCCTTCCTCACGCCTTTACACCATCCGATCTCTCTGTTCCTTGGGTAAATATAAAATATCGTCAACTCGAGTTAGCTGGTCTTAAAAGGTTTGAAGCCAAATTTCGGGAGTCGGTGAAAGATATTCTGGATTCCGAACAGGTAGAATTGATACCCATGGAAAAGATATTTTACCGTGGACCCTCCATCGCTCAGGGTGAAGCTGGGGTGACCAAGGATGTGGTAAGTTTCGATGAGGAAAGGTCGGAGGATATCTATCAATGGGGAAGTGACACCATGGGTGTCGAGAATCCGTTGGCCAGCCAACAACAGAGCTTTTTCGGGAAGAAGTCGGTTCTACGAGGCGAGCCTGTGACGCAGAGGGTGGTGGCGGTTAGTGGCCGACATCGGGAAGCGATGTTACGAAAACGTCAAGAAAATTCTGACGCCTTTCATCCGACCAAAACGGCCCAGATATCAAAGGAACGGTTCTTTCGACACCCCTCTCTGAAATCGTCATCGACTGGAGATGTACCAACCGCCTTCGATCCAGAAAGTCTCGAAGATATAACCTATGCGTTGACTTATGAGGCACCTGAAGATTCTTTCTTTTCGACCGCCCCCGTTGATGAAAAATCGATAATCACCATCATTAAGCCCGATGACTGGAGCAGGATGGTGGAGGCCCAGATCGATGGGGCGGTCGATGTGCGAACACAGATAGCCAAATTTGGTCTGGAGTTTCCCACCATTCCATCAGCACAACTGATAAGACGTTCCTTCCTCTGGCCCCTCACCCAAGTAGACTATCAAAGTTTTCATCGGTCTTTTCTGGAGCAGAAAAATTTCTTTGGAAAAGTTGGAGCGACATCTTCGGTGCCGCTTCGCGATCGATTCGAGCGAAACGACGTCGAAAATGAAGAGCAGGAGGCCACACAGTCGTTGAACGTGATGGCTTCGCTTCGCGACGGAAGTGACGTCGAAGGTGAGGAGCAGGAAGAGCCTGCCATTGTTTACCATTATGCCCCACAGTCGTTTCGAGCCATTGAAGAGCCAAGCCTCTACTCCTCCCTTTTCGATTCGACATATGACCGGAGGAAAAGCCACTTTGGGAGGAAAAGATCGAGTTGGCTTCAACGGCTTGTTTTTCCTTTCGGCGGTGCCAAAGGTGCCGCCTTCACTGCAAGTGATGGTGAAGGGGTCAGGGGAGTTTCCCAATGTCGAGAATTGTGGGAACCGATTACAACCCTGTCTTGGATGATGGTCTATAAGGTTCTCTTTGTGATGTGGATCGAGCAGGTTGGAAAAGATTTTTACCAGAGTTATGGGAAAGAGATTTTGCTCTATTTTGTCAACCTATTGGCATCCTTGGGATTCGATGCGGAAACGTTGATCGACGATTTAGGTCTGGGGGAGGCTCCAAACTATCTCCGGATTATTCCAACGACGGCGAGACGGTTTCAAGATTTGGCGGGCATCGACACGACATTACCGACTTTAGGTGAAATTGTCTGGTTTCTTCGAAGCTCGGGTCGTGGAAAAAGGATGCCAAAAGGATTCCTTCTGGTTGGACCACCAGGAACCGGAAAGACATTCTTGGTGCAAGCTATCGCAGGTGAGGCGGAGGTGCCGGTGGTGATCCAATCAGCGACCCTTTTGATCGATCCCGAAGAAAAGGAATCTCCCTTGGAGAGACTCAAAAATGTGTTCGATCAAGCACGAAAGATTGCACCTTGCATCCTCTTCATCGATGAAATCGATACCTTAGGTGCATCTCGAGAAGGTGTCATGCGAAATACGATGGGAACCGATCGACTTATTGAGGCGGTGATCAACCCGTTGCAGGATATCCAAGGAAGGCAGCCTCAGGAAGATGAGGGTCGGGGGTTGGTCTTCACCGAAGGTGTCATTGACGGTGTCGCTTCGCTTCGTGAGCGAGCCGATCGGCCGGTTGATCAGGAGCAGGATACGGTGATCGAAACCAAGGTTCGTCACTCTCATCAGACGACTGGTTTAGTCAATAAAGAGAAATTGAGCCTCTTGATGCAACTTTTGGTTGAAATGGACGGTCTCCAGTCTTTGCAAGGTCTAGTCGTCATTGGTGCGACAAATCGACCAGGTGTGCTCGATCCGGCCCTCCTTCGTCCTGGTCGATTTGAAAAGGTGTTACATTTACAATTGCCAGGAGAGGGGAAACGAATCGAAATTTTGCAGCTTTACAGTAGAAAGATTGGAATTGCACAAGATGTTTCGTGGAGGTATCTTGCTCATCGTACCGTTGGATTCAGTGCGGCAGACCTTTCTGCCGTCATGAATCAATCCTCGATTCAAGCCATTCTTCAAAGTACACCCCATACAATCGAAACAATCGAAGCTGGAATCGAAACCATTGGCCGGCAAACTACTGAGAAAGGATTGCCCGCAGGAAAAGGCTTCCTTGACCCTTTTCTGCCAGCACGATTGGCCTATTATCAGGCCGGAAAGGCGGTCGTACGAACAACCCTTCTGCCGCATCCGGCCGTCTCCTATCTGACTTTGTCGCCTCAGCCCGGGATTGAGTCATTAGATCTGACGACAGTCTTTTTGAACTCGCGAAGCGATCCATCTTATCAAACTCTGGATCGGCTGGGCTTAGAAGCCCGCTTGATTGGATTATACGCTGGTAAGGCGGCCGAATTATTTGCCTTTTCCGACGGCGTCCGGATAAGCAAGCTACAGGTCGTCACCGCGCGAAATCGAGCGGTGTGGGACTCGGATCTTGGAGCGGAAGACATTCAATTGGCGACGGAGGTCGCGAACTCAATGGTGAACAATTGGTCTCTTCATTCCAATGAAATTCTATTGAAAGAAAAGAATCGAGTCTTGGCGACTCGGAACAATGAAGAAATCGAGGAATCATCGGGGCGGGAATTTTGCAAGAGGCTCTCCGACAAGACTGAGATGGAAGGAGAGAAGGGGGGAGAAAGAAGTCCCGAGTATCAAAGTCATTCAGTGGCTGCCTGGTGGCAAAGTCAGGTGACCAAAGAATTAGAATTGGTTCAACCACCCTACTCGAATTGGTATCGGTTATATCTCCCGGACCCAGCAGAGAGCGATCGAAACGACGAGTGGATTCCTCCCGACGAAAATTATCATGCACCCCCCGCCTGTCAAACTATTGCGACCAACGAAAAGGAAGCTTCCTTGTCGTGGAATGAAATATATTTACTGGATCGTGATTATTTGCTTCATGGTCTTTTGACAACATGCTTTAATGAGGCCTTTGCCGTCATTGAAGAACGAAGGGAGTTATTAGATTACTTTGCAGATCATCTGATTCGATTTCATCTTCTCCGTCGCCACACCATCCAGCTGATCGATTTCAAATTTACCATGTAGGAAGTCTTTTTGTCTTTGTCGCCGCCTGTCAGTACGCGGGCCCGTTCTGAATGGACAAAGTGGAATTGAAAAACTTTCTCAAAAAGTGAGTCGTTTCGCGAGAAAGTGATGACTAGGCGCGATGCCTTCCTTGCGAAAAATCTTATCCTTGTATCTCTCACTCGCGGTGTGGTATCATCCTTTCTATTGAGGCCATCAGGAAAGAGACAACAATCGTCGGGCCATCGATCCCCCGCTTTCCCCAAGGTGTCGTTTCTTCGCCTTCACTGAACGGGAAAGTAATGGTTTCGCTTCGCGGATCAGTTTCGCATCAGCGAAACTGATGACCCCTCTTCCCATCGGTTTCAGCTCCGCTGAAATTAAAGCCTTCATCTTCGATAAAAATGAAGAGGGAAAGAATTCATACCTTGTCTGCTTGGTGCGAAACATGATTCATAATTTATGGCGGCCATAATCCATGGAGGCCAGGAGCCATGGAAAACATAATCCATCAAAGAAAGAGGTCGAACTTCGCTGGAACGGAGCATGGAGAAAGAGGAAGAAAAAGGGTTTTTTGCTCGCGAAGCGACAGCTTCGCTGAAACCAAAGGCGAACGAGGAATATTTCTCCAAAATCATAAATTTATGTCTAGATATCGAGGTCCTCGCTTACGAATTATTCGTCGACTGGGTCCATTACCGGGCTTTACAAGGAAGACGGCCACTAGGGAAGCACCACCCGGACAGCGGAGTGGAGCTGAGAGTCGAAGAAAAATTTCTCAATACGCAATTCGACTCCAAGAGAAGCAAAAATTACGGTTCAATTATGGGATTACGGAATCACAACTGATTCGATATGTTAGGGAAGCAAGGAAAGTAAAGGGATCGACAGGAGAAGTGTTGCTTCAGCTTTTAGAGATGCGATTAGATAACATCCTGTTTCGACTCGGTTTTGCACCGACTATCGCATCGGCCCGCCAAGCGATTCGCCATGGCCATATCCTTGTCAATGAAAGGAAAGCCACGATACCGAGCTACCAATGCCATCAGAAAGATACTATTCAAATTTCTTCGAAAAAGCGATCACAACCATTGCTGGATTCCTGGTTGGAGAGAACGGATCAATGGACGATTCCACCCCACCTGCGAATTGATCAGGAGGCAAAGGTCGGCGTCGTAAATCGGACCGTGGATCGGCCATGGGTCGGTTTGAAACTGAATGAACTGTTGATCGTCGAGTTTTATTCACGAAAACTCTAATTTTGACTTCTCCTCCGCCCTTTTCGCCTTCACTGAAAGTGATGGCTCACCAAAGGTGGCGCTTTGCTTAATCTTCGGTGAGCCATCGACCATTAATGGAGGTTTAATGGAGGTTATGGCTTTCCCCTCTTTGAAAAAAAAAAGTTATATCAAAGGTATGGTAGAATGAAAAGGATCGACTTTAGCTTTGCTACCCAGAGAGTATCGTAAAGCGAACGAGGCGTTCTCTTTGTATCATTTTGAGCGATGCCTTAGCCGAAGGCGGTATGTGGGTTGGAAGGGATGCCGACACGGGCAGATTGCATGATCGTAAAAACTTTGAATTGAGAAATGAGACATGGCTCCACAAACTGAAACAAAGACCGGTGCTGGATTTAAAGCGGGTGTTAAGGATTACCGACTTACCTACTATACTCCGGATTACCAAGTGAAAGAGACGGACATTCTAGCGGCTTTTCGTATGACACCGCAGGCAGGTGTACCGCCAGAAGAGGCGGGTGCAGCCGTGGCGGCGGAGTCGTCGACAGGAACATGGACGACTGTATGGACAGACGGATTGACTAGTCTTGATAAATATAAAGGGCGTTGCTATGACATCGAGCCTGTTGCAGGCGAAGAGAACCAATTCATAGCCTATGTCGCGTATCCGCTAGATCTTTTTGAAGAGGGGTCGACGACCAACCTATTTACATCGATCGTTGGAAACGTGTTCGGTTTTAAAGCGCTTCGTGCACTCCGTCTGGAAGATCTTCGTATCCCTCCAGCCTATGTTAAAACGTTCCAAGGACCTCCGCATGGTATCCAAGTTGAACGTGACAAGCTAAATAAATATGGTCGTAGCCTTTTAGGATGTACGATCAAACCAAAACTGGGTCTCTCTGCAAAAAACTATGGTCGGGCTTGCTACGAATGTCTTCGTGGTGGGTTAGACTTTACAAAGGATGATGAAAATGTTAACTCGCAACCTTTCATGCGTTGGAGAGATCGTTTCCTTTTTGTAGCCGAAGCGACATATAAGGCTCAGGCGGAGACCGGTGAAATCAAAGGTCACTACCTAAATGCGACGGCTGGAAATTGTGAAGAGATGTTAAAGCGTGCCGAGTGTGCAAAAAATTTCGGTGTGCCAATCGTTATGCATGACTACCTGACGGGTGGTTTTACGGCCAACACTAGTTTGGCTTACTATTGTCGTGACAACGGTCTTCTTCTTCACATTCACCGCGCGATGCATGCGGTTATCGACCGTCAAAAAAATCACGGTATGCACTTCCGCGTATTAGCGAAAGCGCTTCGTATGTCAGGTGGTGATCACCTTCACTCTGGAACGGTCGTTGGGAAACTGGAAGGGGAACGTGAAGTGACATTAGGTTTCGTGGATCTGATGCGTGATGATTACATCGAAAAAGACCGTAGTCGTGGTATCTACTTTACTCAAGACTGGGTGTCTCTTCCTGGTGTTATGCCGGTTGCTTCGGGTGGTATTCACGTTTGGCACATGCCTGCCTTGGTTGAAATTTTTGGGGATGACGCCTGCCTTCAATTCGGTGGTGGAACGCTTGGACATCCTTGGGGGAACGCTCCTGGTGCTGCTGCAAACCGTGTTGCATTAGAAGCCTGTGTTCAAGCTCGGAACGAAGGTCGCGATCTAGCTCGTGAAGGTGGTGATGTTATTCGTGCGGCCTGCAAATGGAGCCCTGAATTAGCTGCTGCCTGCGAAGTGTGGAAAGAAATCAAATTCGAATTCGACACCATCGATACACTATAATTCCTTTTCGACTTGGTCGTTCTCACCCAATAGCGAAGCTGAACTGGAGTTTTTACCATTCTAGAGGATGAGGACGGGATGAGGCGAAACACCAAAACTGGAACACCTCAATGTCTCGCTCTCGCAAAGCAATCCCTCTGGAATTCTACATATTTTCTCCCTCACATCGAAAGTGAAGCGAAGCGATCTTAATAGATCCAACTTCACAACGATTGACCTCCTTCGCTTTAAGCGAAGGAGCGAAGGGCGGAGGCATGCCTGCTTAGCTCAGTTGGTTAGAGCATCCGTCTCATACGCGGGTTGTCACTGGTTCAAATCTAGTAGCAGGCAGATCATATTTGCCATCTTCTCTATAAACTTCTCACTTTTTTATTCCCATATGGTAAAAATATTACCAAAAACATTAGAACAGCTTTATAGAGTGAGAAAAATACTGAATTACTAAAGCATCAACTCCTGTTAGGACATTCAGTGCACCAGATTCTCAGGCAGACATATGGTAAGAAAATCTTTATAAATAGAAAAAAAGAAGATTTTATCAAATTTGATCAAATACATTTTGAGTGAACAGTGAAGCCAGGGTGATGGTCTTGATCTGGTTGTTTAAAAAGGTCGGCCATGGTATTCTTTGCCATAGTATTCTTTCGATCGATAAAGGGATATCTATTAAAAAAGTAAATGTATCCTGTATCCTTCAAAATGGTGACCCCCCTTTTTTTCTTTCCACACCCTTTTTTGGTTCTTCCCAAAGACTCTCTTTTCTTGCCCTTCGCATCTCAGATCGACTAGAAGACCTCCTAAAGAAACGATTCAAGATTGATCAGGGGGGAGTGTTCAATCTTAGAGGAGGTCTCTCCCATTGATTCTTTTTCCATCGATGAACGGTGGTCAGCTTCGCTGTAGGTGGCGGTTATCTTTTACTGACTCCTTTCCAAAAATCTATTTTTCTCCCCAGTGAGAAAAGACACACTCGCTACGCGAGTCGCCTTTGCGCATCACTAAAGTCTCCTTTGCGCATCACCAAAGGTGTCGCTGGTAAAACAATACCGACAACTTTCAGTTTCGCTGTAGAGCTTCGCTGTTAAGCGAAGCTGCTGAATAAAGCTATTGAGCGAAGCTGACGTGAAGCGATGTCTTTACTTTCAGTGAAGGCCACATCGAAGGTGAACCACCCCACTGAATGAAAGTAAAGACGTCACCTTCGGCGACACCGAAGGTGAGAAAGAAAGATAGAACTCTTTCTTGGATTTCTTTAGCCTCTTTACTGGCTGTCACTCCGTGAGGTGGAAGAGTGAGTTTCGATGGTCTTCTGTCGTGATTCTGTCCAGCCGAAGAGCCACACTCGGGCAGCGAGTCTGTTCCCACTCTTTCTCACTTTTTTAATTTTTAAGACTGACTCTTTTTTTATATGCCTACAATTCAACAATTGGTTCGAACTGCCAGAACAAAGATAGTAAAGAAGACCAAGTCGCCTGCATTAAAGTCTTGCCCTCAACGGCGAGGTGTTTGTACAAGGGTGTATACGACGACGCCCAAAAAACCTAATTCGGCGCTTCGAAAGGTGGCGCGTGTTCGTTTAACGACAGGGCTCGAAGTAACCGCCTACATTCCTGGCATTGGGCATAATCTGCAAGAACATTCTGTCGTCTTGGTTCGTGGTGGAAGGGTCAAAGACTTACCAGGTGTTCGATACCACATCGTGCGAGGAACGTTGGATACTGCGGCTGTCAAGGTAAGATCACAAGGCCGTTCAAAATACGGCGTAAAGCGCCCCAAATAAAAGATATTTGTAAAATGAAAGGAGGCATAAGATGGCTCGTCGACGTCCCCCCAAAAAAGTAGAATCTTGGCCGGACCCTGTTTATGGGAGTACATTGGTGCAAATGGTTGTAAATCGCCTTATGAAGCAAGGAAAGAAGCCCTTAGCTTATCGAATATGTTATCGATCGATGGAGTTGATAGAGCGAGAGACGAAGCGGGATCCACTTCTCCTTTTGGAAGAGGCAATTCGCAACGTGACACCGTCAATGCAGGTCAAGGCGAAAAGACGAGGTGGCTCCACTTACCAAGTTCCGGTTCCAGTCGAGGTGGAGCAGGGGACTGCCCTCGCGATTCGATGGATACTGGCCGCCTGCCGAAGTCGGTCTGGAAAAAAAATGGTCTTTAAACTTCGTGATGAGCTGTTAGACGCATCGAAAAAGATGGGAAGCGCGATGCGTAAACGGGAGGAGGTGAATCGAATGGCCGAGGCGAACAAAGCCTTTGCCAAAAATCGTTTTTAATTTTGGCGACCTCTTCCCATCGGTGTCAGTTTCGCTGAAATCGAAACCTTTGAATCGGCGAGCTCTCCCATCTTTTCTTTTGTGGGCGACCTTTGTCTTTATTAGAAAGCTGGGGAGCGTTGTAATAACTCTTTCAGCCTGGCTGATCAACTTCGCTGACCAATTTCGATGACGAGGTCTCAAATCAAAACTAAACAGCCGATATTACCTTCCTTTAAAAAGAGAACAGTCGAGACTTTATGGCCCGTGAAAAGTTTGAGCGTAAAAAACCACATGTCAACATCGGAACGATCGGCCATGTAGACCATGGAAAGACGACATTGACTGCAGCCATTACGATGGCATTGGCGGCTCGAGGCGGTGGAAAGGGACGAAAATATGATGACATCGATTCCGCTCCCGAGGAGAAGGCTCGTGGTATTACGATTAATACAGCCCACGTCGAGTATGAAACCAACCATCGTCACTATGCCCACGTCGATTGCCCCGGCCACGCAGACTATGTCAAAAATATGATAACTGGAGCAGCACAGATGGATGGTGCGATTCTGGTCGTCTCTGGAGCTGATGGTCCGATGCCACAAACTAAAGAACATATTCTGTTAGCCAAACAAGTTGGAGTCCCAAATATAGTCGTCTTTTTAAATAAGGAAGATCAGGTCGACGACCAAGAACTTCTGGAACTCGTCGAACTGGAAGTGCGTGAAACCTTAGAAAATTATGAATTCCCAGGGGATGACATCCCGGTCATCGCAGGCTCTGCCTTGCTGGCGTTGGAGGCCTTGACTGAAAATCCACAGATCAAAGATGGGGAGAACAAGTGGGTTGATAAAATCTATGCTCTCATGGAGCAGGTTGACAACTATATTCCAACACCGGAGCGAGATACAGAAAAACCATTCTTAATGGCGGTGGAGGATGTATTTTCGATAACCGGTCGTGGGACGGTAGCCACCGGACGAGTGGAGCGAGGGGCTGTCAAAGTAGGTGAGACCGTCGAATTGGTTGGCCTTGAAACGACGCGATCGACCACCGTCACTGGACTTGAAATGTTTCAAAAGACGCTCGATGAAAGCGTCGCAGGCGATAATGTTGGCGTCCTTTTGCGTGGAATTCAAAAGAATGACATTCAGAGAGGAATGGTCCTTGCAAAGCCTGGAACGATTACGCCACATACCAAATTTGAAGCACAGGTCTACGTCTTGAATAAAGAAGAGGGAGGACGCCATACACCCTTCTTTCCTGGATATCGACCACAGTTTTATGTTCGGACGACCGACGTCACTGGAAAGATCGAATCATTTAAAGCCGACGACGGAAGTGCCACCCAGATGGTAATGCCGGGAGATCGAATTAAAATGGTGGTCGAACTTATCCAACCGATCGCCATCGAAAAAGGAATGCGGTTTGCGATTCGAGAGGGGGGTCGCACTGTTGGAGCAGGTTTAGTTTCCACTATTCTTCAATAATTCTTCACCAGTCTTTCCTGATGCCTTGAAAATCCTCTCGCTGAATAGCTTCGCTGTTCAGCGAAGTTGAGGTGGAGCGAGCCTTCACTAAAAATGATGGGGACGAGATCAAATGGGTGGAAAAAAGAGGTATATCAGTATGAAACTTACTAACTTAGTCGACAGGCTGGAGGCACGACGCAAAAAGGAGGGACTCCCTCTCATCTCCGTCGGTGATACAGTGAAAATCGGTGTTTTAATTCAGGAAGGAGAAAAGACACGCGTTCAACCCTATCAAGGAACCGTCATCGCACAACATCGAGCCGGCCTTCATACAACGATAACCGTTCGTCGAGTCTTTCAAAGCATTGGGGTTGAGCGTATTTTTACGATTCATTCCCCTGCCTTGAAAGGAATCCAAATTCTCCGACGAGCCAAGGTTCGAAAAGCAAAATTATATTATTTACGAGATCGAGTCGGCAAAGCGACCCGACTGAAACCACGATTGGCCGATCAAGGAAAAAGAAAAGGAGGCGAAAAGTAGGCTCCTCTTTTTCCAACGAAAGGGGATTAGGGGAGTGAGAGACTCCAAAAAGAGCTAATTTTATTTTCCTCCCCCTCCACTTTCAGTGTCGGCCTTCATGGAAAGTTAAGGCTTTGCTTCAGCTTTGCTGACCAGCTTTGCTGACCAGCTTTGCTAACTAGTTTTAATAAAGCCAAAGTCGAATCGGGGCGACACTTTCAATCAAGTGAGGCGACTGACTAGTTCTCGCCAACTAGGAGGAGAGTAGAGAGCAGTATGATATAATAGATCAGACTTGGTAGCCTATTTTTTCTACTTTTTAAGATTCATGCTGACCTTAAAAATATTTGTTTACACCGTTGTAACCTTCTTTGTTTCCTTATTTCTTTTCGGCTTCTTATCGAATGACCCTGCTAGAAACCCTAATGATTAGGGGGAGCAGAGAAGAAAAAAGCTACCCGAGCTCTTTTCTTTGCTTTAGCAAAGAAGAGGGTTGCGATCATGTTTCGATGCGACGCGCCTTTCCAAGACACACACGCACAATCATTTACCGTATGACTTAGCTTCAACTTTGCTGACCAAAGGGTTTCGCAAAACAACCGAGGTGTTATTCTCACATCACTTTCAATGAAGTTGAAGCAAGAGGGAATGAGAGCAGGGGGGAAGAAGGGAGGCTTGACAAAGGAGCCGGAAGCCACTAAATTTCAGTTTTTATTAAATTCCTTAAAACAAAAATATAAATTATGAACAAAAAATAGGTCAAACAGTTCTTTCAAATGTAATCGGATTTTTCCTTTTGGTTGTAGGACCCATTGCAGTAAACATGATGAACTACCAGCGGCTCATACTGGAAGAGGGAGAAAAGAGAAGGAACAGCCTTTTTTATGCCAGAAGCAGTATAATCAATGCGGGTGACTTCAAGACGAAATCTTCTCTCCACCTTGAGAAAATGAGAAAATTAAAATTGAAAGACGAACTAAAAAACGCTTTTTCCACTAAAAATGAAAACAAGCGTGAGACCGTTAAGATAATGGATGGTGAGCCAGCTGTGTTTAATGAGTTTTTTGGAAGTTGGCCGATGATAACGCCCTCGATAAAAATCTAAGATCGGATCAACTTCTATCTATAGAGAGCCAGTCTCTCGAGCGGAGTAATATTTCGGAGTCTAAAATTTGGAAGGATTTTAAGTCTAACACGGCAGACGTGCCAACAGCAGCCAATAGGTACCTCTTTCCACGATGTGAAGGTCTTCAAGGACCTGGGGTGGTTGGAGACGTTGGGAGACGAGTGGAACCAGCCTTGCTAGTCACATTTGGCTATTCACATTTTAAAAGCAAAATAAAACCGTGGCAAGAGGATCTCATAAACCACCGTCTAAGCTTTCGCTCGGCAGCAAAGGCATTTCTCGACTATGAGATCGAGCGCGCTGAGATAAAATCCTGAAATTTCTTTACAAGAAAAACAAAAAAAGCTAGATCGAGCTCACCCGATCGAAGACCACGTGAGTTGCTTTCGGTCATCTTGGTGCTGCTCTTTTTTATTCTCTCGATGGGAAAGCTTTTTCCGGTGAAAAAGTGTCGGCTCACTATGACACGTCGAGGGGGGGCGGAATCTGACATTTTGCTCTCCCTTTTGCTACCATTCTTAGAATGGTAGAAATCGTACCGTAGGGACAGCGTTTCCCCTCCATATTTCGACCTCTATATATCGAATATCGAAAGGGGAGACCGAACTTCGATCGAGGCCTTCTCCCCCCTTTAAAGCCCCGACGCAAGATCGAAAGACAATGTCGAAGAAGGGGGGAGCGGACTTCGGTCGGGGCGGGTCTTTTCCGCTCCTTTTAGCCTCGATGCGGGATCGATAGACTGCACCACTCTACCCTCACCGTCTTTGATTATAGGAGGAAGCTCTCACAGTATGAGAACAATGGCACCACTTACTTCGATATTTGACCTTTCGGAGGTATCAGTTGGACAGCATTTTTATTGGGAATGGGAAGGGTACCAACTTCATGGTCAAGTATTACTAACCTCGTGGCTTGTCTTTACGATTATTGCCGTCTTAACGTTTTTAGGAAATTCAAATCTCAAGGTAAATGCACCAGAAGGGGTACAGAATTTAACCGAATATATTACGGAGTTTATTCGAGATCTCGCAAAGACGCAGATTGGAGAGGAGGAGTATATCCAATGGGTTCCTTTCCTGGGAACTATCTTTCTTTTCATCTTCGTTTCCAACTGGTCAGGCGCTCTTCTTCCATGGCGATTGATTGAATTACCAAATGGCGAATTGGCGGCCCCAACGAATGATATCAATACGACTGTTGCGTTAGCTCTCTTGACGTCGGTAGCGTACTTTTACGCAGGGTTTCGGAAGAAGGGGGTGGGCTATTTTAAACGGTATATTGAGCCGGCTCCTTTCCTCCTTCCCATCAATATTCTTGAAGATTTTACAAAGCCCTTGTCGCTCAGCTTTCGACTATTTGGAAATATTCTTGCCGACGAATTAGTTGTAGGTGTTTTAATTGCTTTAGTCCCCTTGGTCGTTCCAATTCCATTGATGTTACTGGGTCTTTTTACTAGCGCCATTCAAGCGCTCGTTTTTGCAACCTTGGCGGGGGCGTACATTGGCGAATCCTTAGAGGGGCATTAATTTTTTACTTTTCGCTTTGAGTAATGACTGGAAGCTGTCACTCCCGTGGAGTAGTCAATTTTAAAAATACAATGGAAAAAAGTTGCTTAATGGCATTGTTTTCGACCCTTTTCCTTTCTAAGGCGGGTAGAAATTACTCTCTGTTAGATCGACTCTGCTCTGGATGGTAGATCAATGGCTTCGGCTTAGCGGAAGCGAGTCCCTTCTCTCGCCAAAGATGAACCTTCATCGAAGGCCCGCCAATCGAGCAAACGACACCTTTGCTGACCAGCTTCAGTAAAGCCGAAGAGAAAAGATCAACTTCAGCTTAGCCGCAGCCAATGAATTTATTCATCTCAGGACCTCCGTCGACAGATCGAAGAGAATTTGTCTCTTTCCTTTGCTTTCACTGAAGGCCTGGTCAGCGAAGGTATCGTTTTGCATCAGTTTCGCTGACCCGCTTTGCTGACCAACTTTGCATCAACTTCGCTGACCAGCTTCGCTTTACCCTCACCTCTGGTGAGGACTTCACCAGAGGTATCGCTTCGACAAGTTTCCCTTCGAAAAAAGAGAGAGAAGTGATTCTTTCGGCCAGGAAGGGGCTGCCGCATTGCACTCCATTCGATTCAATGGTATCGTTCTACATGAGATAGGCGCTCCTGCCTTGTATCATAGAAATCTCTGTGATTCCTCTCCAAGTTGGTCTTGGAGGAGGGGTAATCTCGGAATGAGAGAAGAATCTTTTTTTTCATTCCATCTATATTTTGGTAATTCTAACATCGGAGAAACTACGTATGAACCCACTTGTTGCTGCTGCATCTGTGATCGCTGCTGGATTAGCTGTTGGCCTTGCTGCCATTGGACCCGGCATGGGGCAAGGAACCGCGGCAGGGTATGCTGTGGAAGGAATCGCAAGACAACCTGAGGCAGAAGGAAAAATTCGAGGTGCTTTACTACTAAGTTTCGCCTTCATGGAGTCGTTAACGATCTATGGATTAGTTGTTGCCTTGGCACTGCTTTTTGCAAACCCCTTTGCATCGTAGAAAAAAAGGCTGGACCCCTCAGTCAGTAAAGCTGACGTGAGGGGTCCAGCCTTCACTAAAAGTAAAAGTGTGAAGCGAGCGAGCTGGGCAGTAGTCGGTGACATCTTTCCGTAAAACGCTTCCCCATTCTTCTCTCGCGAAGCGAGGAGCGAATCTTTGTCTTCCTCGCTTCACCAAAGATTCGCTTGCAAAACGACCCTTGACCCTTCGGTGAAGGCGGCCATCTGGAAGGGGGGAGGTGGCGAAGGGAAGGATCGTTTTTTCGATCCCCTCACACTGAAAGTGTGAACAGAGTGAGCGCTTCGTGCCACCCAGGGAAGAACCTTCTCGCTCCATTTGAGATCGGAGTCTCTCCTGATCGCCGTCGTGCAACCGACCCGTCAGGGCAAGCAGAAAGGATCGAAGTGGAGTAAAAATGGAGGTTAGTATGAAGGAATTATTTTCCCTTCCTTCGGGAGAAGGGTTTGGGTTGAATGGGAACATTTTAGAAACGAATATTATTAATCTCTCGGTGGTGATTGCCATCGTTGTTTCCTTCGGAGGGGATGCATTACGCTCCTTACTCGAAAATCGAAGGCAATCCATTCTTACAACGCTTGAGCAGGCCGATCGAAGGGCAAAGGAGGCGGAACAAAGATTACAAGAGGCGAAGAATCGTCTTCAACTTGCACAAAGACGGGGAGATGAAATCCGTCACCAAGGGAAAGAGACGGCGGAGAGAGAGCGGCTGGATTCGATCGCGCAGACTGAAAAAGATCTGCTACGTTTAGAAGAAGGAAAGCAGGAAATGTTACAGCTTCGACGGCAGCGAGCCATTGGACAAGTATGTCAACGAGTGATCACGCGAGCTCTGAGTCAGGTGAGAAAAACATTGGATCATCGATTGGATCCCGATTTTCATCAATCGGTCAACTATTTCATCCTCGTCCTCTTCTCCAATGACGCATGCTGGGGTGGGGAGAAGACGTTTTACCTTCCTTCCTGGAATATCACTTCTAAATGATTGGAAAGAGTTGGAGAAGGTCTGTCAAACGAGACGCCTTACCCCCTTGGATTCTACCTCTCTTTTATTCGGTTTCAGCAAAACTGAAATTTTCATTGAAGCATTTTCGCTGAAGCAAAGCTGGTCAGCGGAGCTGAAGCGAAGCGACACCTGCAATGCTTCGATGAAGCGAGGGAAGGATTTTCTCCCGTTGCTCCAGCAAAATTCTTGTTCGTCTCGATATAAATTGTGGGGAGTATATGAATGGTTAAGATTAGACCAGATGAGATTAGTAGCATCATTCGACAACAGATTGAACAGTATAATGCAGAAATCAAGGCAGTTAATGTTGGAACCGTTTTTCAAGTAGGAGATGGGATTGCCAGAATCTACGGTTTAGAAAAGGTGATGGCAGGTGAACTTTTGGAATTCGAGGACGGAACAGTCGGCATTGCTCTCAACTTGGAAACAAAGAACGTGGGTGCCGTCCTGATGGGTCAAGGACTGACCGTTCAAGAAGGGACCTCCGTTCGAGCAACCGGAAAGATTGCGCAGATACCGGTAGGTGAAGGGTATTTAGGTCGCGTTGTCAACCCTTTGGCTCGTCCCATCGATGGACGGGGTGAGATTTCAACATCGGAGACCCGCTTGATTGAATCCGGTGCTCCCGGCATTATTGCTCGTCGCTCCGTTCATGAACCATTACAAACCGGCCTTTTGGCAGTCGATGCGATGATTCCAATCGGACGTGGACAACGAGAATTGATCATCGGAGATCGCCAAACAGGAAAAACGGCCGTCGCTATCGATACCATTCTAAATCAACGAGGAAAGGATGTTATCTGCGTCTATGTTGCCATTGGGCAAAAAGCCTCTTCCATTGCACAAGTCGTCAATACGCTGCAAGAGCGAGGCGCGATGGAATATACGATCATTGTTGCAGCCACCGCAGACTCTCCTGCGACATTGCAATACCTTGCTCCCTACACCGGGGCCGCCCTAGCTGAATATTTCATGTACAAGGGGCGTCACACATTGGCTATCTACGATGATCTCTCGAAGCAGGCGCAGGCATATCGAGAAATGTCACTCCTTCTACGACGCCCTCCTGGACGTGAAGCATACCCAGGGGATGTTTTCTATCTCCACTCTCGACTTCTCGAAAGGGCAGCCAAATTAAGCGATGCCTTGGGAGGTGGAAGCATGACCGCCCTTCCAATCGTTGAAACACAGGAAGGAGACGTCTCTGCCTACATCCCAACCAACGTGATCTCCATCACCGATGGTCAAATTTTTCTGTCGGCAGATATTTTTAACGCGGGGATTCGACCAGCCATCAACGTCGGGATCTCTGTATCGCGAGTTGGGTCGGCAGCTCAGCCGAAAGCGATGAAGCAAGTGGCGGGGAAATTGAAACTCGAGTTGGCACAATTTGCTGAATTGGAGGCCTTCGCCCAATTTGCTTCCGACTTAGATCAAGCTACTCAAAACCAGCTTGCGCGCGGACAACGACTTCGTGAACTACTGAAACAGGCGCAAGCATCTCCGCTTTCCGTTGAGGATCAAGTGGCCAGCATTTATTCTGGAACGAATGGATATCTCGATAAGGTTCCTGTCGACCAGGTTCGCTCTTTCTTGATCGGTCTACGTCAATTCTTAGGAACAAAGAAATCTCAGTATGGAGAGATCATTCGCTCCACTAACGTCTTTACAGAGGAAGCACAAGCTCTCTTGAAGGAAGCGATCGCTGACTTCTCAGAAGAATTTTTAGCGACCGCAAAGTAAATATCACCAACCGAAGCCTCTCCACTCCCTCCTGATAGAAAGAGTCTCCGTCTTCATTTATTCTCCTGAGCCTTTTGCTGTTTGAATAGGTCCATGGAAGAAGTGAGGACGGGATCCCTCAAGCCCTCAAGGAGAGAGAGGGAAACGACCTTTAGAAAGAAGCACCCCCCTGCTTCATCCCTCAAGGAGGGTGCAAAAATTTCGAGAAAGAAAAGCGAAGAGGGAGAAAAAAGACTCCAACAAGAAGGGCAGAGAGAATTCTTCTCGAATCGTCCCGGCTCAAAACCTTTCTTTTGATACAATGGATGGAATGAAAAGACTCACTCTTTTCACACGTTTCCCTCACCTTTGGGGAGCGCTACGAGTCACGAGCAAGAGACACCTCTCGTATTACTTTTCATGAACACCTTCGGTTTCAGCGAAGCTGAAGCGACGCGACACCGTCGGTAAAGTGAGGCAAGGAGGGCTTTCTCTGTTGGTAAAGGAAGGTAAGAAATCCTTGATAGAGGAAAATTCAGCCCTCTCTCGGCTTAGGTGGAAGAATCAGCCCGTTCACATTGTCGCGCAACAAAGACGACGTGAAAAAGAGAATTGGAGATCGACATTTCTGCTCGAGACAGGATTGAGTTGTTCCCATTCTCACTCCCCCCTCCAGAAGATGGAGGCTCTCTTTTTTTTCTTGGAGATCGATTATGACTTTATTACTTGCAAAATTACCCGAAGCATATGCACCATTCGACCCCATCGTAGACGTGCTACCAATCATTCCTGTGCTATTCATACTATTGGCCTTTGTTTGGCAAGCGGCGGTGAGTTTTCGATAAATCCTTCACCATTTAGCCGTCCCAAGGGGTCGGTGTTTACTTTCGGTTTCAGCGAAGCTGTAGCTTCGCTCGCTTCGCGAGAGGTGGAAATATTTCCGTCTCGCCTTCGGCGTCGGGAACATCAAGCGATTTCTTTTCTTCCCACTCAAAAGAATCCTCCACCATTTTCACCCTTACGATGTTCTTGCTAACTAGCCCTGAAAAAGGTCTTGAGACTTCCTCAAGATGGTTTTGAGAGCCAGCCCTTCAGCTGGTTTCTTGAGACGTGCTACCCTTAAGATGGTTTTGAGAATCAGCCCTGGAGAAGTATTCGTTATGCCAATCTCTGACAGTCAAATTTTTATTGCACTTTTTGCGGCCTTGCTGGCCGGCATATTTGCGATTCGCCTTGGCATTGAATTATACGCGTAGAAAACGTCGAGCCAGCGACATCGACTGAATTCCTGTGATCTGACGTCGAGGGCCTCAGGCGGCCATAAGACGGTCTTCCTTTCCGCGGAACGGAAAAACGAAAAAGAGGGCTTCCCTGACCCAGAAAACAAGAATAGACAATCATTTTTTTATTCCAGGAAGGAATTATATGAACTTTGAAATATTTTTTCAATTGATCGCTCTCTTTTTTATTTTGGCTGCCGGCCCACTGGTAATCGTTCTATTGGCGGCTCGCAGTGGAAATCTATAATCTTATTTGACAGCCAAAAAATCTCGTTTTGTAAAGCGACGCGAACGAAAGCCCTTATCTTCAATTGATTTTGACGACACGCCCTGTAGGACTCGAACCTACGACAACAGGTTTTGGAAACCTGCGCTCTACCAACTGAACTAAGGACGTTTGACGTGTTGTTCACCTGATCATAGGTGGGATCTCCTCCATTCTCCTTCTTTTCCTCCTCTTTTGGGGAAAGAAAGAGTTGGATAGGGATGACAGGATTCGAACCTGCGACCTCCTGTTCCCAAAACAGGAGCGCTACCAAACTGCGCTACATCCCTTAATATTACCCTTCATTAGTCTACCCTTTTTTTGCCCATTTGGCAAGCCGACCTTCTGCGAACCGATGGCATCCTTCTTAAAGTCTCTTCTCCAGCTCCCTTTCAAGTTCGAAAATCGTGGCAAAGGTGGGTTTGACACCGTTTTGAAGGTAATTCCTTGTGAAAACGTGTTTTCTCCCTTCGGGCGGCGTAATAGTGGTCGAAGCTCATTCCATCGTCTCTCTTGTCGGTCGGCCAACAATGAAGGATCGAAGATGACTCGAAGAGAAATTGAAGATGGCTGGCGATCTTTTCGTTGAAATGGGAGTCTTTGCCGTCGCTTTGCGACGGCAAAAACATCGGTTTTTCAAAATATAGGAAGACATCTCTATGAAAAATTTTACGACATACCTTTCGACCGCACCGGTCGTCGCTTTGCTCTGGTTTACTTTCACTGCAGGTCTATTGATCGAGGTGAATCGATTCTTTCCCGACCCTTTGGTTTTCTCTTTTTAAAAGTAAGTATTTTCACCTATCACCTTCGGTGAAGGCCTTCGAAGGCAAGTTGACGTCACCGACATCACCTTCACCGAAGGTGATAGGTGAAAGTTTTGGAAAGAGATTTGTTGACCCCCATTGTGGGGTCCACTTAGATGAAAACGGGTTGACACAGGTGGTCAGGGTAAGGTATTATATTGATCGTATCGATTATTCGTTACCAAATAAATGAGAGGTTCCCTACTGACTCTCTACAATGTCTAAAAATAGATGCGATGAGTTTCCATCTTTGGACAAAGAGAAAATGAGAGGAAAAAGCCCCCATCGTCTAGAGGCCTAGGACATCTCCCTTTCACGGAGGAAACGGGGATTCGAATTCCCCTGGGGGTAAGATCTGCATCAAAAAAGCAGAGATGCGGGATAGAGCAGTCTGGTAGCTCGCAAGGCTCATAATCTTGAGGTCGTAGGTTCGAATCCTACTCCCGCTAATCAATTTTTCTGAAGTACAGTGTCCGCCTGGAGCGACACTTTTCTTGAATACTTTCTTAAAACCAATGACTTCAAGCCTGTGTGTGTGGGCTGAAACTTTTCACAACAAGTTCGCCCAGACGCAGAACAGATACAAATCGTATGAAAAGTAATTTAAGAAAATTGCCATCAGACAGATATCAAAGTTGCTTTTCGTTTTAGCATCGCTGAACAGCGAAGCGACACCTTCGGTTTGAGCGATGCTGATGAAAGATAGTGATATCTTATTCCCTTTGGATCGTCTAGCCCATTTTTTTTTTAGGGTCTCGGTTCGCGAGAAATGATTTCCTGTATTCTTTGAACGATTCCTTTATGTGGAGTCGTTAAATCAATAAAATAATCTTGTCGACCTATGAGTCGTCGAGCTGCGTTTTCGAAGGCGATGGCAGAGAGTGTCAATTTTTTTTTTAAGACGAGTGGTTCACCTCGATTCGTTGAGATAATGACATTCTTATCCTCTGGGATTGCGCCCAGCAATGGGATGGCAAGCATCTCTTGAACATCTTGAACGGACATCATATTGTTTTTTTGAATCATATCAGGCCGAACTCGATTGACAAGCAGCTTGACATCGTACACATTGTTTGCTTCAAGCAAACCTGCTACCCTGTCGGCATCTCGAATGGCGGTTATCTCAGGCGTCGTGATGATCAATGCTTCCTTTGCGGATGAAATGGCATTGATAAACCCGACATCGATGCCTGCTGGGCAATCGATTAAAATGAAATGATATCCAAGTCCACCGATCGACTCGACGAGGTTTTCCATATTTTTTCGAGTCACATTGTATCGTTGTCGACTCTTCGAGATAGACAGAAGGGAAAGATTTTTCCATCGTTTATCTCGAATAAGCGCTTGATCCAATCGACACTGTCCGTCTAAAATATCGATGGCAGTGTACAGGATACGATTTTCTAGACCCAATAAGAGATCTAAATTTCGTAACCCTATGTCAGCATCAATCAACGCCACCCGATAGCCAAGTCGCGCCATCGACATCCCCAAATTGGCTGTGGCGGTAGTCTTTCCTACTCCCCCCTTTCCAGACGTGATGACGATAGTTCGTGCGGTAGAGGAGGAAGGGGAAGCGATTTCTCGCTCCTGAAGGGAGCGAATAACTCCTTTCGTTTCAGTCGGCAAGGTGTACTCCTCGTCGATATTCATACTTTGATTTTGGTCCTTCCGTCCTTTGACTTGTCTTTGTCGTTCCTTTGAGTCACTAAAGGTGTAGTTTCGCTTCACCTTCGGTTTCAATGAAGCTGTCGCTTCGCGCGGGAGGCAAACTTTCTTGCCTTTGTTAAAAGAAGAGCGGGATCATTTTTAAAAAGTCGAGCTCAATTTGGCTTCACCTTCACCGAAGGTATCAAGTGGCATTTCACTGAAATCGAAGGCTTCGCTTTCAGTGAAGCAAGGGAAGAAAAAGTGATTTTTGATCGATCAAGATAGATAGGGGAGGAAGTAAATCGTTTCAGCATGTCGTGTTGATGCCGACAGATGATGACAATGGGCGAGGAGGGATTTGAACCCCCGACTCCGTGGTTCGTAGCCACGTGCTCTAGTCCACTGAGCTACACGCCCATGTCTCTGGACCTTATTATACCCTATCCTTTCAATATAGCAAGCTTGCGAGGTCGCTCTTTCGACGCCTCTAGAAAGAAGAAACAATTAATGGAGAAAGAAAAAACAATTGATAGGGTATCGACGCTGGGTGGGGCGATATGGAAAGTTGAAGATATTGGTTTTGAATGGTAAAATGAAAAAGAGAGGATCTTTATGTTCCCTCCTTTCCATTTTTTGTATTGATTTAAATCAAGTGACTCCTTCCCTGGATTTTTGCCAATCGGAAGCTGATTCCGTCTTCTTCAACCTCCGTCCGTCTTCGATGCCTCTTTGCCTTCTTTGCCGGCGAGAGAGGACTCCTCTTTCGAAGCGACACCTTTGGTTTCGTCATCACTTTCAGTGAAGGCGAAAAGAAAAAACTATTTTTAATCCATCGTTGACTTCTCCTACTTTTTTTCCTGTTCGACTGTTTCAAAGGATACCTCTTCTATGAACCCATCTGTGAAAACAAAAAACGTTGGCCGGATCACACAGATCATTGGCCCTGTACTAGATGTTGCATTTTCGCCCGGAAAAATGCCGAATATTTTTAATGCATTATTGATTTGTGGGAAAAATGAGGCCGGGGAGCAGCTTTCATTGACGTGTGAAGTGCAACAGCTATTAGGAGATTATTGCGTTCGCGCGATCTCGATGAATGCGACCGATGGATTAATGCGTGGCATGGAAGTTATCGATACGGGAAAACCATTGAGCGTTCCAGTTGGGCAAGCAACGCTGGGACGGATTTTTAATGTCTTGGGGGAGCCTGTCGACAATTTAGGGCCAGTTGAGACTAAGGAAGACCTTCCGATTCATAGATCTGCACCTGCTTTCGTCGATCTTGATACAAAGCTTTCCATCTTTGAAACTGGAATCAAAGTCGTCGATCTTTTAGCACCCTATCGACGGGGTGGAAAAATTGGTTTATTTGGTGGAGCAGGCGTCGGAAAGACAGTCTTGATTATGGAATTGATTAATAATATCGCGAAAGCGCATGGGGGAGTTTCTGTTTTCGGCGGTGTCGGTGAACGAACTAGGGAAGGGAATGATCTCTATATGGAGATGAAAGAATCGAAGGTGATCGATGAGGAAAACATTGCTGCCTCCAAGGTTGCCTTGGTCTATGGACAGATGAATGAACCGCCAGGAGCTCGGATGCGGGTCGGATTGACGGCCCTGACGATGGCAGAATATTTTAGGGACATCAATAAGCAAGATGTTTTACTGTTTATTGATAACATCTTTCGTTTCGTTCAGGCAGGGTCGGAGGTGTCCGCGCTGTTAGGTCGCATGCCCTCGGCGGTGGGATACCAACCTACCTTGGCAAGCGAAATGGGAGGATTACAGGAACGAATCACATCCACCAAAGATGGATCGATTACCTCGATTCAAGCAGTCTATGTTCCAGCCGACGACTTGACCGATCCAGCGCCAGCGACGACCTTTGCTCACTTGGACGCAACAACAGTTCTTTCGCGTGGATTGGCGTCGAAAGGAATTTACCCCGCCGTCGATCCTTTGGATTCGACCTCAACGATGTTACAGCCATGGATCGTTGGAGAAGAGCATTATCAATGCGCTCAAAATGTGAAAGAGACTTTACAACGGTATAAAGAGTTGCAAGATATCATCGCGATTCTTGGTTTGGATGAGCTGTCAGAGGAAGATCGATTGACGGTGGCCCGTGCGCGCAAAATCGAACGTTTCTTATCACAACCATTTTTTGTGGCGGAAGTGTTTACCGGTTCGCCTGGAAAATATGTGAGTTTGGCGGAGACGATTCAAGGGTTTAATTTTATCTTGTCCGGGGAATTAGACGATCTCCCTGAGCAAGCCTTCTATCTGGTTGGAAACATCGATGAAGCTATATCGAAGGCGGCCTCGTTGCAGTAATTCATACCCCCTCTCGCTTCAGCTTCGCTGACCAACTTCGCTGAAACCAAAGGGTTAGCTTAGCTTCGCTGAAGCGAAACGAGACTTTCAGTGAAGCTAGGCGGCACCATGAGTTTTAGTAAAGGTGAAGCGAGCGAAGTGAAGCGCCATTATCAATGAAAATGATGATGTCGCTTCGCGGGCGAGCGAAGTGAAAGATGACATAAAAAAAGTATGACTATGCAAGTCTGTATCATGACGCCTGATCGTATCTTTTGGAATCAACAGGCTGAAGAGATTATATTACCAACTAATACCGGACAAATGGGTGTCTTAAAGAATCATGCACCACTCATGACGGCCTTGGATATTGGCGTTATGTTGATTCGAACAAATATGGAATGGACCTCCGTTGCATTGCTTGGTGGATTCGCACTGATCAAACAAAATAAAGTTACAGTCTTAGTGAATCAAGCCGAAACCCACAACACTATCGACGCAGAGCAGGCAGAGAAAACATATCAGGAAGCACAACGACAATGGACCGAAGCAAGCGGTGCAAAAGAAAAAGTGGAAGCCAATTTTGTTTTAAAAAGAGCACGTGCACGGTTGCAATTGGTTAAAAACAAATAACCTCTGGCGGAGCGAATAAGAAGAGGCTTGCCCTTTTTTCTCCCTTCACCCTTTTCCCTTCCTTGAAAAGCATCACCCTTCCCCACATAAAAAAGGGTTGCACCCTGCTCTCTTTTAACATTTCATCCTCTTCCTAAGCTCTTTGGCTTCCTTGAAATCCATCCCTTGAAAAGAACTCTACTTTAGGAGAAGCTCTTCCTTGGAAGCTCTTCCTTGGAAGCTTTCCCTTGGAAGCTTTTTCTGGGGATAAGGTTTTCTTTGGAAGAAAGTCTGCCTTGGAAGGAGGTCTTTTTTAAAAGAAAGTCTTTCATTGAAAGAAAGTCTCCTTTGGAAGCTCTTCCGTAAACGAAGGGCTCCCTTGGAAGCCATTGCCCGTCAACTGCCATTTTTTATCAACTGAAAGATAACTGCAATGATATCAGACTTGAGCATGCATGGCCGAGTGGTCGAAGGCGACAGACTCATAATCTGTTATCCGTAAGGACATCGCAGGTTCAAACCCTGCTGCATGCAATGAGGCCGAATTCAAAGTACCTTTTCTATTCCTTTTAATTTCGTCTAACAGGAAGTCAAAGGGAGGGAGATGAGAGGTTATAACGGATAGTATTGATGTAAGTAATCTCGAAGTGGAATATTTTTCAGAGAAGGAGTGGCTGAGGGCTTGCCTTCAAAAGATTTTTATTTTTCCGTCTCGCCTTCGGCTAAAGTTTCAGGTTGGCTAAAGTTTTAGCAATAAGATACCTTTTTAGACCGGCTTCGCACAGTAAGTGTCATTTTCCGGGCAGCAAGTCTAGGTTTCACGAGAAGTGTTGGCTCTGCTTGAGGGTTGTGGCAGGAGAAACCATCACTTTTCTCCATCACTCCAATGGACGGTCTCGCTATACAAAGAAACAATATTCTGTTCCTAAAGAGGGTTCTCACCCTTTTTGAAGAGGGGTTCCTTACTTTTCTTGGAAAACCCTCTGCCAGTAACGCCATAAACACCGTTTAGGAGGTCTTTGCAATGCCACTTAAAACAGTGATCCGATGTCGACGACGAAAAGGATTTTATACTACATTGACCCGCCTTTTTTCGAAAAGTCTATCCAGTGCTTTGTAGTTATTTCTCCAGAAGAGAACTAAAAGAGAGACTAGAGAGACTAGAAAGAATAAGAGGCTGTAGACTAAACAATATTGAACTGGCAGGATTATTGGAGGAGTCAGTATGAGGATCTATCCTACGTATTTGAGCTTAACCTTAAAAGCTTTCCTTTCTTTGAAACAGAAACCCAAAGCATATGTTGGTAGCAATATCAAGTTTAGAAGGAATAGCGCGCTCCCTTTACTTTTGGTTTCAGCGAAGCTGGTCAGCAAAGATGAGCCATCACTTTCAGTGAAAAACCAGAGATGTTGCTTCGCTTCACCAGAGGTTATGGTTTCCCTTCGGTGAAGTACGAAATCGAATATGAATGGGCAAGAGATTGGAGATAATTTTATATACTTTTTCTTTTTTAAGATCAGGATGCCGATTTCTTCTCCTATTAATTTACTTCATGTCAAACTTTTTTTGGGGACGAAGGGACTTGAACCCTCACGATTTTAAAAATCAACGGATTTTAAGTCCGTTGCGTCTGCCAATTCCGCCACGTCCCCTGCTTTCAAACGAATCTTATGGAAACAAATAGGAGTTGCAGTTGGTAGTATACCAGAAACGAAAAAAATTTCTAGTTGATTCTTTCACCATTTCGTGATATCTTTTTTTTACTTCATTGTAACGAAAAAAAAGACTGAGAGCTTATTTCTTTCCCCGAGCCGAAGCTCGGTTTCCTTACTGAAAAAGAAAAGAAAAGTATGGTCTCGCCCGCCTTTACCGAAGGTGAAGGCTTTAGCGAAGATGTTGCATCGCCGAAACCGAAACGAGGCGATGTCTTCGGTGATGCAACATCTTCGCTGACCAGCGTCGTTGAAACCAAAGGTATTGCTACGCTTCAGCTTCGATGACGCAAAGCGAACGACACCTTGGACGGGCAGAGATAGTTTTGGGAAAAGGGTCGATGCCCGAGTGGTTAATGGGGGCGGATTGTAAATCCGCTGGCAATGCCTACGCTGGTTCAAATCCAGCTCGGCCCAAAAGAAGGAAGAAAAAACTAAAAAAAAGATGATATAAAAACTCAAGAAGGAGACGCAGAGGCAGCTTTTCAAGTATAGAGCTGACTTAGAAGAAAGAGTCAGTGGTACCGTCGACTGGATGGAGAATTCTTTTGAAAAAATCTGACCTAGATTCAAAAACCTTTTTTCAATACTTTTTAATACGAGATGGAAGTTTTTTGATTCATCGATCGGGTACTTTTTATGGGATAGTAAGATCGCATCCGCTTGACCCCTTTTTCAAACTCGTCTTTATTACTTCTTGGTCGTTTCTACTTCCTACTAGTCCATTTTTGATGGACTCCATCGAAAATGAACGGGGAAGAATCGACAACAAGAAAAATATGTTGCGATCTTATCTTTGACCGCTCGAGTTGGAGAGGTTATCGTCGAGTTTTTTTGTTATACTGACATAGGATTTCAAGATTTTTTCTGTATAGCTGAGTAATTTTTGTATCATCAGGCTTCTCGGCGTCTCGATTCGATGAATCGAAACGAGAGGAGATAAGGTCAATCAGAAATGATCCATTGAATCCTATGAGACTGGCAAACCTGAAAAAAAATTGAAAAGAACTTTCATTTTATGTCTAGTTTTCAAGGAAGAGATGAAAATCAAAAGAAAAAGCGTGTCTTTGAAATTGAAATTTATTTTATGTCTCCTTATAAAGGATTGAAGAGATGAGTATCAAAAGAAAAATTTTTTCGGCATTTCAAACCGAAACCAGAGAAAAAGAAGCATCTCTTTTAGAGACGTCGGCGGAATGGAGAATAAAATTAAGTCAGAAAGAGCAGCAGGATTCAGCTTCTTTAGGGACGATGACTCTTTTAGAGAAGCTCTTTCCAGACAAGAGCACCTCCACTTCACTTAAAGTGTCACTTTCAGGGAAAGTGATGGTGTCGTCTCCCCCGCCACATAAGGAGAGCAGTGGAGAGCAAACGCGTCGGAGGGGTAGCTTCGCTACACCAGAGAGAGCTCAAACCTCTCCGCCACCCGAAAAAGAGCCGGTTTGGCTAGAGCAGGAGTGGTTGGGTCCAGACGTTAGGAAGCCGTGGGGGGAGGAGAAGTGGTTCGGCCCAAACGGGTCGGAGTCAGAGGAAGAAAATTCATATCCTTATAAAGAAAAAGAGGGAAAAAAAGCGAAAGAAGGGAAGACCTCTCTAGAAAGTGAAACCAATCTAAAGCAACACGATGCAGAGCAGGAGGATCGCAAGGAAAACAGTTTTGATCCTTCACTTCGCGAACAGGTTGAAGAGCTTCTTCCAGAGAAAGGCTCCTCTCCAGGTGGAGAGGAAGCTTCTCTAAAGGAGGAGCCTTCTGTAGAAAAGCCAAAGACAGAGAAGGAAAATTATGTCACCGGCTCGCAAGCTTCACCGAAAGTGAAGCGAAGGTCGAGCGGGAAAGACGAATGGCAGGTAAATCAGAGCAACACAGAGTCGAACAAAAAAGAGGTATGGGGGTTGACCCCTCCCCAAAAAGAAGAGGGAGAGACGTCAAATTTAAGGTCTCGCTCGCAAAGCGAGCGAACCGAAGCGATACTTTTGGTGAAGCAAACAAGCAAAAAAGAATTGACTAGTTGCTTCGACGAATGGGTCATCAGGAAGGAAGAGGTCGGAGTAGAGGTGGAGGAAGAGCAAGAGCGGGTAGAGTTAGAAAGGGTATGGCGCGAAGCGTGGAAAAGGGAGAACCGCGGACTCGCTTTGCTGACTGGCGAAGCGATACCTTCGGTGAAGCGAGCGGAAGAGGAAGAAGGAGCAAAAAAGGAAAAGTCTTTAGAGAAGGGTGAAGAGCAGGCCTTAGAAAAGGATGAAGAGCAGGCCCTAGAGAAGGGTGAAAAACAGGCCCTAGAAAAGGATGAAGAGCAGGCCCTAGAAAAGGGTGAGGACCAGTCTCCCGAAAAGCTTGAGGGGTGGAGCAGAGAAGGAAAAGAACGATTACAGGAAGAGTGGGAGGCGGTATGGAAGAGGCCATGGGAAGAGACCGTAGAAGGAGGCTGGAGCGAAAAAGATAAAACGATGGAGGAGGAATGGGCCTTGCTTGACCTTGACGCGGAGCTGGATCGAAAAAGGAAAGAAGAGGCGATGAGAGAGGAGGATCCAAATGAAAGAGCAAGGCGATTATGGCTCCGTTGTGAGGACTGTGGAACGATCTTGTATAAAAAGCACGTCCTAAAGGAGAATTATAAGGTTTGTTTTACCTGCGCAAGTCATCTCGAGATGAGTAGCGAAGAAAGAATTGAAAGCCTGGTTGATCCCAATAGTTGGGAACCGATCAATAAACAAATTTCGCCGGGGGACCCCTTAGAGTTTGAGGATGAAAAAAGATATCTCAATCGGCTCGAGGAATCTCAAGAGAGAACGGGGCTTCAGGATGCAATTCAGACAGGAACCGCCGTCATAGAAGGTATTCCGGTCGCATTGGGGGTGATGGATTTTCAATTCATGGGCGGTAGCATGGGCTCCGTGGTGGGTGAAAAGATCACTCGCTTAATCGAGTATGCCCTTGAGGAGGGATTATTTTTGGTCTTGGTCTGTGCTTCTGGAGGAGCAAGGATGCAGGAAGGTATCTTTAGTCTGATGCAGATGGCAAAAATATCTGGCGCATTAAATATTTATAAGTCATGCGGAAATTTGCTCTACATATCTCTTTTAACGTCACCAACGACGGGGGGGGTGACGGCTAGTTTTGCCATGCTTGGTGATATAATTATCGCTGAACCAAAGGCGGTTATCGGTTTTGCGGGAAGGCGTGTCATCGAACAGACCTTACAAGAAGAACTTCCTTCAAACTTTCAAACGGCCGAATATCTTCATCACCATGGATTAGTCGATCTCATAGTTCATCGTTTCCACTTGAGGGAAGCTTTTTCTGAATGTATCGGTTTTCATCAAAAGGCTCCGTTGAAAGAAGGAAATTTGGTGACTTATTCTTCTTTATCCAATGGGGCCTCCAATCTAACCAACGATGAGAATTTGAATTCAAATCAGACGTCGAATCTAGACAGCGACAAGACCTCTTCAATTCAGACCTCTACTCCAACCAGCGATGAGACCTCGAATCAAGCCGGCGATGAGACCTCGAATCTAAACAGCGATGAAACTTCGAATCTAAACAGCGATGAGACCTCGAATTCAACTGAGACCTCTAATCTAGCCAGCGACGAGACCTCGAATCAAGCCGGCGATGAGACCTCGACTCCAAATGAGACCTCCAATCCACTCAGTGGGGAAATCGAACCGAACTGGGGCGTCTAATCCAGTTAGTAATGGAAAGTCGAATCCCCCCGTCGACGGGGACTCTAATGTGGGAAAAAAGAACGGGGGTCAAAAAATGAGATTAGAACCGATTTGCTAGCAAAAAGAAATGAGAATGAAAAAAGCTTCCTTCTCTTCAAAAGAGACGGTTCTACAAAAAGATTGCGTCAAAATGAGTCTCGCTTTGCGAGGGACGATACTAGAGGACTTCAAAAGAGCCGACTCTGGCAGAAAAAGCGGAGGGATTGAAAATCATTCCTAAAAGACTCAACGAGTTTTCTTCCAGCTCTCACCTCCGCTCTCAACTTGGCTGACCAGCTTGGCTAGCCAGCTTGGCTGGCCAGCTAAGACCGGCGGTGATGTTTAGAAGTGGACACCTTTGCTTTAGGTGAAGGAAAGAGACAAAGCGGTCTGGCATGAAATGGGAGGTAGATACCAGTGTCAACAAAGCTCTCTTCTTCTTTTTGGAAATCGTCTCTCTGAGAAAAAGATGGTATAGTAAATAGACCAGAAAGCACTTTTTTTTATGGCAAAATGGAATAAAGAAAATTTCAATCCTTTTTCCAATGGTGCGTTGGGTGGGTGGCTGCCTCTTTTATTCTTTCTAGCTGAGAGGTGTCTTCCACCGATGTTATCGGTTTCAAACACCAACACTTTTTCATTGGATCGATGTCACAGGAAACTGATATGAAGTTAGCCTATTGGATGTACGCGGGACCTGCCCACATAGGGACCCTTAGAGTTGCAAGTTCATTTAAAAATGTGCATGCCATTATGCATGCCCCATTGGGAGATGATTATTTTAATGTCATGCGCTCCATGTTAGAGAGGGAGCGAGATTTTACTCCAGTGACGGCGAGCATCGTCGATCGACACGTATTAGCTCGTGGTTCGCAAGAGAAGGTGGTCGAAAACATCGTCAGGAAGGATAAGGAAGAGCGACCAGACTTAATAATTTTGACCCCCACCTGTACCTCCAGTATTTTACAGGAGGATTTGCAAAATTTTGTCCATCGAGCGGCCATGGAGTCAGAGTCGGATGTTATATTGGCCGACGTCAATCATTATAGAGTCAATGAATTGCAGGCCGCCGACCGAACCCTTGAGCAGGTAGTTCGTTTCTATTTAGAAAGGGAGAGAAAACGGGAATCCTTTCGCGTGGTTCGTACCGAACAACCATCGGCCAACATCATTGGCATATTTACTTTGGGTTTCCACAACCAACATGACTGTCGGGAATTGAAGCGTCTTCTCAATGACTTAGGAATTACAATCAATGAGGTAATTCCTGAAGGTGGGTCGGTAACGAATTTAAAAAAGTTGCCCCAGGCTTGGTTTAATCTGGTCCCTTACCGTGAAGTTGGCCTTATGACCGCCAATTATCTTGAGAAAGAGTTTGGCATGCCTTTTGTAAGCACTACTCCAATGGGTCTGGTCGAGACGGCAGCCTTTATTCGTGAGGTGGGAAAAATTCTACGGGCGGAAAGAAAGAAGCAAGGAATTCTTTTTGAAGAAGATGCATGGATAGAGAGGTATATTGATCAGCAGACACGATTCGTTTCTCAGGCGGCCTGGTTTTCTCGATCGATCGATTGTCAAAATTTGACCGGCAAGAAGGCGGTCGTCTTTGGAGATGGAACGCATGCAGCCTCGATCACAAAAATTTTAGCCAGAGAAATGGGAATTCATATATCTTGTGCAGGAACCTATTGTAAACAGGATGCTGACTGGTTTCGAGAGCAGGTGGATGGGCTGTGTGATGAAATTTTAATAACGGATGATCATACGCAGGTGGGTGATATGATTGCTCGCATTGAGCCGGCGGCCATCTTTGGAACTCAGATGGAGCGACACATAGGGAAGCGATTAGACATTCCGTGTGGCGTTATATCGGCACCCGTCCACATTCAAAATTTTCCATTGGGATATCGTCCTTTCTTAGGGTATGAAGGAACGAATCAAATTGCAGACCTGATCTATAATTCCTTTACGCTGGGTATGGAGGATCATCTCCTGGAAATTTTCGGTGGACATGACACCAAGGAGGTCATTACGAAATCGTTATCGACGGACGCGAGTTTGACATGGGCATCGGATGGAGCGATGGAACTCTCGAAAATACCGGGCTTTGTCAGGGGGAAAGTCAAGCGAAATACGGAAAGATTTGCCCGCGAGAATAAGATTGCTCGGATTACGGTGGAGGTGATGTATGCTGCCAAGGAGGCGTCTGGTGGGTAGTATCAAGCCCGCTTTTATCCACCCTCGATCAGCGCAGGGAGCCTTCTGAACCCGCTTTCTGCGTCCTGATCCAAATCGTATTGACACAGGAGACAATTTTTTATGGCAGTTCCTAAGAAACGGGCATCAAAGAGAAAAAAGAATATTCGAAAAACCACTTGGAAAAGAAAGGCAGCAAAAGCGAGCGAAAAGGCTTATTCTTTGGCCGTCGTGGCCTTGAAAAAAGAGGAAGAAAAACGAGAAGGAGCCAATTGAAAAAAAAATATTAGTCTCTCCTTTCACCTTTGGTGATGGGAGAGATTTTCTCTTATGAAATGATGTCGATGGAAGGTGTCCATTGGACGCCTTTTCGTTGACTTCGCTTTACTCAAACAGAGTTGATCAGCTCGCTTCATCGAAGCCTTCAACTGCAGCAAAGCTGTTCAGCTTCGCATCAGCGAAGCTGAAGAGTGAAATGGGCTTTATTTTACTTCATTTTTCATCACTTATGATACCTGTTCTCAGCTACGTTGGGTTTTTCATCCTTTTTTTAGTCGGCACGTAGTTATCTATTTGGGGCTTTTAAAAATACGATTGATCTAACAAATGTTCTCGATGTCATACCTAAGGTGAAACTAAGTACTACGCTGAGAGAAATTACTTTGAACCTGGCAAAAAAGAGGATGCAGAAATGAGCGCAACTCGAGCCTTTGACGGAACTCGTTCTTCAGTTTCAGTAAAAAAACTCTCCCTTTAGACAAAAAAGCGGTTTTTTTACTGAGATACAATTCATCCTTTCCGGGTTAATCTTTTCTTTTGCACTCACCTTTGGGTGAAAAAGTGGGACACTTTTTGTAAAGATTGATGAGAAGGAGCGTAAGAGAGTATACTAGACACAGTTCGAAGAACAACCTTCCACCCCTTCTTCCTCATCTTCACTGAAAATGCCGCTTCGCTTTGACGAAAGCTTCAGCGAAGCTATTCATCGAGGCTATTCAGCAAAGCTGATGCGAAGCGACACCTTTGGTTTCAGCAAAGCTTTCACTGAAAGTGTTGCTTCGAGAGACCACTAAAGGAAGGATAGTTTTTAAAAGGAGTTTTTAATGTCTGGTGCTACTGGAGAACGACCTTTCTCCGATATTTTAACCAGTATTCGTTACTGGGTGATTCATAGCATTACTATTCCATCATTATTTATTGCAGGATGGCTCTTTGTAAGTACAGGGTTGGCCTATGACGTCTTTGGAAGTCCTCGCCCTAATGAATATTTCACCGAAGATCGTCAAGAAGCGCCGCTCATAACCGACCGTTTCAATGCATTAGAGCAGGTACAGCAATTATCCCAAGTGGAATAATCATCTTTTCCTCACCGAGGGTGAAGGCAAGACCTCTACTCAACCTTTCTTGACGAGAGGCGATGGCCATGCTTTCATTTTCGATTTCATCTTTGATGAGGAGCCCCATCGACTCTATTCGAATCAGCGACATACCTTCCCTCTTCGAGGAACTCGAGTAACCATTTTTTTGGATATAATCATGACTACAAAGAAATCGATCACTTATCCCATTTTTACTGTGCGTTGGCTTGCTGTCCATGCATTGGCTGTTCCTGCCGTTTTCTTTATAGGTTCCATTACAGCGATGCAATTTATTCAACGTTAGGGAGGAATCATGGTAAAACCAAATCCAAATAAACAATCGGTTGAATTAAATCGTACTAGCCTTTATTGGGGGCTTTTATTAATCTTTGTATTAGCCGTCTTATTTTCCAGCTATATCTTTAACTAATCGGATCAAAGGGGCCGGCTTGATGTCAGGGAGTCAACTCGAATGCGCCGAGAGAGTATAGTTTGGGCGGAGGATCTACTAAGTAGGCGGATCCTCCGAGAAAAAGGGGGGGGGGCGCCAACTGGCCTTTCCCAACACACCCTTTCGACCGACATCGAGCAAATAATCCATCAAGCTTTTTTTGAGCCTTCCTCAAGCTTCTTTTGAGACTTTCTCTAGCTTTTTTTGAAAATAACTGGTTAGAATCGAGAAAAGATTCACAAAAAACACTCAGCCTTTCTCTGGCATCATCCAAGGTGAAGCAAAGCAAAACCTTGGATGATGCCAGCGATGAAACCATTCATCTTTTAAATGTAGGAAACAATCAATGTCTAACACTGGAACTACTGGACGTATCCCTCTTTGGCTCGTGGGTACGGTCGTCGGCCTTGCAGCCATCGGTATATTATCTATTTTCTTTTATGGATCTTATGTTGGTTTAGGATCTTCTCTATAAAGCAGCCCGTCACTCTAGGAGACTTTTACTCAAGTAAAAGATTACGGAAAATTATTTCTCCCTTCGATATTAATAAAGGTTTGAGCAAAGCTGAAACCAATTGAAATAACCTATTTTTCATTGGTTTCGCTTTGCTTCGTATCACTTTCAGTGAAGCGAAGCGCCACCTTCGGTTTCACAACATTTGTGGTAAATCAATCTGTGATGGAGGTTATGGCTTTCCCCTCTTTGAAAAAAAAAAGTTATATCAAAGGTATGGTAGAATGAAAAGGATCGACTTTAGCTTTGCTACCCAGAGAGTATCGTAAAGCGACCAAGGCGTTCTCTTTGTATCATTTTGAGTGATGCCTTAGCCGAAGGCGGTATGTGGGTTGGAAGGGATGCCGACACAGGCAGATTGCATGATCGTAAAAACTTTGAATTGAGAAATGAGACATGGCTCCACAAACTGAAACAAACTGTGTTATCGCCTGGGGAAATGAGTTAAACATCCCCATTATTTTAATCAGCAATAAGGAAGGTGAATGGCTACCCCCAGATACCTTTCCAACAGGTCTTATCAACTCGATTATCCAAAATAAAAAACTTCGAAAAAGATTTTCCCAAGTCTGTTTCGGGTCCGTTTTTGTAGCTTTTAATCTGCTTTTCTCGCCTTCTCGGGTTCGAGCAATGCAGTCTAGTGAAGCCCAGGCAGTCGTTTCGCAGGCAGTCGTTTCGCAGGCAATCCTTGAAAGGCCGACCAGAGAACACCAGCTGAGAGAACAGGCATCAACTGATGAAGCAAGGATTGAATTCTTTTCTAAAAGGAGACAGAACCTTCTTTTTGCTTTTAGAAAAGATACCCGTATGTGGAACTGGAAAGGCATTGACTGGTCAGAGCAAGAAGTGAACGACACTTATAGATACTATCGTACCCACCCTACCATTGAGGGTGAAGTTATCGAAAGAGGAATGAGACAATCTGATCCTTGCGCCATACCCTCTTCACACCTTTGGAAGGACGGAGACAATTCAGAGCTTTGGAAGTATGATTCGGCTCATCGTTTGGAAATGACGACCCATAGACTAAATTGGCTAATTAGGTATCGCGAAAACACCGTTTCACGTTATATAGTCTCCTTAGAAACCCAACGGTTTGATCCAAAAATAACTTTTAATGACGCAGAAATCCGTGGCTTCTCAACGGGCGGGGACGGAAGTTTACAAGCGGGGAGATCATCGTTTAGCTCGATGGGGGGCCATATAGAAAAAAGTGTCAACAAAGCCATTTCTGTCGCGATGAAAGCCGTGGCGGACGAAATACTGACTGTTCGACGAGAGGCTGATAATATATGGCTATCTCCTCACGATCGGGACCATCAACACCATATAAGGAAAACCCTCCTTTTAAAGACAAAAAGACTTAAAAAGGCCACGAAAGATTTAATACAAAAATCGCGGCGTGAAATCAAAAAAGCTGAGATAAGGAATCAAGCTAGCTGCCCTTTTTAAGGCAGCTTGGAGTCTTGAAGCCTTTTTGAAGACTTGTTTTTGGAAACCATTATATTCCCTGGCACCGGGCTATCTTTCCAGCAGGTCCCCCCGCAAGTATTGTCACCCCCATGCTGTTTCACTCCCAAGTTCGGGATGGATTGGTGTGGTTCCAACATGGCCAGGGCACCATGGAAAGCCCTTTCCCTCCCATTTAAGGGAGGAAGGGCAATGATAGGTCAAACTCGCTTGGTCTATTAGTATGTCTTAGCTGCTGCCATCGCTGACGTTACACTGAACACCTATCAAACGGCTTCTCTTGCCGTGACCTTCAACCTCTCGCATCGCCTTCAGCGAAACCTCTGGTGAAGCGAAGAAGGTGAGAGCACTCATCTTGAGGTGGGCTTCCTACTTAGATGCTTTCAGCAGTTATCCGCTCCACACATAGCTACCCAGCGTTTCCCCTTGGCAGAAGAACTGGTATACCAGTGGTGTGTCCTTCCAGGTCCTCTCGTACTATGGAAGGCTCCTCTCAATGCTCTACCGCCTACACCGGATATGGACCGAACTGTCTCACGACGTTCTG
>JAABUQ010000385.1_pt1 | contig 102252 bp, 28 predicted proteins | sample 5560001 | NCBI WGS metagenome assembly JAABUQ01 (sample SAMN10711888, study PRJNA513371) | rock metagenome | isolation source: Antarctica rocks | place: Antarctica: Victoria Land, Finger Mt nord | collected 2015-12-18
TTTTATTATTTTTATTATTTTTTTTAATATATGTTTTTTAATTTCTTAGAAACTTTATTTAAATATACCGTTTATAAAGCTTCTTTGTTTATTAAATAATCTTTATATACTCTTTAATTTAATATAATTTAATATATAAATTTGGTTTAATTTATAATATTAATATTTTAATTATACTTTTTATAATATTTAATAATTTAATTATATATAAATTTATTTTATTTTATCCTTTTAAATCTTCTTTTATTATTTTAAATAATATTTTCGTAAGTTTATTTAAGAATTTTTTAATTTTTATCCTTTTCTAATTTCTCTTTAAATAAGTTTAAAGAGCTTTAAAGGTATTTAAAATAAATATTATTTTTATTAATAAATAATTTAAAGAATATTTAATATCTTATTAAATTTAATAATTTATAATTCTATTTATTAATATATTTATTATAAATATATAATTGATTATTATTTATTATTTATAAATATCTTTCATAACAGTTCTTTTAAATATTATAAATATTATATTAATACTTTTTTTAAGTTTAATTAAATCTTCGGTTTATATATATTAATAAAAATATAAAAGGTTATATTATAATTAATAATATAATTTAAATTTTTTATATATTAAATAAGCTCCTAGCCTTTTTAAAGTATATTTAAAAGCTAAAAGGCTTTTTATTTCTTATATATTTAAGCGAATATCTTTACTTTGATTATTATAAATTTTGTTAAAACTAGATTAGCTTTTTAAAAGCGGGTTATAAATATTATATATATATATTTCTTGATTTTATTCTTCTTTAAGTTCTTTTAATATTAATATCTTTATATTTATTAATAACTAATTTACTTTTTAATTATTAATATTAATTTCTTTATTAATATAAAAGCAAAGCTTATTTCTATTATTTGTTATATAAAAATTATTTAAAGAAAGGTTATATAATCCTTTATTAAATAAGTTCTTTTATAATTTTTATATAATTTTAATATTATATTCCCTTATATATAACTTTTTATATAAAGGGATTCTTATTTTATTTTTCGATTTTTATATATTATATTATATTATTATTTATTTATTAAAATAGTTTCTTTATTAATTATATTTCTTATAATAATATATTTTTAAATATTTATTATTTTAATAATAATAATAATTTATATATTTAATATAAATATATTCCCTTCTTTTTAAACCTTTTTTCTAATTAATATTTTATTAATATTTTTTAAAATAATTTTTAATATTACTAGTTAAAAGATTAATATATCAAATAAATATTTAAATGTATTTATAATTTTCTTCTTTTTATTTTTTTTAATTATTTATATATTTAAAATCTTTTTATAAAAGGCCGTTATTTATATATCTTTTGCTATATATATTAGAATAATATAATAATATAATTTATTATATAAAATTTTATTTGTTATTTTTTTATCCTTTTATTTTTTTTAAATATTTCTTTAATTATAATTTATATTTTCTTTTATATATTATGTAATAACTATTTCTAAGTTATTAACTTTTATCGGTTAATATATATTCATATATTTTTAACTAATAACTTTTAATATAATATTTATTTTTCTTTTTTCTTTTTTCTTTTTTCTTTTTTCTTTTATATTTAATATTTAAAATATTATATTTAAAATATTTAAAATATTATATTTAAAATATTTAAAATATTATATTTAAAATATTTAAAATATTATATAAAATATATTTCTAATTTATAATGTTTTATTATTTTTATATTATATTCTTATTTAATTTTATTATTTATTTATTTATTTATTATATAATATTTTTTATTTATGAAATAAATAAAGAATAATCCTTCTTCTTAAAAGCCTTTGTAATTTATTTTATATTTTCAATTTCTAATTTATTATATATAAAGCTATTTTCCTTTTTTATCTTTTTTATTATTATATTTTATTAATTAATTAAAATATTTATAATTCTTATATTATATATTATTATTATATAAGTTTCTTTTTTAATCTTCTTTCCTTTATATATTTAATTTATTTAATTTTTATCTTATTTAAGCGACCTTATTCGAATTAACTTTAAAGATTATTCTTCTTCTTTTATATATTTTCGCCGCAATAATTAACTTATAGTATTTTTATATATTATCTTTATTTTAAATATACTTTATAATTTTTTCTATTAATATATTCTTAATCTTTAAAATATTTTTTATTTTTAATATTTTTATAGCGATTTTTAACTCTTTATTTAATTAATATATTAAGGGTATTATATTATTTCTAAGGCTATAAATCTTTTGCCTTATAATCGTTATATATATTATTAATATATTTCTATAATTTATAATTTATAATTATTATATTCTTTTTTAATTTCCTAATTAATTTTTCTTTTAATTATATAATATTTATAATATTTACTTAATATATTATAAATTTTTAATAATAACAATATTTTATTTTTGCTTTATTTAAATCTAAAATTCGCTTTGATCTCTTTTATTTCCTATTATAATTTTTCCTATAATTTACCTTTTATTTTTATTATATTTGTTTTACTTACTAGTTTTACGCTAGTTATAGGACTTTTAAATATACTGCGTATAATCCCCCCCCTTCCTGTCGGTATATTATTAATAGGTATTTTTCTCCTCTTCCAAGAATAGTTTCTCAAGTATCTTTAATATAGAATTCTCTTGTTCAGCAAAATTTTTATTCTAAAAAATAAGTATATATAAATAAAAGGGATACAAAGGTTTATATAAAGGATATAAGAAAAGACTAATATATAAAATATAAATATAAATATAAATATAAATATAAATATAAATATAAATATAAATATAAATATAAATATAAATATAAATATAAATATAAATATAAATATAAATATAAATATAAATATAAATATAAATATAAATATAAAATATATAAATATATAAATATATAAATATATAAATATATAAATATATAAATATAAAATATAAAATATAAAATATATAAATATATAAATATATAAATATATAAATATATAAATATAAACTATATAAATATAAAACATATAAATATAAAATATATAACAATATTTTTATTGTTTGCAGTATTGTTGCTTCGATTGTTATTTCTATTTATAAAATTTGTTAAAATAGAAATAAAATATTTGCAAAAGTATTTATAAAATATTTAACTCTAGATATTTTAAAAAATAGAGAAAAAAACAATTAGACTAATTGCGTCGATTCGATTAATCGAATCAAATTTTGACAGTTTAATTTCCAAGATTGAAATCGACGATTTGATTCGATTTCAAACTTAAATCAAAAATCGAATCGAAAAATCGACTCGAATTATTAAGACTACTATTTTTAGTAAATTTTATTATTTTTAGTAACAATTAATTAATAGTTTAATAGAAATAGTTAATCTATTTAAATTAATTAATAAATATATTAGAAATTTCTTTTTATAAATATATTACTATTGTGTATTACTTAGAAAATAATAATAAATCTAAATTTATACTTAATTTATACTATTTTTAGTAATTTTGACGTTTTTGACGATTTAATTTAATTTTAACTTTTGAAATTAAAAATCGACTTAACTGTATTCGATTCGATTTTAAAATATATAAAACGAATTAACTTTCGATTTAATTTCTATAGTTGAAATCGATAATTTGATTTAATTCCAAAAGTTAAAATCGAAGATCGAATTGATAATTAGTCTAAAAACAATAAATCAAAAAAACAATTAAAGTTAAAGTTGCCATATTGCTAGTATATTGTTAATACAAAAAAAACAGAAAAACAATAGTTTTTTCAATAGTTTTCGAAAGATTAACAATATTTAATTAGATATTAAAAAAACGCAAAACAATAGTAGTAGAACAATTAATATAGACAAATTATATATACTAAAATATATTTGTTGTAATAAAAGAAAACAAAACTTAGCAACTAATTAAGAAAAGACGTTCGAACAAGTTACTAAAAAGTTAATTTACTCTAATAGAATAAAATAGCAACAAAGAAACAAAAATATCTATACAAATTATATTGTCTACGCAAGAAATAGAAGGTTTAATAGATATTAATATAGATAATATCTAGAAAAAATTGTAATAAAAATACGAAAAAAATATAGAATATTATAGTGTAATATCTACAAATTAAGAAGCAAAATAATAATAATATTGTTGCAAAAAAATTATAATATATTAAGATAAATAGTTTGCGCACTTCTTGTTTTAATAAGAGATATTTCTATTTTCGATAAATATACTTCCAATAAGATAAATTAACTATTTTCATGTTATACTACTAAGTTTCTTGAATCTTTCTATTAATATTATAGATTTGTTAGATATTTAGTTAAATCATTGTCTGCATATTTGTTCGCATATTATTTATATTATCTACTAATTTAAGATATTGTCTAAGAAAGTATTAGTTTTTAACTTAAATATAACAAATTCTCTATATTTTCTAATCTTTATGCAATCTTTAATTATATCTTTATTAAAGCTTCAAATAGAGTTTATCTAAATATCTTGTTAAGAGATCAAATTAATCTCTTAAAGCATGCATTTATTCTTAAAATTGCATCTATTTTAGATAGTAAACAAACAATTTTCTCTTATCTCTCTTAATCTCGATTATGTATTCAATTAATATTAGAATTAGTATTATTATTATTGTTTGCATTAAATTTATTATTGTTATTAATTTATATAACTTGCTTAACAGTTGTTTTAGTAATCGTAGAAACTGCAGAGATTGCGAAGATTGTTATTGCTCTCTTTATTCTCTTCTTATTGTTTGTCTAATAATTTCTAAAGAGTTGAATAGTTTGTCTTAGAGAATAGTTGCATTATTATAACAATAACAAGGTTGTAGATATATAAGATAATTAAAATATTAGATAGAGATAATAAGCAGTTTCGCGCGCAATACAAAGTAGAACAATCTTTATATATTTAGAATTAGATGCAATTCTAAAACTAGAAGTGCATTTATCAAAAATAGAGATAATTACTTTGCACACACTACTCTACTTTGATTATATATTACCTGGAACTAACTTTGCATATATACTATCTCTTTTATTAAATCTAATCGGGTAATTTCTAGAGTTTACGCGTTTTTTGTTTATATTGTTTATATTGTTTATATTGTTGTTGTTGTTGTTGTTGTTGTTGTTGTTGTTGTTGTTGTTGTTGTTGTTGTTGTTGTTGTTGTTGTTGTCAATTTTTTGCATTTTTGTCGTCGCTATTAATATTATTCTCTTTATTATTTTAACATTATTCTCTTTATTATCTTATTATGTCTCTTGCACTATTTAAAGAGAATATTTATTTATTACTTAATAATCTTATTAAGACAATTAATAAATATATAGAAATCGAAGATTACGCGATTGTTAGAGAATGTTTCAAGCGATTTAAAAAGAGTATTATAATAAAGATCTTTGTTAGATATAATATCTATAACAAGACTAAATTTGTTAACAATAAAAAATATTGCGTTACATCTAGTTGAAAGAAGAATTGCAAGTTTATTATTATTGCAAAACTAAAGAAGAACTATAAAGATCTAGAAATAAGCAAAAAATAGTAGCATCTAAAGATTGTTAAATCTTATTAGAAATACTTTTCTATTAATTAAAGCGCGCATCTAGTACTTCGAAAATTAGCTATAAATAATGCAACAAAAAAGAAAATCAAGAAGAAGTTTGTTAAGAGCTCTAAGACAATAACAATCTTAATAAATCTTTGTTTTGACAACAACTTAAGAAATGCTATTTTTAAGTTGCAAGATATATAAAATATATATCAAGAACTAAAGATTAAACAACTTGAATACTTGACATCTACTTAGACGTTAATAAAGACTCTAGATAACGTCAAAGATAATATATAAGTTACAAGAAAAAAAGATACAATAATAAATTGAAATATGTAATTGTTTGCAATCTAATAAACGCATCTAATTAACTATAGATTTCTCTTCTTTATATTGGAATGCATGCAGCAACTTCTACGCAAAAATCTAAAGATTCTATTAATAAATTGTACTTATAAGACAAATAAATACAAGATATTGTTGCTTATTATTATTCAAGTAATATATCTAAATATTTTCTTTTTTGTCGCTTTTTGCTTTATAAAAGACGAAAGCTTTAACAACTATTGCTAGATACTAGAGATCTTAAAACAACTCTACAATTATTTCGATTTGCTTTATTTCAAGATTATATTATTCGATAGCAACAAGATTCTTGCTCTAGCTATATTAAACGTCTTTGAATAACGCAAGTTTAATTGTGAAATTGTATATTACATCTTATATATTTGACATATCAACAACAATTTTACAAAGTACTACAAAAAATACTCTCGAACAAAGAAGAAATAAAAGTCTTGTTTGCGCAAATAGAACGCAATTATTTATTCTTCTATTAAAGTAAAGCTTGACGCAATTTATTAAAACTTCTACATAAAATATATCGAGATAAACGCGCAAATTGATATCTATATTAAAGAAAATATTTAATTGCAATATTAAAAATAAGCTAAGTACTTTATTGATTAAATTCTTTACTTCGACAATATTATTAATTTATGTAACAAAAACAATTATTGCGTAATAAAAGAAAAGCTTCAATTTTTTAATCGACGATCTCTATATAGTAACTACTAGAACATATAGCTTATTCCGGATGCAAATTTCTTACTCGAGACAAGCTTCTTTCGAGTGAAAATTCTTATCTAAGAGAAATTTTGTCTATGCTAAGTCTATGCTTAGCATAAATCTTATAAATCAAAGAAATTTATAACAATCTTCGCTCGCGATCGAGATTTATGCTCAATATATATACAACTTATATAGAGTATAAACTTCTTTGTTTAATATTAAATAAAAATTAACACTCAAAGTTTTGTTTCTTTTTAATACATGCTAGATATAAACTTAATCTTTTATATTTATTGCATTCTTAAAATTGTGTAAAGTCTATAATACGCAATTAATTAAAGTTCAAAAACAAGATTTTCGCATTGCAAAATCTAAATTTTGTTATAACATAAATCGCTTTTAGACGTAGTATAAGTTTGATATAGTTTTTTATTTACGCAATTTAATTACTTATTCTACATATATATTATATTTAAGCTTAGTTTATATTTAATTCAAATCTTAATAACAATATATCTTTTAATAATACTAGCAATTTCTTTGTCTTCGACGTCTACATATCTTTTAGCAAGAAGAATTCTCTTACATTTAAGAATCTCGCAAATCAAGATTAACAAACAATTTCGCAATAAATAAATAAAATTAAGATTTACTCTATACTTATTATATGCTAGATATTTGTTAAACATTTAAACAAACTTTAAATCTTAATAATATTAACACTTTTAAGTCGAATACAACATTAAGTAATTAAGACGTTAACAATAATGCTTTTATAAACAATCAAAAAAATCAAAATATATTAAACAATCAAAATCTTAATAATTTTAACAAATTATTGCTTATAAGACTTAAGGAAATAGATTCTCTTTTACGCTTTATATCTATTGTATGCTAAACTAATATTTATTATATGTAAAGCTTTATTAACGTTAATAAAATTGCGATTATCTTCGAAGAACGCAATCAAGTAATTGTATTAAAAATGCAAAATTATTACAATATTCTAACATATTTACACACGCATTTAAAGAGAATTCTTTATTTTATATATAGAAAAAGCACAATATTAGTTAAGATCTCAATTAATGTATTTATTAGAACGTTGATTAATATATATATGTTTAGCGTATATTTAATTTAAGTATAATATAATTTTGACTTATATTAAAACTAGATTTAATTCTTTGTTATCGCGACTAACTTTAAGATTACTTAAGTTGCTCTTTTATTTTTAGAAATCAAAAAGAAAGATAAAGTAAACAAGATTTAACATTAAAGTTTTAAATATCTCGAAATCAGATATTGCAAACACGCGTATTCGAATATACTATATATATATTTAGCGTACAATAAAGTTAAGCTTAAGAATATTAACAATTTTCGACAATACTTTACTTAATTAACGTATACAATAAATGTTAATGCGCAATTGAAACGTCGCACAAAGATCTAATATTATAAGTTTCTTAAGAAATAACAAAATTAACTCATACGTTATATGTATTTCGAATTTCTAACTCGCATATACAAGAATTAAGAACTTGTTATATAAGAGATTTATAAGATAAACTTTTACTTAATCTATGCTATTTATAAGCTAATCTTATAGATTTATCGAATTAAATGTTCTTTACTTTTTGATACAAAATTATAATACACAAATTAAACAATTAACGCAAACTTAATATATATCGATATTAATTATTTTTGCGTCTTAATAAATTACAGTTACAACAACGCATACAAAACTACATTTTTATTAGAAATTTAACTTCTAGAAATTTTATCTACAATCAATTTTATTTTGATACAAGTTTAATATATATTAAATATATATAGAATTCAATTATTCTTAAAGAAGCGACAAAATTAAGATTAATATATGCGATGCGCAATTAAATATCTATATTTTTATTAATTAAAAACAATTTTTAATTAGCGAGAAAACTATCTATACGTAATGCTAACTACGAATCTATTAATATTGCGATATTCGACAAAGTCAAATGTTTTTAACATCGACAAACAAGACGTTCGCAAGCATTCGATGCAATTGTTACGACAAATTAATCGATCAAATTGCGAAAACAACAACAATATTTATTATTATTATTACTATTATCTCGAATCTCTTACGTATAATAAGATATATATAATCAAGAATATGCAAGATTATTTATAATTCATATTATTTACTTCTTGTATGCGTCGATTATTGTTACAATAATTGTTACATTACGATTACGAAAAACGTATTTTAAAATATTGCAAAAAAGTCTCGAAGCACTATGCGTATAAGTTTAGAAAAGCTAGAAAAAATTTATATACGCGTACATTATATAGACAAAAGATTAAAAAAAATTTTGTCGTATATAAATTAATTGTATTAAGATTACGTGTTTTAATTAATTGCAATTATTTTTTATCTTAACTATGTATACGCTCAATTGCGCATTCGAAATTAAACGATAAGAAATTTCGTTTATTTTAATAAACAATAGTAAGAATATTCAATTTTGTCGAAAGCAACGTCTTTGTTACGTCTCGAATTAAAAACGCTACGTATATAAGTGTACAAAAAAGAGTTAACATTAAGTTTAAGTATTAAGATTATATAAACACAAATACAAGTATTACGTATTAAGAAACAATTTTTACATAATCGCAATTTACAAAGAGAACTTATACGTAAATTTTTGAAATTCTTGTTTTTAATATGCACAAGTTTAAGAATTTAAGATTGTCGAACAATATACGAGATTTTTTTTTGTAAATTATAAATCAACACGATCTTTACAATTCTTATAAAGAATTTCTTTGTATTATAGATATTATAATAATAAAATGAAGTATTGAAGCGACGTAACTTAAATTAAAAATTTTGATTACGCAACACATATAGAACTTGTATAGACTTCTAAAGATGTTAAATTAAGTATAAATTAAAAAAAAAAATTCTTTATGCTAATTGCACGCGAAGATTATGCTTATTGTTTATTATATTCTATCAAAATGTCTCGAGAAATTGTCGACAATATAATTGCGACAATCAAATAACAAGATCTATTGTTTTTAATAACGCGTAAGCTAAGTTTATATCTAGTATATATCTTGTTTGCGCTAAACTTTTGCAAAACGCTTTATTATCTTTCCTATTATATTCGATTTACGCGTTAAATATAACAAGATTGCTCTACGTTATATATACAATAATCTTAATATAAAAGATTATATAGCAATATTAATTTGCAAGCAAAAACTTAAGAAGTTTCTTATTAAAATAGTCTTAAAAGATTAGTTTATATTTAGTTTAAGCTTTGCATAAATTTAGCTTACAATCTATAGAAGCTAAGCGAGAATTTGCTTTTAATTAATTACGTTCTTTAGAAAAATAGTAAATTAAAAGCATTATTTATTTTAACAAAAATTCTTAACAATATATTATTGTGTGTTGTACTTATACTTAGACTAAAATCTTTATAAATTAATTATATCTTAAAATAAATCTTGCATTTAAACAAATATAAGACAAAACAAATTTATATAATATCTTAAATTAAAACGAGAATTATTATTCTAAGTTTAATGCATACACAATATGCATTAAGTATATACTTAAATTGCAATAGAAATTAACATCTACTATTACGCGTAAATTAATATAGAGATTATCAAGAATTATTACACAATATTTATTAAGATGTTTAAAGCGTTAAAAGAAGTTGTTTGTTAAACTATTTAAATTTCTTATATCGATTGTAAAAACAAAGAATTGCGAACTTTTATAATAGACATAAATAAGAAACAAGCTCGAGATATGCTTAGTATATATTAGAATTACACAAATGTTACTAACGTCTTGTTTTAAGAATTTGAAAAATATTTTTACGATGTTAATAACTTTCGAGAGTAATTTAAATATCTCGAGTATATGTTAATTTTTTGTCAAATATATTTTAAACGTAATTTTCGAAAACGTTATTCTAATTATTTGACAACTTATCTTATTAATTAACTTTAAGATTGTTAACAAATTATTACAACGTATAAACAATATAAGCACATTATATTTTAAGTTTAAGACATAAATTAAATATCGAAAAACAAAATAAATTCTTGTCGACCTATATAAAGAGAAATTAAAGATTTCTTTGCATTAATAAACGCTAGTTCGCAATTATATTAATATAAAAGAAAGCAATTACTTTTAAGACAATAAGTTCGCGAGACAAAAGCTATTATTACTTGCTTCTATGTTTAAATAGAATTTATATTTGTTCTAAGCTATATTTATGCTAATTATATACTAGAATAAGAAAACACGCTATTAAAATGTTTGAAAAGAACGATTTTAAAATAGAAAAAGACATTTTATTTACTTGACGCAATTGTAGTAAATTTAATTGTATTGTTGCTCAATTAATCAAAAAAAATATATACAATCAATTTATATTTAACTTGACTTAATGATTAATCAAATTATAGATAAAAAAGATTAAAGAGTTGCAAAGCGTTGTCAACAACATTTATATCTTTTTTTTAATCTAAAAAATTCTTATATAATATTTTTTCTTGATAAACTTAATTCTAAATATAAATCTAGCACAAATACAATATCTAAATTCGATAACAAGATTTTTTACACATCTTAAAGTTGCAATTTAAGAATTACTTATTCGACAAAAAATCGACGTCGAATATTAACTTAGCATATATTAAATAAAGATTTTAAAACGTCTTCTCTATTACGTTGACATATAGAGACACTATCTAGAAGAGATAGACGTCGAGCATCGACTTAATATATATTAAATAAAGATTCTAAAACGTCTTCTTTATTACGTTAGTATGCAGAGACATTATCTAAAAGAGACAAATATTAAGAATCGATTTAGCATATATTAGATAAAGATTCTAAAACGTCTTCTTTATTATATTAGCATACAAAGATATTATTTGAAAGAGACAAACATCGAATATTAACTCGATGTTTATTGTTGTTTAACTTCGGTAAACATAAATTAGACTTAAACTCTATAAACAACATATCAAAATCGAACAAAAAACATATAGCGATATTATTAAAACATCAAATTAAGAATTAAGTACAAGAACAACGCATACAACGATACGTCAAAAATATAATAAACTTCTACAAAAGAAAAAGAAAAAACTAACAAAGAAAGAAAGTTGTTAAATTAAAGAAATTCGATATTACTAGCAATAAAAAGTGTATTTTAAGCGTAATTTTATTGCAAACAAATTAACAATATCAATTAAACAATTAAGACAATAGCAAAGATAAATTAATTTATAAGTTTATATCTTCGTTTTACAAATATTGCATAATATTAATAATTCAAGAATTTTTATTTAATTTCGAAGTATTACGCATAAATCTAACTTATATCGAGTTTATATCAAATATTAATTTGAAAAAAGATTTATTACTTTACTAAAAGATTTAAAATTAAAAAAAAAACAATCGAAAACAAGATTATATACAAGATATTTGTATTATTTATAAAATTAACAAGTACAACAACGCGACAAGTTATTATAATTGCTTGATTAGCTTTATCTTATAAACAATAATATTAAGAATAAAAGAAGTAAATATAAAGTTAAAATAATAAATAAGATAAATATGTAGCAAACGTAGACGAGATACAAGCTAAATATGTGTTTGAACGTAGTTAAAAGTAAAGTTTTAATTTGAAATTAAATAAAGTATACAAAGATTTTATGCTAAATATAAACTAAATTTTAATGTAAATTAATTTGCAAAGGAATTTTTTTTATTAAATTATAATTGTCGCAATAGTTACGTAAAAGCAAAGCATATAATAAGTATTAATTTACTTTGTTAAATCGAAGTTGAAAAGAGAAGTATCTAATTGTTTATGTCGCATATGTTAAACACAACAAAGAATATTAGATTAGTCGAGACAAGTCTTAATATTAAACACAACATATATTGAGTTTGAGACTTAGTAAATTAGTTTAAAAATCTTCTTTATATCGATGCGATTTAATTTCTACTTAGTATATGTTTAACATAAGCAATAAGAAACAATTTAATCTTTAACTTTCTTAGTCGTAAACGTAACAATAATTTTTGTAGCAATTGCATTAGTTAAACATAAACATAATATAAGTTTAGCGTAAATAAAGAGACAATCGCACTTACTCTCTTTGTTAATAGAATCGAATTTATTCGAGAAAGAATTAGTTACACATAAATTTAACATAGACGAATTATAAATTCGCAAACGACAACTTTATTCTTTTTCGCAATTAGAATATCGATTAAGACATTAACATCTATTGAGCATAGAATTAGTATAATTTTATTGTAATCAATTATTATGCGAGACTTGTTCTTCTTCGAATTAAGAGAAGTATTATAATTCTTTTCTAAATATATAGTAAGCATAAACATAATATATACAACTTTTAAGCTATCTTATTAGACTTAATTATTGCAATTGACTTTTTGTTGTTACGTCTAGCTTTTTTTTGTTAATTACGCATATATTAAACATAAATAAAGTATAAAATTTTAAATTTTTTGAAATCTTGAGCGCATTACTTTTACGAGATTTCTTCTCTTCTTTACATTTCTTAGAAGCTAATATATATTTAATATAGACTTAACTTAAAATATAATTAAGATAATTTACTCGAAGATTCGATATCTATAATAGATACATTAATTTGCGCATAGTCTAAGCATATATTAAATACAAATTAATACAATAAAATATACAAAAATGAGCTTTTCGATTAAAGAACTAGTTTAATGCTAAAAGTAAGTTAATATAAGCTTAACATAATTTAAACCTAAACTAAAAATATGCTTTTTGCGAGCCTTCTTTAAGTTAAGAGACAAATATTCGAAGAAAAACAACAAACAATAATTAATTAATAATTTAAACAATTGTGTTAGTGCAAGTCTTACATAAGTTAACTTTATGCGTAATTAATGCGTTATCGAAGTCTTAAAAGACGAGATAAGCATTTTTATATAAAATATAAGAACAAGAAAGTTAAAAAATAAATTAAGCATATAACAAGCATAAAATAAGCTTGTCTCGCGATAAAAGTGTGTGTCGAAAAGAGTTGCAAATTCTTAATTGTAACAATTATCTTATATAAGCTTAGTACATGCTTAGTGTTAGTTTAGCTTACGCAATATACTTTATATTGTTTGCATATTAATGAATAAACATATTAATAATATTTTTATATTTATGCGAGATATAAGCTTAGCTTGAGCAACGTTTATTAAAGTTATATTTCGACTTTGTAAAGTAGTTCACATCTTATTATTTGTTAAATCTAATTTAAAGCTTTAAAACATTAGATTAACATAAAAGAGATATATATTAAGTATAAAAGAGATATATATTTCTTTGTCAAATAACGCATATTTGTAAGAATATTTTTTGTATCTAAATTTGCAATTGCATATACTTAGTTTATACAATATATATTAATAATTAAGATATTTGTTTACTCGCTTCAATATAATACGTTCTTTAATAATAACGTAATTTGATTTTAATCTTAACTTAACATAAATCGAACATAAATAAAATTACAATTATATATACAAATAACTAACAATTAACAATAATAAAAGTTATCTTATATATTTGAGTAATCGACGTTATTATACAATTGCATTTGTTTATACTTAATATATATAGAATTGCAACTAGATTTATACAATTTATACAATAGAGTTAAACAAGAAGATTCGAGTTTTAGAATTTAACGCAATTAATAATACTTAATATATACTAGACTTAAATTAAATTTAAGTGTAAACTGCTTATTGTTTTTCTTAAATTTAACAATAAGCATTGTTAATGTTTAGCATAAACTAAGTTGTAACAAGAAGTTTCTTTTTATTAGACTTGTTATCTTCTTAATTGTATCTTACTTGTGCTAAATATAAATTCAATATATATTCGACGTAAAATTATGTTATAACTAGACGCTTATATTTAATTACAAAATTAAAATTCGAATTAAAATAAAATTCTTAAGTGTGTAATTAATATATGCTAGACGCAAACGTCGTTTATACTATACTTATTGTAATAATATCTTAGAGAAGACAAATTCTTCGCGTTTGTTATATTAAAATTGTTGTAACATATTTTAAGATTAGCAAACTAAATTGCAACAATATTTATGTTAAATATATGCTAAGATGCTAGAAGCAATAAAATTAGAGAATATGTTAGATTTATATTACGAATTTGTCGATAAAATTAAAAATATATACTAGATTGTTACAAATGTTTAGAAAAGATAAAAATAAAAGACGCGATAATTATATTTTAATTTTGCAAAACACACTAGAAACTTAACGCGCGACTTGCGCTCAAATCTTATATAGTCTTAATATATACTATAATAATGCTAAATCTATATTTGAATTGCGTGTTATATAAGCGCGTCGAAATTGCGCGCTCAAAATTAAGCTAATAATTTTCGTTTTACTTGTTGTTAATTATGTTGAGCATAAGTTTAACTTATTTTAAGTTTTAGAAATTGAACAAAATTACAAGTACTTAATATAATAAAAAAATCAACTTATATATCTAGTATATGCTAGATATATATAGCGTATTTTTGACGTATCTTTTACAACTTTCAATTTTTCTACTTCGTTAAGCTCGATCTATGCTAAGCATAGACTCAACATAGATAAAGTTCTTCTCGAATAAGAATTTTTACCTAGAAGAAGCTTGTCTCGAGTGAGAAATTTGCACTCGAATTGAGCTGTAACTCGTAACTACTAGAATAGAAGTATTACTTAATAAATAGAGTTAAAATTATAATAACAAGATCGAAGAGACAAAGACGCGTTTGTTAAAGAAGTTTTAAAATTGATCTTTCTTGAAGATTTTATTGTCTTATTAGTCTTGTTGCTTTAAATATAATTGTTAATTAATATCTATGTTTTGTCGACGTCTCTATAATATTTGTAATGTATATTAATATCTTTATTACGACTATAGATCTTTTGTATATTTATCGCATTTAGAATTGTCTCTATAATTTAAATTAACAATTGCGTTTTGAAGTTAAAGAATATATATTTTTATTGACAATTTGTAAAGCTATCAAGACAAGCAACGAAACAAACGAAGAGACAAGAGAAGAATTATTAAAACAATAATAGTAACGATAGACTTATAGATGTTAATTCTATGTCTTTGTTAATTATTTCTATTGTTGATATTTTATACGTCTAGAAGTCGACAATAATTAGATTTAAAGAACAATTACTAGAAACTTTTAATTGCGTGTAGACAAAAGTCTTGCAACAATCTATTGTCTCGCAACAACAATAGTAGACGTTTAAGAATTCTATATAACAAGAGTTGTTCGAATTCGAGTACGCGCAAATCTAGACATCTAATAGTTAACTATCGTTATCTAGTTAGTAAGATAAACAAGAAGATTGCTAGCAAGGTATTTGGGAAAGAGCTACAAGAGAACAAACAAGCAATGTTCTTGTCTTCTATATAAGCATTTTTTAGAAATAAATTAGAAATGCAAATAGAGATCGAATTTGAGCACGTCAAAGATATATTTTAGGTTTGAATTTGCATTGGAAGTTTTATAGAAAAATATAACAAATTTGATAGTATATAGACACAAAATCAAGTATCTTTCTTAACATCTCTTTGCTAATTTGTTTACAAGATAGTCGAATTACTCGATTAGATTTAGTGCGAAGAATAGTGTATATGCAAAGTTCCAGATAATATATAGTCAAAGTAGAGTAATATGTGCGAAGTAGTTATCAAAATAGAAGTATCTTTTATCGAAACAGGAAATAGACAAACTATTTATCTATATTAATAATACAAAAGTTGTAACAACATTATATTAATATAAAAATATATAGTTCAAAATACGCAAACTTTATATTTAAAAATAATAGCGAAAAAATATATTTCTATATTAACAAATATATCGATAGCAATAATTAATACCATATATAATATTCTAAAAATAGGAAAAATAATAATGTTTTAAATATATTTTAATAGCAATAATATAGAGTATAAAATTTTTATAGTATAGCTAGACTAGTAAAAAATTCAACCGTTGTACAACCATTGTACAACTGTCGAAAAACCGTCGAAAAACTATTGAAAAACTATGAAAAAACCGATTTTCAACCGATTAACACCTAGAAGAATTTCAAATTTCGGTTGTTCAATCGTTGGATGCTCCAACAACCAACAATCACAAGAATAGATTTTAGAGTTAAACAACAATTAAACAACAATTGCGTAACGATTGTTAAAAAAATTTAACAAGAAAAAAAAATTGTATAATCTATTCTTCCTAAGTAGATAATATTAACTGTAATTAATCTAGTACATACGCGCTAGCAGAGGAGAATCTAACACGCGCATATAGTTTTTGTAAATCGTATTACTTTATTATTAGATTTTTGAGAACGTTGATAGTTGCAAAGCTAGAGAGTTCTCGAATATTTTTAAACTTTAAATTTAAGATTAGAATCTTAAATTATTAATAGAATTAATAGAAAAACGTCTTAACAACTTTACGTATTGACGAATCAGCGATTTAGATATCTTACTACTCGACACGCCAAGAGTTGAAACCTCGATCGGGCTAGCTTCGAGACTTAGAATAATTTTCTAAAAATTTTAAAATTTTCTATATCAAAATTAGCATCTATAGACATCTATAGATTGAACAACCGTTGTTTACCCGTTGTTCAACTATTGAAAATCAATTTTCTAGTCTTAAACCGTTGTCTAACCGTTATTCGGACATATAGCTTATCCCGGATGCAGATTTCCCACCCGGGACGAGCTTCTCCCGGGTGGAAATTCCCACTCGAGGGAAACTTTGTTTATGCTAGATCTATATTTAGCATAAATCTTTCGAGTTAAAGAAATTTTGACGATCTTCGCTTACAATCGAAATATATGCTCAATATATATATAGCTTATATAGAGTATAAACTTCTTTATTTAGTATTAAATAAAAATTAATATTTAGAGTTCTGCTTCTTTTCGATATATGCTAAATATAAACTCAATTTTCTATATCTATTGTATTTTTAGAATTGTATAAAGTCTATAACGCACAATTAGTTAAAGTTCAAAAACAAGATTTTCGTATTGCGAGATCGAAATTCTATTATAGTATAGATTGCTTTCAAATATAGTATAAGCTCAATATAGTTTTCTATTTGCGCAATTTAGTTACTTATTTTGCATATATATTATATCTAAGCTTAGTCTATATTTAATTCAAATCTTGATAGCAATATATTTTTCGATAGTACTAGCAATTTATTTGTCTTCGACGTCTATATATTTTCTAGCAAAAAAATTCTTTTACGTCTAAAAATCTTGCAAATTAAAATTAACAAGCAATTTCGCAATAGATAAATAAAATTAAGATTTATTCTATACTTATTAAAGTATATATTAGATATTTGCTAAATATGTAAACAAATTTTAAATCTTAACAATATTAATACTTTTAAGTCGAATATAATATTAAGTAATTAAAATGTTAACAATAATACTTTTATAAACAATTAAGAAAATCAAAATATATTAAACAATTAAGATCTTAATAGTTTTGACAAATTATTGTTTATAGAACTTAAAAAATAGATTCTTTTTTACGCTTTATATCTATTATATACTAAACTAATATTTATTATATATAGAGCTTTATTAATATTAACAAAATTGCAATTATCTTCGAAAAATGCAATCAAGTAATTATATTAGAAATGTAAAATTATCATAATATTTCAATATATTTATATACGTATCTAAAGAGAATTCTTTATTTTGTATACAAAAAAAGTACAATATTAGTCGAGATTTTAATTAATATATCTATTAGAGCGTTAATTGATATATATATATTCAACGTATATTTAATTTAAGAATAATATAATTTTAACTTATATTAAGACTAGATTCAATTCTTTGTTGTTGCAACTAATTTCAAGATTACTTAAGTTGTTCTTTTATTTTTAAAAATTAAGAAGAAAGACAAAAGAAATAAAATCTAATATTAAAACTTTAAATATTTCGAAATCAAATATTGCAAATACGCGTATTCGAATATATTATATATAGATTTAGCATACAATAGAGTTAAATTTAAGAATATTAACAATTTTTGACAATACTCTACTTAATTAATATATACAATAAATATTAACGCGCAATTAAAGCGTTGCATAGAGATCTAATATTATAAATTTCTTAAGAAATAGCAAAATTAATGCACACGTTATATATATTTCGAATCTATAACTCGCGTATACAAAAATTAAAAGTCTACTATATAAAAGATTTATAAAATAAACTCTTACTTAATCTATATTGTTCGTAAACTAATCTTATAAATTTATTGAATTCAATTTTCTCTACTTTTCGATACAAAACTATAGTACACAATATCAAAATAATAGATAATAGAACGCTTAGTTACTATGTAGAAGTTGAGAATCTTGCTTAACTATATACATTAATCGATGCTATTCGACTCGATTACATAATGTTGAGTTAAGTAATATCGAGTTAAGTAATACTTAATACTAGACTAAATTAAATACAATATTTCGACACTCTTATTTAGTCTAAACTCAAAAATTAGCTTTTACATAAATTATATTTTATGTTTTATTAAGTTCGAAATTTATTTTAAAATTTTCAAGTCTCCAACATCTTTTTAACAAAAGTAAAAAAAAATATAAAAGTTCTTTGTCAACAATTTATATATAGGCGTATATATATTTACAACTTTAAAATCTAGTAGAACTTAAAGAGTATATAGAAGACAAAATTTATATTAGAAATTATACAAACGTTGTCAATAGTATTCGATAATTATACTAGTAAAACAAAAGAACAATAAGTATAAATTTGAATAAATAATGCAAAGATTAACAACAATAGATATAGTAATTATCTAATTGCGAGTTGTTCAAATAATTAAGTCTAATATCTATATTCGAAATTATAAATAGTTTAATTATTAAGTTAATTTTAGAGCTTGTCGAAATACTTTAAATGCGTTACAAGAGAAAGCTTTAATTAGCTTGTTAGCTATTTGCTCTTTAATAAAGATATATTTTAGTTTAATTTGATTATTTGCAATCCTTTTGAAAACAAATTGAATTTAAATACTTATATACTTTGTTTAAGTATATTGCACAAGACTCTTAACGAACGTTATTGCTCTCTAATTGTCGCAATATATAACAATAACAACTAGACACAACGCAAAAATCTTTAAAGAAAAGGTCTTAATAACAATAAAAATCTTAAACGTAAGCAATAACAATAAAAATAAATAAAATAATTGCAATTACTTTAATAGCGTTTGAAGCTAAACAATCTTCTTAACAATTTACGTTTACTTAATATATTTAACTTTGCAAGTAAATAAAGCAACAATTAATTAATATTTAGATAATTAATTAATAACAACACTTTCTAAATTAAAGATATATCTAAAAATAAAATAATAAACATTTTAATTTTTATCTTAATTGACGTCGATATAATCTAATAGAGAACAAATATTTTTACAAAAAGTAAAACAAAGATTAACAATATTTCAAAAATAACAAAATATTTGTTTAATAATTTTTTAATAAGCGTTAATAAAATTAAAAGTATATTTGCTTATTACTAAGATAGCAAAAGCGATATTTGATCGAATATTTAGCATCGCGTATATAAAAAAATTAAAAATCGATTAAAAAATATAATAATAATTTGAATCGACAATATAATTCGAATTGACAATATATATTTTAAATATATCTATAAGAATAACAATTAATTTATACTTTTATATTTCGTAATTTTTTAATATTTTTTTTAAATATTTTTTTTAACTTAAATAAAGAATTTAAGTTGCAAGATTGCGCTTAATTTCGATTTCTAAATATTATTAAACAAGATTTAAACTAATTATTTTAAATCGATTAGCAAAGACTCTCTTAATAATATTAATAAATTTCTTGTTAATGTTAACAATTAAAAGATTGTTTATATAAATAATAATAATAATAGAGTTGTTAATAAAAACGTTTAAATCGAAGTTTAATAAACAAAAGTAATATTTTTTTAAAAATATTGTAAAAGTATTATATTATACTTAAAGCAATTGCTTTAGCTTATAAAGAATTTTTTTAAATTAACAAATTTTTCTGTTTTACTCAAAGTTGTAAAGCAACTTAATATAGATTTTTTTATTAATTTTTTTGTAAAAAAAGACAATAATAATTTTTATTTGCTTTAAATCTTAGTCATTAATCATAACAAAGACAAAGATAATCTTGTAACTTATAAATTTAATTACGACAACAAAGATTTCAATATAATTTAGATTTTCGCGTTGTTTAAAGTCTTTAACAATTTAACAAACTTTATAGCAAAAAAACTTGTTATTAATTTTGCGTTTAATTTTGTAGATTTGTCTACTATAAAGTACGTAACGTTTGCTAAATATTAAGTAAATAATATAAATATAGTTTTTCTTTAAAAAACTTTTTTTTATTTAACTAATTGCTAATTTATTTTGTAAAAATATTTGTTATAGCTTTAGTATAAGTCTTAAACTTATATAATTTTAATGACATAATTTTAAGCAATAAAGTAAAAGAGTTTGCAAATTTATTTTAATATAATCGAAGTCTTAAATGTCTTTGCAATATCAAAATCAACTTTTAAAACAATATTAAATTTTAAAATGTATTTGATAATTTAATAGCTTTAAAAAACTTATTAAAATTAATAAAGTTAAAAAAAGTACTATTTTTGAAGTTAAAAATAAAGAAAAACTTAGAAAAAATAGTGCTTCTAAAGTCTAAAAAAGATAAGATTATAAATAAAATAAATAAATTTTTTAACTTATTATTAGAGTTTTCGATTTTATTTGAGAACAAAACAATTCTTTGTTATTCTCGTAATATTATTATAAGATCTAAATTGACTTTTACAAAGTTTAGAAATTTGTTAATAACATTAGCAATATTTAATTATTTAAAAAAAGATAAAGATTAATAGTATTGTTGTTTTAACAATTAATTTTGCTATAATTAATATTTAAGTAAAATAATATTTGTTTATTGCCTAGCTAATAAATCTTTAATATGCGTCAAATCTTGTCTTTATTATTTATTATACAATAGATATACTTTTTTTTATAATTTATTAGTATTAAGAATCTAATGCAATTCTAGAACTTTTATTAATTAATACTTAATTAAGTTTTTAATGCTTCTTTTTGCTAATTTATGCGTCGAATATATCTATAATTATAGAGATATCTAATACTTGTCTCGAAAAAATAATAAAACGTTTAATAACAAAAATAATATTGCGATACAAATTGATTGTCTAAATTATTTTTAATTAAAGATTGATAATTAAGTTAGCATCTTTTATTATAGTGCTAGTTTTTTGCATTAGAGTTTAATTAAAGCGTTTAACGTAATTGTTTATCTTAAGAGAAACAACAACAATAAACTTTGTTCGTATTTCGTGCTTCTTGTGTCAAACTTTAAAGACTTTACTTATATATTTATTCTTATTATTAACGCAAATACAAATATATTTGTTGTCTTTATACTTAAATTCGTCAATATAACGTTTAAAAAAAATTGAAAGATTAACTTTATTCTTATTCTTAAGATATTTTATTTGTAAGCGCTTAATCTTATTATTTAGTCAAATACAAACGTAACAAGTATTATCGAATTTGTTTAAAAACATAGATTTTATAATATTAACATAAATAAGATTGTTTTTTTAGCAATTAAGTCTAATAGAAGTTTAATAAGACGTCGTTATAACTCTTGCGCAAACGTAAAAAATGGAAATACTATTTGTTAAAAACTTTGTAAAATTAAAGACGTCTCTTCGAACAAATTAATAAACATTTTGTTTGTTTAAATAATTAAGATGTTTGTATTATATAATTATTGTATCTTTATTAATTGCTAATAGAGTAACAATAAAGACGAAAAATATAGTAAGCATTTTTAAATTTAAAAAATAAAGATTAAAGTCTTAAATTGCTTAAGTTTGCTAAACGTTTACAAAAAATTTGTAATTAATAATTTTTCGAATAATATTAACGTCTTTGTTTTAGTTATAGAAAATCAAGTTGTATTAAGAGTTCGAAATATATTAAACATTATAAATAATAATATATTAAGCTTTGTTATCTTTGCAACAAACAAAGAGACAAATAATTTTAGTATTTATAACAATTAAAGTGTTCTCTATATCTCTTATTAATTAATAAGATATTACTAAATAGAATATAAAGATACTAGAATTTCTTATTATATGCTAATTGCATTTAGTATTAAAGATTTACTTACGTAAGAAACAATTAATAACAAAAGCTAATATAATGCTTGCAAGTAAAGATAATTCAAAAATTGCAAACAAGATTGTTACAACAACAAAGACGAGATAATAATTATAAGTTATTACTTTAATAACTTCTTATTCTTTATTATTGTTATTGTTATTCTTATTTTTGTTAAACTTAAACTTGTTTTTTATTCTTTTTAATTTAAACTTTTTTTATTTTTTTTTAATTATTGTAATCTTAATACCGTTTGTTTTTGCTATTATTTTGATTGTTATTAAAGCTATTGCTCTTTAAAACAAAACGCAATTTTAAATATAAATTCTAGCAATTTAATTTCTAATAATCTATCTTGTTGTAACTCGTATATTTCTTTTATTTTATATATACAAAATTAAGATTGTTAATAACAAGAAAAGTGTCCCTTGTAATAACAATTAGTCTAGTAATTATTGTTAAGATTAAAATACTATTGATAGCTAAAATATTTATTAAATTGATATATTGAGCTTCGTAATTGTAAATAATAGCAAACAACTTTTGCTTTTAAGTTTTATTTTTATTAAAAAGCTTATACTTAAATATTTATTAATTAATAAAAAAGCAAACAATATTGTTAAGATCAATTAAATATTTAAAAATAAATTAGTTCTTATTTATAATTAAGTTACTTAAATAGATAGATGGTTTGTTAATAATGTCGCAAAATTTAGTCTTGTACTTATTAATATTCTAGCAATTAATAATCTTGAGAAATTTAAATTTGACAAAAATTCTTATTAATGCACTTAACTCTTTAGATTTGCATATCTTAACAATCTTTTAATAAATCTTTTTAATTAGATTAATCTTCTTTACATTATAATACAAATTTTTATTAACAATATTTCGAAACACATTTATGCACTTCTTGTTGTTAACATTTTATTTAACTTGTTCTTCAATAACAATATTAAACAAGTTAATAAACTTAATATTTAAATTAATATATTTTTAGAGCTTAATTTATTTAAGAATTTCAAACAAGTTTCGTTCTTAAATAAGAAAACTTACGCTATTGCTAATTTTAACAATTTGTTTAAGAATTGCAAGAAATAACGCAAAGATACTAGTAACTATAACAATATTAACATAATTTATTATTTTAGAGTTTTATCGATAACTTGTAAGAAATAAGTAATATTACTGGTAAATATAATAAAAATATGCGATTGCACAATAAAGATCTTAATAAAGATATTTTAGCTATCAAATTATAAAGATCAAACAAATTAACAAATCTCGAGTTAAATATTTAATTCGATAAATACTTTTCGAAGAGTTTAAATAAAGAAGATAGCTAAATATACTTTTCTTTGTTAACAATATTAAGTTAATCAATCTTGTCAATTATTGTTTGAGCAAAGTTCTAATAGATAAGCAATTAATAAGCTCTTAAATAAGTCTTGTAATTTTGTTGTTCTATTTTAAGATTATAACAAATATAGATAAGAGTAGAATTAATAGACTTAATTTGTTTAATAAATAAAGACGTATTAATAACAAATAATTTCTAGTTAGATTGTCGTTTTCGCTTAATTGTAGATAAAACTCTTTGATTATTTGAAATCTAATTAAATTATTTAATCTCTTTATTCTTCTTCTTAATCTTAATAGTGATAAAGATAATAATACTCTTTTGCGTCTTTGCAATTGTTAAATTGATCTTTCTAGCTCTCTTATTTTGACGAAATTAAGAGTTAGTCTTTTTAATCTAAATCTTTCGCGTTGCTTTTAGAGTAATTAATAAAATTGTTTTAATTTTTAAAGTATATTTGCAATTTAATTTATTAATTTGTTTTGTATATTGTAGTAAAGAAAGTTAACTAATACTTGTTTTAGTTATTGAACTAGCAAGTTGACTTGTTTAATTATTAATAAGAAAATTTCTGCAATAAACAAAAGAATAAAAATTTAAATATTTAAATATTTTAGTTCTCTTATTAAGACGTTAAAGCAAGATTTTGTCTCGCTTTAATAACGCGCCTTCAACTAATTACTAGTTATCTAATTATCGATTCTCAATTATATAATTGTTACATAATTAGTTCTTCGATCTTTTTAAAACTTATTATTAATAAATATTTATTAAAAGTAATTAGCGTTCTTCGACAAAAGCAACAAGTTGCAAATAAGATAAACTTAGTTGTTTTACAACTTATATTAGTCTTCTTTAGTAAAACATTTGTGTCTAGAATTTTTAACTAATTATCAATTATTTAGTCGTTAATAATTAAAGATTTTAGTTGTTCGAGTAATTGAGTAATCGATTGTTCAACAAGTTTCAATAGTCTCTTAGTTATTGTTCGAACAATATTAGACATAATATTGATATTTTAATTCTTAAAGACTAATTTGAGTATTAAGACGATTTAATTGTTAGCTTTCGTATACTAGAAATTAACAAGAACTTAACTAATAATAGTAATTGTAAATTTATTGTCAATTTGATTTACTAATTATGCTCTAGATATTTTAGTTAACAAGCAAGTAAATTTCTCGTTCTATTTTAGATTTATAATTTATCAAAATAATAAATAATAGAACGCTTAGTTACTATATAGAAGCTAAAGATCTTGCTCGACTATATATATTGATCGATGCTACTTAACTCGATTACGTAATATTAGGTCGAATAATGTTAAATCAAGTAGTATCTAGCACTAGACTAGATCGAATACAATATTTCGACATACAAATCGAACAATTAACGCAAATTTAGTATATATTAATATTAACTATTTGTGCGTTTTAATAGACTACAAATTATAACAATATATATAAAATTGTATTTCTATTAAATATTTAACTTCTAGAAACTTTATTTGCAATTAATTCTATTTTAATACAAGTTTAATATATATTTAATATATATAAAATTTAATTATTCTTAGAGAAGTAGCAAAATTAAGATTAGTATATGCAATATGTAATTAAATATCTCTATTTCTATTAATCAAAAACAATTTCTATTTTTTATACTAATTGTACGCAAAGATTATAGTTATTATCTATTATATTCTATCAAAGTATCTCGCAAAATTGTCGACAATATAATTGCAACAATTAAATAATAAAATCTATTATCTTTAACAACGCATAAGCTAAGCTTATATCTAATATATATTATATTTGCGCTAAACTTTTTGCAAAATATTTTGCTATCTTTTCTATTATATTTGATCTATATATTAAATATAGCAAGACTATTCTATACTATATATACAATAATCTTAATATAAAAGATTGTATAGCAATATTAATTTGCAAACAAAAATTCGAGAAACTTTTTATTAAAATAGTTTTAAAAGATTTGTCTATATTTAGTTTAAGTTTTATATAAATTTAATTTATAATCTATAAAAACTAAGTAAAAATTTGTTTTTAATCAATTGCGTTTTTTAAAGAAACAATAAATTAAAAATATTATCTATTTTAACAAAAATTTCTAACAATATATTATTATATATTGTATTTATACTTCGACTAAGATCTTTATAAATTAATTATATCTCGAAATAAATTTTGTATTTAAATAGATTTAAAATAAAATAAATCTATATAATATCTCGAATTAAAACAAGAATTATTATTGTAAATTTAATATATTGTTACGAGATTTATATCTAATGCTCTTGTCAAATAATAAGAGAGCATTTGACGTCTATCGATAATGTTTGCTCTTAAACAATCAAGTATAACTTGATTGTTAATTTAGTTCTTGGAGAATTATCTTTACAATTATTATAGATATTTGTCTTGTTTATTTGCGTGTCTTTTTACTTTAATTAGTTGCTTTGTCTAGTTGCTTTGTCTATCTAATTGTTATTCTTTGTTTAGCAAATAATAGCTTTAACGTACAATTCGAGTCAATTGTTCGTCTAATTTAGACGAACAATATTGATCGTCAATTCTCTTACTTAGTCTCGCATTTATTTATAGACATTAAGTTATTATATTAGAGTTAACATTCGTTTGCGTTTCGTAGTTATTAAGCACTAGATTATTGTATCAAAGCTAACATTCATCTATTTTTCGTAATTATTAGACACTAAATTATTGTATTAGAGCTAATATTTGTTTGTATTTTATACGTGTTTGTCTAATTGTGTTAAAATATCTTTCTTAGTCAAACTAATTAATCTCGCTCTTTTTGCTCTTACTTATTAAATTTTGTAGTTTTGCATTACTAGATATCAATATATCTTTTGCATTAGTAAGTTAACTAAACTAAGAATCAAAAAGTTCTTTAAACTTTTGTCTTGTTCGTCTTTATTCGAATCAATAAATAGAATTTGTTGTTCTACTTAGTTTGCTTAATCTAATAAAAATAAGCAAATTTAATTAATTAGATAAGCAATCGATAAGACTTTACTTAAACGAGCAATTAATAAGTTCCAAAAAATGCAATAAATAACTTTATTTAACACAATTAATAACAAAGTTTTAGTAAAGAAATTATTATTTGTTATAGTTTACAACAAGTTTTTGATAAAAACATTATTGTTTATCGTTCTTAATTATTAGATTTCGAAGATATTACAATTTATTATAGTTAACGTTGTTACTTTAAAGACATTACTATCTTTTATATTAAACAATATTATTTTAAAGACATTATTAGAATTGTTAGCAAAGCAATTATTTAAATACTAAAACAAGCAATTTAAGCAAAAGAGTTTAAACATCTATTTTGATAATATTCTAAATTTAGAATTTTTTAATTCGATTATTGTCTTAAAGTATTTCGACAAAGTTCTTGTTATTTAATGAAATAGACTTGCGTCTTTAAGTATCTTAAGTCTTGTTTTTTTATTTGCATTTTCTATCTTATTTACGTTATTAATTGAACAATCAATAATTAGCTCTTTCGACAAATTAAGAAACAACAAGATTAACAAATTAGATAACAATAAATTGCGCAAAAACAAATTAACAAACGTTAACAATCTATATTATCGAAAGCGAGCTTTCTCTCTTAAGAAAGATAGCATAAATTATCGTTATTGATCTAAAATTAATTAGACGAGTTTCGAAATAAATAATAGATTTAAAATAATAAATTTATACTTTAACAGTTTTTTGCAAAGTAATTGATAACAATTTGATTAACTTAATCTTGTTGTGCATTTGTACAATTTATAGTTATTTAATTTATTTAATATTAAACAATATGCTTAATACGATTAACAACAAGATGTTAAATTTAATATCTTATAATTAAATGTTTAATCTATTTACTTTTCGATAATCTAATCGAGCACAATTAAGTTTAATAATATAGATTCGCGACAATAACAAAAACTTATTCGATAATCTCTTAATGCTCAAGTTAATTTAATAGCTTTTAAATAGATTTTGTTAAATAAAAGAGAAATTTGCGAAAATCGATATTATACTATCTTATTACACGAGAAGAGACGAGAGAGAACACTTTATTAACAATAACGTTTACGATTTATTTCGATTATCAAAATCAAATAAATGTAATCGACGCGATATTGACAAGTAATTAAGACGCATTTAATGCATTTTAACACGACTTATCACAAATTACGACAAAAATTATCGCGAAAATAATAAAAATTAAGAAGCTCTATAAATCTAAGAAAAAAAAGGCAATTAAAATAATTTCGATAATAATATTAATTAAATAATGCACTTTTGTTAAGAAGTTTACGCACAAATTCAACAAACTCTTCGCGAAAAATAAACGAATCGATATAATTTTCGTGTTAAAAAAATTAAAGAAGACGACGAATTAACTAAAAAAAGTAAAAAAAGTTAAGAAAAACATATAAGATGCAAACACATAAGCAAATATAGTATAAAACTCGTTATTAATTGCATAAACGACAATTAAGATAAACGTTAAACAAGCATTCTCGAAGCGACAATCAATTAAAGAAATAAAGTTAATAACGTAAATTAAGAAGAAAAAAAGACAAAAAGAGTATACAAGATAAACGCAACAAAGATAATTGTATTGATGTGCAACTTAAACATTGTTAACACATTAAATGCGCGAAAAGACATATAGAGAATAAGACGTTTTAAGAGAATAATAATTTTTAAAGTTAATAGCAAATGTAACAAGAAAACTTTGAAATCAAGTAATTTCTAAGTTAAGAATGTATTTATCGCGACGATTTTGCGTTGTAAACGTGCAAAAATAATAATGCACAACATTAGAGTAAAGAACATACTTAAAAACATAAAGAAAAAAAGAGCAAAAACAATAAAAAGATAATGTAAAATTATGTATTAAGAATTAAAAATTAATAAGATAACTTAACTTACAAGAAATACGTCTTTATTGTAATATAAGTAGATTGCGCGAAGACAATAAATAAGTTAATTTAATTTAATGTAATTTATAAATCAAATATTAAGATAACAAACTATTACAATACAAGTTGCAAAATAAAGTAATGCCAATATATAAAGTGTCAAAAATATAATTACTTAATATACGAATGCAAAAACGAACAACAATGCGCTTATTGTGCGCAAGATTATCGCTTCAATTAATACTCGCATTAATTAAATTTATCAAAATAAAAGTGCGACGTTTGCAAAAATGCTTACAAGGCATTCGATTTCAAATGCTTTAAAAGATAGAACGAAAGACTAAAAATAAAAGAGACAATAAAAACAAAGTTATTGTATTACGTCGTTAAAACGACAAGAACGAACAAAACAACAATTATTTTAGTAACTCTTAAAAACGCAACGACGTTCAATTAAACGTCGAAGAAGAAAATAAAACGCAAGACAATAATAATTGATTGTTCGACGTAGACAAGTCGCATATAGAACACTCTTATAACAACGAAAAAGAACGTAATTTAATCATTGATTAAAAAAAGACGTTTTGACAAATTGTTAAATAATTAATCTATTTTGATAAAACAAAATAACGACGAAATAATAATAACATTGTTATAGAATATATCTTTTACGCAAGAAATGCAAAATTTAATAAATATTAATATTAAGAATTATACGAAGCAATTTTAATAAAGACACAAAACAAGCTTAGAATATTATAGTATAACGTTTACAAATTAAGAAGTAAAATAATAATCGCATTATTTCAAAAAAATAAAATACAAAATTACGATATATTAATAATACAAAAGTCGTAATAACATTATATTAAGATAACAATATATAATTTAAGATACGCAAACTTTACGTTTGTAAATAACGACAAAAGAATATATTTCTATGTTAACAAACGTATTGATAGCAATAACTAGCATAGTATATAACATTTTAAAGATATAAAAACAATAATAACACAACTATATTTTAACAATAATAACACAAAATATAAATTTGTTAACATTTATAACGTTTACAACTCGTCTTTAAATAGTTATAACAAAATAATTAATAAAAGTAATCTTTTAACAATAAAGTTAGCTTTGCGCATGCAAAACAAAAATGTTATTGTAAAAGATTTTAATTTGCATTATTTCTCTTAAGCAAACTTTTTTTATTTTAAACAACATTTGTTTTTGAAAAATTTAATAAATATAATGTATGCGATCGACGTAATATTAACTCTTTCTTAAGAGATTATAATAAGAAATTATTAAAACGCTTAAATTACAATCGACTTATTGTTCGTTATAAAAAGAATAGCAAATCGATTAATATATTGCAATATAAACGAGAAGATAAAAAAATTATTTAATTATTTTTTAATAAGAACGATGCTAGATGTTCGAACGCAAAAGAAATCTTAACGTCGTTTTAAATAAAATTAAAAAGTTATAAACTTAAAAAAGTTCGACAATATATTAAGAAAGTTATTACTTAAATTAATATTAAACGATTTAATAAAAAGAGACAATATCAATAAGTACACAACAAAGTTGCTCGATGCTTTAAAAAAAACTATTAAAAACTTTATTTTATAAGCAAAAATATATAAAAAAGTTAAACTTAAATAAATAGCAAAGTACACAAAGATAATCAAAGAAATCAAAAAATTACGTTAATAATGTTGTATTTCTAGCAAATAAATAACGTACATTTAAGCATGCGACTAGACTGATCGTTGAGTCGAGAATCGATATTAACTTTCTAACTTGACCCAAATACTTGATATCAACATCATGACTCGACTCGATTTCTAACTCGATTTGGGTCATCGACTCGAATCGTCAAGCAATCGAAAATGTCGTCATAATGCCAAGAATTTCTATTTTTGAATTTATCACGTCACGACTTTCGAGAGACCTATGCGCCAAGAACGAAACAATTTTTTTCTTCATCATTTTTTTGTCATTTGCATTACTTTATTGCATTACTATGCAACATTTTAAGAAAAAAATTATAAGATTCAACACATAATTCATGTCTACAAATTCTACTATTAAATCGCTTCATGTCTTGGCGAGTCGAGTCGAGAATTTGAGTCGATATTCGATATCAACATCGTAATTCGACTCGAATACTCGATATTAACATCGTGATTCGAATCGACTTTTCGATATCAAAATCTTGACTCGATTCGAGTCTTGGCGAGTCGAGAATTTGGCTCGAACTCGATGACTTGACCCGACGCGATTAGTCTACATGCGACAAAAAAACAAGATTTTAAAAAAACATAAACGAGACAAGTTTCGCAAACAAATAAAAACTTCGAAAAACATTATTAAGAATTTCTTTAAAATAACAAAGTAAACTAGAAATTCGACGACAAAAACATTAATCGAATTTATTATATTATTATTACAAATTAATATTAACACAAATATTGCGACAACAACAAAGAATAAAATTAAAATAATATTTTAATTTTAATTTTCTTCTTTGTTTACAATTTCAATAAACGATTTAAACAAATTCTCTTATTTAATCTTTATAGAAGACAACGAGACAATATTGAAGCGCAAAGTAATTATAGCAATACATAAGACAATTCTTAACAAGATATTAGAAATTAACGATATAATTAATCGTACGCTATAACAATTAATTTGCATTGTTTTATTTTAAGTAAAATCTCTATTTAATAAATGCATTAAGAAAGAAGTGTAATTGTCTTATTTTAAAAAGACGATTACAATAATGTTGCGCAAAAAAAGAAAAAAAAACTACTTTAAGTTGTTATTCTTTAAATTTATTGCGCTATTAAATACATTAGATAAGATACTAGAGTCAATAATATTAAAATGTCTTCGTTACGTTGTAAAGACGCACAACATTTTATTAAATACACAAATAAAAGCTAGAAGACAACGTTTAATCAATACAACGTTACAATTAATTACGAAAAAGATTTACATAATATAAAATAATTAAAAGAAAAAAGTAATATCTTTACTTAATCTTAATATATTAGACGCATTTAATAATATGTCGTATATTTAATTGTTTTACAATATAAAGAAGAGACAAGTTTCTACTTGTTTGCTCAAATAAGTAAAGAATTTTTTAAAGAAACGTTGTATTATTTTGATTATAAACAACTATACAATAAAGAAGTATAATATAAACGTAAACATATCGTAAAATTCTTTTTTTTAGTCTTATATTTGTTTTATAATGCGAATTTTTTTAAAAATGTGCAATAATATTAAATTGCAAGTTAGCGTTACAAATTTCGTAAATAACGTTAACATATTAATGTATAAAAAATAAATCGAACGTAATTGCAAAATACTAAGTTAAATATATAACAAATACGAACAATAAACACGAAATTACAAATTTAAGTTCGCGAAAAAGAAGTATAAATTAATTTATTTTTTGCGAACTTTAAAGAAATTTAATATAAGCGTCGATATAACGCTAACAAAGCACAAGATAATTGTTAAATTAAATATTAAAATATTAAGAAGAATTTAATTAAATTTAAAGCTAAGATAAAGAATTTATTTGCGTTAAATAAAGATTAAGCTAATAATTAAATACAAAAGCGCGTCAATAATAGAAAATTCAATATTTAACACTTTGTTAAAAATAAATAAACGCAAGTATATTGTTATTAAGAAGTCGATAATAATTTACAATATTGTCGCATAATATACGTCTAAAAATATTAAAAATTTAAGAATTTTTTTTTTTTCGAAATTGCGATTAATATAAAATTGTGCGCTTCAACGTATTACAAATATTTATAAAACAACGTTTATAAAAAATTTACAAATCAAAATTAATGTGTTTTTTATCGATATATATTTCGAAAAATTAATACAAAGATTAATAACTATTAAAAACGTACAAGAGTTAAGCAAAACAATAAACGTAATAATATTGCGTATACGCAATAATTTAATGTTAAAAAAAACAAAAATTAAAACTTAAAATAATATTTTTGTAACTTAAGAGAAAATAAATACGAACAAAATTCGAATTAATAACGACATCGCAATAGTAATTCTAAATAATTGTTTTATAAATAAAACTCTTTAAAATAATTATTGCGTATAGCAAGAAAATAATTAAAAAAAAGTACAACGCAAACAAGTTTAATTAGTATTGAAAAACATACTTCGATAAAAGCAATTGCAATAAAAATATTATTGTCGTTTTAATAAAAGTAAACTAAAAAATCGAAAAGCAACTAAAGAGCGTCGAAATAATACTTATGTATTACAATAAACTCGAGAAACTTACAAAAATAATTAAAAAATTAACAAAGCATTGCAAGACGTTTATTAACTTGCGAGAACAAATTTATAAAATGTATTTTAACAATTAAGTTTTATTTAAAAATTATAAGAAAAATAAGATTAACGTTAAAATACGTTTTTAAAAAAATATAAGAAGCATATAATGCGATGCGACGTCGCAACGTTATATTAAAACTTTATTAAATTCTAAAATATAAAAACATAAAAAATAGCAAGATTGCAAACGAAGTTGTTAACAAAACGCACAAACAACGTTTGTCTTTCGCAAATTAAATGTTAGACAAATTTATTATTAAAAAGATGTTTATTTAGAACAAGATTTGAAAGAAGTAACAATTAAGATAATTAAGAGACAAGAACGACGCAAAGTATTGCAAGCTCGTATTTAAGATTACACATAAATATATGCAATTATATATTAATTATTTTAAATTATATAATGCACTTCTAATATAAAAAAAATAAACAAAATTAATTTTAATTAATTTTTATGCAAACGACAAATACTTAAGATTACAATAAGAACTTGCGATTGCAACTAAAGACGTATAACGATCAAATATATTTTGTTAATTTATCTTAGATAACGACAAAAAAGAACACAAATATAACAAGAAATTAATATTACGAATCTACGACAATTGTTAGACAAAATTAGATTTGTCGTCACAATAATGCGCATAATTTTAACTATCGAATTGTTATGTCAATTTTAAACAATAATATCGTTAACAATATTTAAGTTTCTCTTAAATTTATAAAATTTTCGTTTAAAGAATTTTCTTATATTACGAATATTATAATATAGAAAACAAAGATGCAACGTTGTTATAACAATTTATTACGAACAAAATAACAATTGCGAATTCTAGTTAATTATAATTAGACAAATAGATATTAATGTTATTTGTCTATTCGTAATTAATTAGATTCAAAAATCGTAAAAGTATATAGTTCTCGCATAAACTCTTAGAAGTGTTAAATCAAGTAGAAAAATATATATATATATAGATTTTGTTTTTACAACTTAATTTTGCGATCTTTAAATAAACTTCGATTTTACAATTTAATTTTACAACTTTTAAACAAACTTTATCTTTTACAATCTTCGATTTAAATTAGTTGCAAACTATATTGCGTAAAGAAAATTAATGCTCTTTCGTAAAGCAAACATAATATTTGTTTTAAAACAAATCGATTATTTTTGTCGCATTTTTAGATACTTTAATAAGTTTTTACAAGAAAATACAAATAGGTCTTTTAATTAATTTAAGACGTTTAATTTAGACTTTTTTTATTTAGACGCTTTAAACAACTATAAGTTAAACAATATTATTTTCGCTTATAAAAAAACAATATATAGAGAAGTCTTTATTTTTATCGAACGTATAAATAATTACGTATACATTGTTAATAAAGTTGTTATTTAAGATAATTTCTTTCTTTGTCTTTGTAACTCTATTACAATATAATATTTTAAAAAGATAAACAACTTTAAATATTAAACGTTTCGAAATTGATTTATTTTAAACTTTATCAATAAATTGCAAAATTATTTTAAGATAAAAATTAACAAGATGTTTAGTAAGTTAAAGTTAAAGATCTTTATTATTAAAGATATTAAAAATAAACAAAAGATTACAAAAGATTTGTAAAACATTATTCTTTATACATAATTAACAAGTATCGAAGAAATCTAGAAGCAATTAATTTAGATATAAAATTAGCTCAAGATAAAATTGCGCTCTATTGTTAGCATATCTATTGCTTATATATTATTTTAGAATTTTATTAAGGAATTTTAACGCAAAGCGTAAGATATAAAAAACAATATTTGCTCATTGCTTTAGCTAGCAATATTCGAATCAATTAAATAATTAATTAAAAGAACAAACTATTTGTTAATCTACATTATATATATTTTGTTTAATTTACTTTTCTTGTATACTCTTCTATTAGCAATTCGATTACGCGTATTTTTTTTGACAATAATTCGCAAATTACAAATTTTTCAAATAATCTATATAGAATTTGCAAGATTTTAACAAGCAACTTTGTCGATTAATATAATAGATGTTAATACAATTTTAGACATTAAAGTCTTTTGCAAGACTTGCAATTATAACAATAACAAATTTTTTTACAAATAGTTAAAGCAAAAATTCTTACTATCAAGATTAGAAAACAAGAGATCAACAAAACAACGCACAATAAAATCAAAACAATTATTGTAATAACTATTAGAGCAATTATAAGCAAATAACAATTTATTAGGCTTTTGTTGTTTTAATATATTACGCAAATTTTGCAAAACATATAGAGTCTTTTTATTACTTTATATTCTTCGAAGATTTTACAAATTATTACAATAATTCTTGTGCAAATACGATAGCATATTATATCGCTAACAATTAGTTAAAAGAAGTATACTATATTGAGAAGAAAATATTATCAATTATTTATATAATTAACTTGTTATAGAAAGCGATTTATTAAATAAATATAATGCATATTAGATTAACGTTAATATTTTTTCTTTAATTCCTTGAATGCAAAAGTTGTGTCTTAATTTTTTTATTAAAAAACAAGCTTTTTTAGCATATTAAAAACAAATATAACAAGATATATTATCGAAAATTTATCAAGACATTTTATGTTAATCTTGTTTTTATTAAGACAAGTTTTATTAACTCAAAATTAATTAAATTAAATGCTTTATTATTACGTTAAAATAAATTAACTTTTAGACGTTAATATTATGCGATATATTAAATAACATTCTTATAAAAAAGTATCTTGTGTATTGTTTGCGTTAACAACGAATGTATTATATTATTAATTAACAATAACTTTTTTAGTAACTTAAGACTAAAGTATCTTATAAGACAATTTAGCGTCGTCGTATTTGTGTGCGATATTAAGAATAACAAGCATTTAATCAACAATTATCTTTAATTTTTAATTTTTAATTTTTTTTTATTTATACTTGATTTGACATCTCTAAGAATCTATGCAAGAACTATATACTTTTACGATTTTTAAATTTAATCAATTACAAATAAACAAACAACATTAGTGTCTACTTATCTAATTATAACTAACTAGAATTCGCGATCGTTATTTTGTTTATAACAAGATGTTATAACAACGCTACGTCTTCGCCTTCTATATCGTAATATTTATAATACAAAAAAATTCTTTAAACAAGAATTTTACAAATCTAAGAGAGATTCGAACATTGTTAATAATGTTGTTATCTAAAATTAACTCAACAACTTAATAATTAAAATTATGCGCATTGTCGCAACAATAAACTTGATTTTGTTTAACAATTGTCGTAAATTTGTAATATTAATTTCTTGTTACATTTGTGCTCTTTTCTATTATTATTTAAGACAAATTAACAAAATATATTTAATTATTATACGTCTTTAATCGCAATCGCAAGTTCTTGTCGTCATCTTAAGTATTTGTTGTTTGCACAAAGATTAATTAAAGTTAATTTTGTCTATTTTTAATTATATTAGAAGTGAATTATGCGATTTGAAACAATTAATGTGTAGTTGCATATATTTATGCGTAATCTTAAATACAAGCTTGTAATACTTTGCGTCGTTCTTATTTTTTAATTATATTAATTGTTACTTTTTGAGTTTTGTTCTAAATAAACACCTTTTTAACAACAAGTTCGTCTAACATTTAATTTGCAAAAAATAGACGCTATTTGTACGTCTTGTTAGCGACTTCGTTTACAATTTTGTTGTCTTTTATGTTTTTATATTTTAAAATTAAATAAAGCTTTAATATAACGTCGCAACGTCGCATTGCATTATATGCTCTTTATATTCTTTTAAAACGTATTTAATTTAATGTCGATTTTATTTTTTTTATAATTTTTAGTAAAGTTTAATTGTTAAAATACATTTTGTAAACTTGTTTTTGCAAGTTAGTAAACGTCTTACAATGCTTTGTTAATTTTTTAATTACTCTTGTAAATCTTTGAAGTTTGTCGTAATGCATAAACGTTATCTTAACGTTTTTTAATTGCTTTTTAATTCTTTAGTTCGCTTTTGTCAAAACAACAATAATGTTTTTATTGCGATTGTTTTCGTCGAAATACGTTCTTTAATATTAATTGAACTTGTTTGTGTTATATTTTTTTTTAATTCTTTTTTTATTATACGCAATAACTATCTTAAAAGATTTTACTTATAAGATAGCTATATAGAATTACTATTGCAATATTGTTGTTAATTCGAATTTTATTTGCATTTTTTTTTAAATTGCAAAAATATTATTTTAAATTTTAAATTTTGTTATTTTTTTAATATTAAGTCGTTGCGTATACGCAATATTGTTGCGTCTATTATTTTGCTTAATTCTTGTGCATTTATAATAACTATCGATCTTTGTATTAGTTTTTCGAAATATATGTTGATAAAAAATACGTTAATTTTGATTTGTAAAACTTTTGTAAACGTCGTCTTGTAAATACTTGTAATATATTGAAATGCGCAATTTTGTATCGATTGCAATTTCGAAATAATTTTTTTTTTAAATTTTTAATATTTTTAAACGTATATTATGCGACAACATTGTAAGCTATTATCGACTTCTTAATAACAATATATTTACGCTTAGTTGGTTTTAACAAAATATTAAATATCGAATTTTCTATTATTGACGCGTCTTTGTATTTGATTATTAGTTTAATCTTTATTTAATGCAAGTAAATTCTTTATCTTAACTTAAAATTTAATTAAATTCTTAATATTTTAATATTTGATTTAACAATTATCTTGTGTTCTATTAGCGTTATATTGACGCTTATATCGAATCTCTTTAAAATTTGCGAAAAATAAATTAATTTGTGTTTCTTTTTCGCGAACTTAAATTTGTAACTTTGTGTTTATTGTTCGCATTTATCGTATATTTAGCTTAGTATTTTGCAATTACGTTCGATCGATTTCTTATACATTAATATATTAATGTTGTTTATAAAACTTGTAACGCTAACTCGCAATTTAATGTTATTGCATATCTTTAATAGATTTGCATTGTAAAACAAATATAAGATTTAAAAAGAAAGAAGAATTTTGCGATACATTTACGTTTGTATTGCGCTTCTTTATTGTGTAATTATTTATAATCAAAATAATACGACATTTCTTTAGAAAATTCTCTATTTATTTGAGCAAACAAGTAGAAATTTGTCTCTTTTTTATATTGTAAAGTAATCGAATGTGCAACACATTGTCGAATGCGTCTAATATATCGAAATTAAATAGAAATGTCACTCCTTTCTTTTGATTGCTTTATATTGTGTAAATCTTTTTTGTAATTAATTGCAATATTGTGTCGATTAAACATTGTTTTCTAGCTTTTATTTGTATACTTAATAAAATATTGTGCGTCTTTACGACCTAGCGAAGACGCTTCAATATTATTGACTCTAATATTTTATTTAATATATTTAATAATGCGATAAGTTTAAAGAATAACAATTTAAAGTAATTTTTTTTTCTTAATTTGCGCAACATTATTGTAATCGTCTTTTTGAAATAAAGTAATTGCATTTCTTTCTTAATATATTTATTAAATAAAATTTTTACTTAAGATAAGACGATACAAATTAATTGTCGCAACGTACAATTAATTACATTGTTAATTTTTGATGTCTTGTTAAAAATTGTCTTGTGTATTGCTCTTATTACTAGACTAATCGTCGAGTCGAGTTATGATATCACCCCTCTAACTCGACTCGGCGCCAAGATTGGATCGTGACGATTTTTTGGAATCGAATCGCTCAAAGTAGTTTAGCGCGAAGCGCGCTAAACTATTGATAGTAATCGACTAAACTACTTTGAGCAATTCGATTCTTCGAATTTTTTTTGACCCGAGTCTTGGCATTTGCACGTGACATTTCCGGGTTAGCGCGACCAGTCTACTTATTACTTTGCGCTTCAATATTGCTTTGTCGTCTTCTATAAAAGTTAAATAAAAGAATTTGTTCAAATCGTTTACTAAAATTGTAAACAAAGAAGAAAAATAAAATCGAAATATTGTTTCGATCTTGTTTTTTGTTGTTGTTGCAATGTTTGTATTAATTCGTAGTAATAATATAATAAACTTGATTAACGTTTTTTTCGTCGCATTTTTAATTTACTTTGTTATTTTAAGGAGATTCTTAATAATATTTTTCGAAACTTTTATTTATTTGCGAAATTCGTTTTGTTTGTGTCTCTTTAAAATTTTGCTCTTTTTGTCGCATATTCGAACGTACGTTGCTTATTCGCTAGAGATGTAATATTATTAACATAGTCTTTTAATTTTTTTAATTATCTTCGTGCACTTTGTTATTTATTCGAGTTTAATTTTCTTGTGTAATTTTGTTTACAAAATAAAATCTTCAATAGTTTTTTTCAAAGTATCGAACAACTTTGTTATATATTTATTAATATCGTCTTTTTTTATTAAATTGTTCAATATTAATTTAAGTAATAAATCTCTTAATATGTTGTTAAACTTTTTTAAGTTTATAATTTTTTAATTTTGTCTAAGACGACGTTAAGACTTCTTTTGCGTTCGAAAATTTAAAATTGTTTTTATCGAAAAATAATTAAATAAGTTTTTTATCTTTTTGTTTATATCGCAATATATTAATTGATTTGCTATTTTTCTTGTAACAAACAATAAATCGATCGTAATTTAAGAGTCTTAATAATCTCTCGTTATAATTTCTTAAGAAAGAGTTAGCATTGCATCGATTGCGCACATTATATTTAACAAATTCTTCGAAAGCAAATGTTGTCTAAAATAAAAAAAGCTCGCTCAAAAGAAATAATGCAAACTAAAATCTCTTACAATAACACTTTCGCCTTGCATGTGCAAAATTATCTTTAATTCTTAATATATTTTTTCAGACAATATAGACGACAAGATAGTTGTTGTTTACTTTTGTCAAAAAGTTTACGTTGTAAAAAATCTAAAAACAAAGTTATTGCTTAAGATAAATATTATTAATTTCAAATATATAGTTGTTAACGCAAATAAACAAAAATTAATTATTAAAAGTTATCGAAGTTTAAAGATAATGCTAAAAATAAAATTAAAGAACAATATTCGAATAAAACAAGTTGTTAAGATCGAAAGAAGTCTTGTAATTGTCGTTTATTTTGTTCTCGAAATTCTAATAATAGTACAAGACGAAATCTTGTCTAGTTGCTTTGCTATAGAAAAACTTAATAAAATAAAGAAATTTACTGATAAAGACTATCTTTTTAAATCAATTTTGCTTGACGCTTACTCTTATGTCGCAAATAGAGAAATGTCTTTCGTATATATTTGTAACAATTGTCTTGTGTCTCTTTGCATTTCGTAACATGCGATATTAAGACGTTTGCTAGAGTTTAAGAAGTAAGATTATTGTTAAGTTAGCTCTAACGAAAAGAGCTAGATAATTAAAGGAGATATCAAGATTAACATATCTAGTAATAATTGTTAAGCAAATCTAATTAATAACGTTTATATCTACGACAATCTAGACAAAATTATTGCGCTTTAGTATCTCGTCAAACAATTGCATATCTTGTAAGAGAATACTAACAAAATTGTTAATCTTGTTAATCTTGTTAGAAAAAATTAAATGTCAATTTTATTAAATAGCGATTATAACTTTATATTAGCGTTAAAGATTAGATACAAGATTTATCTCTTAAGAGAACGCGATCGCAAAATAGTCGATAAAGAATTTAATAAATTGCATACTTAAGACAAGATAGTATAATTAATTAAGTCTTTGTTGTTCGAATTTTTTGTCTTCGTAATTTAATAAATCTTGTGAAACAAAATTCGAAAGTATTGAGTAATAACTAATATTTGCGAACTAAATAAACTAATTATTACAAATAAGCATTCGATATCTATTTAGACAAATATTATAGCTTAAATTTGTAATTGTAAGCATATAAGTTTAATAAATAAGTTAATTGTTTTTTGCAATTCTTGATTGCGTTTAAAAATAAATATAAGTTTTTCTTTATTATTTATTAAAGCAAGAAATAACTTAATATTGTTGTTATAAAATTCAAAAATTTGTTCTTCTATATTTAACAAATAATAAATAGAGAACTTTGTTAATTTAGAAACTTCTATTGTGTTTATATTAATAATATTGTTGTCTTCTCTTAATTGTTTAATACATATTTAGTTTATCTTACTTAGTTGTTCGACAAATTAGTTTTATTAAACATTACGCTTAGTTTTAAAAAAATCTATCTTAACTATTTTAGCATTATTTTGCTAAAGCAAAAAGTAAACGTCTTTGACTTATTTATTATCGAAGAACCTATTGTTGTTATTAAAACAATTAGATTTTCTAAGAATTTAAAGACGCTTAAAATTTATCTTGATTTTGTCAATTATTAAAGAGATAAGATTATTTAATACGCTTAACAAGTTAATATTTTACAACAAGAAAAAACTTGTTTTTTAAAGAGCTTCTCTATTGTTAACAAGCAAAAGCAAAAGACGTATTTAAGAAACACGTATATTAAATACTTGTCTATTTTTCTTTGATTCTTTTATTAGTTACAACAATCTTTAATAGCTTCGAACTTCTTAATTTATTTCGATAATAATTGTCAATTGTATATAGACTTAGACGTCTTTAAAAAGCGCAAATTTAATATTAAAATATATTATATTAAAGACAATTCGACTAGCGACAACTTTAGACAAAACAATATTTAATATATTTTGTTTCTATTTAAGATTCTAAGCTTTGTTAAGATAAATTATTGATTAATTAAAATAAAAGTAACTTGTCTTATATAAACAATACAAAGGATTAAATATTTAGTAGAAGCAAATAAAAGATTTATTATAATTTATATTAATTATTTAATTACAACAAGCATTGTTAAACAAATTATGTTGTTCTTTTCATTAATTTACAAGCTTAATCTTTGTTTCGTACATGTTTCGCAATATTTTTTACAGTTTTTATTGAACGTACATTATTGTATAAGAAGATTATATATAATTTCGAATATATTATTTAAATTTCTTGCACTTAAAGATAAATATAACAAGAACAAGTTATTAATCTTAGATAAGATAGACAATTTTGCAACAATTATAAAGATTGTAACTAAGTTAATGCAACAAATTTTTAAAGAGAAGTCGAATTTAATTGATCAAAATATAATTAACAAAACAATCTTATTTTATTTATGTCTTGTTCAAATAAATAAAATCTTTAAAAAAAACTTTTTGAGATATACGTTAAATCTATTAAGTAAATAAAAATTCTAATAATAATTCGAAAATTATTTATGTTTTTTAACATTCAATTTTTTGAAAAAGACAACTTACTTTATTTTATAGACTATACAAATTGTAAGAAACTATACTTGTTCAAAAAATTTAAGACGAAAATCTTTTACTAGACGCACAATATAAATAGTTATGCTAACTTTACTTGCATTTACAAGATAATAATTGTTAACTTTTATTTTTGCAAGCTTGTCTCTTAATTGCATCGATATGTTGTTTATTGTTAAAAATGCAATCTTTGTTAAATTACGCAACATTAATTGTATAAAAATCTTAATTTAATTTTGAGTTCTTTTATATCTTTTTATATTGTATGTATTGATTTTGTCTTAAGTTTATTATTATATTAAAGCTTCGATATTGTTTTAATAACAATTTGCAAATTTTTTAAAAAAGTAATTATTTTAAGCAATAAAACAATCTATATTGCAAGAAAGTAAATAAGTATTCTTTTTAACAATGTTGTTAATTAGAAAGTTCTAAGAGTATTTGTGTACAACAAAAATTGCAAGTTTATGTTTGAATTCTAGACAATTATATTTTAGAAGTTGAGAGTTTAATTTCTAATTTCGACAATATATTATTTACAAATAAACAGAAAAAGTAAATAAATAAACTAGATAGTTAAGATAGTCTTACAATATGTAGCAATCAACAATTCTAATCTAGATTGAATGTTCTTTTTGTTTGTATTTCGCGTTTGTCTTAATAATTTGTTTAATATCTCTATCGAGTTGTTATCAAATAAGATAATTATAAACTTTAAAATGCGTAACTTTTTGTTTCTTTTTAAATTCAACAATTTTTAAACAAATTAATTACAAGAAAAGATTGTTAATATCTTCGAGACAAAAGCGACAATTATATAAATTAATATAATAATCAAAACAATATAGGATAAATATTATAGATTTATCGAGCTTTCAATAGACAATATAGTGTATCTTTGTTTTTACAAGAATTACTTTTTATTGTTTGTTAAATCATTTAATTTAACATATTAAGTCTCTTAAGATTTTCGAATAAAAAAACAATTTAACGTGCAAATTAAATCTCTTAATAGACTAGAAGATTTACTTAATTATATTTACTACTTATCTTAAGTTAACATTAAGTAATAAAGACTTATATAATTGTTTAAAGCCAAATTATTTAAAGATTGTTATTAAGTTAAATATCGAACAACATTCTTACAAGATTAAGATTTTTATCGAGCATTGCATTTGTCAATATAAATAAGATTGTCTTATTTTAAAGTATTTTGTTTAATAAAAGAATTATAATACTAAGTAAAGTTAATAATATAGTTAGAATTTGCTAAACAATTTTGCAAATCTTGTTAATAATTACAAGACAAAGTACAAAATATTTATTCTCTCTATTATAAGATACTCTAAAACAATTATTACAATACTTGAAGTAATTGTCTTGATACTTCTAGTAAACATTATTGTTTTTGTATTATCGTTAAAGAAGTGCGATCGATCGTCTAAAATAACAAAAAACGCGCTTATATCTAAGAAAAGAGATAGATTGTCTAAGATTAAGACTATTACAAATAGCAAAAAAGACAACAACATTAAAATATTATCTTAATATTATTGTTGTCGACGTTCAAAAATTAATAACAATACATTATTTGTCTAAATATAACATTAAACAATTATAATTTATTATTTACTTATAATAGACGCTTTACAAGTTTTAGTTACAAGACGCAATTTACTAGAATACTAGCACAATTAATATTAATATTAACAACATTATTAAAGCTTGTTATCTTTGATTTTGTTAACACATGTTCTTGCTTATTATTGTTAGCTATTACTTTTATATTATTGATAGTAACATTTTTATTATTGTTATTATATTGCAAAATTGTCTATTTATTGTTGTTGCTTAGCAAGCAATCAATATAACTTTTAATAAAAAGAACAAGAACTTTTATCTTAGTTAAAATATTGCAAAAGCTTGCGAACGCAAAGTTGCAAACTAAACAATCAAAGACGATCTCGCGAAAATATTAAGTTAACAAGGTAATAATAATTAAATTATATTAGACAATAACAAATTAAGTCAAATAAATGTTAAGTTTAAAAGCAATTCTCTTTAAAAGTATACTATAACAAATATCAAACAATTTATTCGCAAGATATTTATACTTAACAATTATTTTATTATATTTATGCTTCTCAAAGATAATAACATATCTTTCGTTTATTTAGTTTTTAATCTCGAGATCTTAAACGCAAAGATAATTGAAAATAATATTGCTCTATTTTAATTTAAAGAAAAAATAGAGATCGATAATTATTTTATTTATTTAACAAGCTATATATATTTTATTAATTACTATATAAGTTATGTTGTTTGCGTTAATATTATAATATAAGATTGCTTTGCTCTATAACTTGCAACTTTTAACAAGAACAACAATATTCGCATATTACGTAAATCTCTAAAACTTGTTTTTATATTTATAAATACGATTAATATTTTCAAAAAAAAATACATTTTGCAAGATAATATTGATATCTAATTTATTTAAATTATCGACTCGCAGAAGAAATACAAGACAACTAAAATAAACAATTATATATATAACATTATATCTTACGATATATGAATATGTCTTAACAAGTTATTGTCTCTAAAAAAAGATTAAATCTTTGCAAATTACAAGACTTGTAAATTTATCTTAAATTTCGTTATATTTGACAATTAATTTTCGAATTTGTATTACAAGAAAAATCTTAAAATAATCGATATTAACAAGAAGATTATATTAATCGAAATTTGTTAAGCAATTAAATATTAAGACGCAACTTTAATTAAAGCGCGAAAGGCGCAAAAAATAAACGTCGATTAAATTTTATTCGAGACAATAACGTTATTTTGCGAACGTCTAGCTTCGACAATAAAAATAGACAAATCGACTTTAAAAATCTTAGTTGATAAAGATGTGTTCTTTAATTTTGTTTTATTTTTTGTTTTGCAAAATTCAAAGTTGCTAGAACGTTACGCGAAGAAGCTCGAGACAATTAAGACAAATTTAATTATGCATTAAATATCGATTTCAAAAGATAAATTAATTTGCAAAAAAATAATTTCTAGATTTACAAATATCTTAATTACTAATTGTTAAGCAATTCGATTTGCGACAATTGCTAAACAAATGCTAAACATAATAACAAATAGCTCGAACAAAACAACAACATATTTTCAAGTTATACAAGATAGTTGCAATGCTATTCTTGATATCGATTTTATTGTCGTAATTGATATCTATGCTCTTTTTAAAAATATTGTCGAATTCGCTAGCAAATTAACTTAGATTGTTAAGATTGTTAAATTGTTCGAAGATAGTTTTTAAAACAACTTTGCAAGAATTGAGCTAAACAAGACGTACTTAAATGCAAGAAATAACGTTTATTGTTAATGCAATAAGAAGTTTTACAATAAATCGAGTATTAAAAAGAATTAATCTAAGATTATTTAACAATATAACGCGCAAGCAAACAAGAACAACGAATTTATTACAATTGATTAGATTATTAAAGTCTAGATGGAATAATAATTAGGTTTAGAAATTAGATAACGTTTGAGTTTGTAGTATAACGAGAACGTTAATATCTTTTCTTTTAAGAAGAGCATATGTTACGAGATTTGTGTCTAATGCTTTTGTCAAATAGCAAGAGAACGTTTAACGTCCATTAATAAAGTTTGTTCTTAAACAATCAAGTATAACTTGTTTATTAACTTAGTTTTTAGAGAATTATCTTTACAATTATTATAGATGTTTGTCTTGTTTATTTGCGTGTCTTTTTATCTTGTCTAGTTGCTTTGTCTAGTTGCTTTATCTATCTAGTTGTTATTCTTTGTCTAGCATATATATACAATATATATTAAGTATATACTTAAAGTGCAATAGAAATTAACGTCTACTATTACGCGTAAATTAATATAGAGACTATCGAGAATTATTATAAAATATTTATTAAGATATTTAAAGCGTCAAAAGAAGTTGTTTGTTAAACTATTTAAATTCTTTATATCAACTATAAAAATAAAGAATTGCGAACTTTTACAATAGATATAGACAAAAAACAAGTTTGGAATATATTTAGTATATACTAGAATTATACAAATATTACTAATATTTTATTTTAAAAATTTAAGAAATAATTTTACAATCTTAATAGCTCTCGAGAGTAATTTAAATATCTCAAGTATATACTAATTTTTTGTCAAGTACTGTACTGCCAACTTATATAGTTATTTACCCGGAATTTGTCCGGAATTATTCCGGAATTTATCCGAAATTTACTAGCAATTTTTCGATTAACTAACTTCTACCCAACTAGTAGAAATCTGCTTTTCAACTGATAAAAATCTGTTAAATTTCGATTAAATTTCGATTAAATTCTAGGTTTGCTTCAAATAAATCACACGCGAGTTGATAATCAAAATAGCAATATTTCGAGTAAATTCCAGGTAAATTCCGGGTATAAATATTACTAGTAATAATTTTTCAAATTTTTTCAAATTTTTTTAATTAACTAGATTAACTAATATTAGCAATATAGATAATGTAGTACGTACACGCTGGTAGGGGGGTCTAACGCGCGTATAGAAATTCGTAAATTACGTGATTTTGTAATTAGAAATTTGATAACGTCGATAGTCGCGAAGCTAGACACTTTTCGAATATTTATAAACTATAAATTAAGGTTAAAACTTTAAACTAGAAATAGAAAAATAATTCAACGACTTCACGTGTTGACGAATCAACGATATACATACTTTACTATTCGATATTTTGAAAATCGAAATCTCGATCGGGCTAGCGTTGGAACTTAGTCAAATTTATTGAAATTAAGAAAATCGCATCTATAAGATCTACAACCGATAAATAACCGCTATATGTCGATTGACTACCAGTTAGTCAATCAATAGATAACCAAAATAGATTTATAACTAGTAAATAACCAATATATGTTAGTTAGCAGTCGATTGACTAATCGGAATCTAGCAGATATCTAACCAAAATGAATATATTCCTCGCATATTCCTGGCATTTATCGGGAATATAATCTTATAGATGGGCCTATAAGTATATTCTAAACGTAATTTTCGAAAACGTAATTTTAATTATTTGACAATTTATTTTATTAATTAATTTAAAAGATTAAGACTATTAATAAATTAATACAATATATAAACAATATAAGCATATTATATTTCAAGCTTAAGATATAGATTAAATATCGAAAAACAAAATAAATTCTTGTCGAACTATATAAAGACAAATTAAAGATTTTTTGATATTAATAAATATTAGTTTGCAATTATATTAATATAGAAGAAAGTAGTTACTTTTAAAACAATAAGTTTGCAAAACAAAAGCTATTATTATTTGTTTCTATATTTATATAGAACTTATTTTTGTTTTAAACTATATTTATACTAATTATATACTAGAATAAGAAAATACGCTATTAAGATATTTAAAAAGAACAATTTTAAGATAAAAAAACATTCTATTTATTTAACGCAATTACAATAAATCGAATTGTATTATTGCTCAACTAGTTAAAAAAAATATATACAATTAATTTATATTTGACTTAACTTAATAGTTAATTAAATTAGAGATAAAAAAGATCGAAAAGTTGTAAAGCATTGTTAATAATATTTATATTTTTTTTCAATTTAGAATTTTTTTATATAATATTTTTTCTTAATAGACTTAATTTTAAGTATAAATCTAATACAAATATAGTATTTGAATTTAATAACAAGATTTTTTATATATTTTAAAGTTGCAACTTAAAAACTACTTATTTGATAAAAAATTAATATCGAATATCGACTTAATATATATTAGATAAAAATTTAATTTTTTTTTATTATATTGATATACAAAGATATTATTTGAAAAAGACAAATATTAAGTATCGACTTAATATATATTAAATAGAGATTCTAAAATATCTTTTTTATTATATCGATATATAGAGATACTATCTAAGAAAAACAAATATCGAATACTAACTCGATATATATTGTTGTTTAGCTCTAATAGATATAAATTAGACTTAAACTCTATAAATAATATGTTAAAATCGAGCAAAAAATATATAGCAATATTTTCGAAATATCAAATTAAAAATTAAGTGCAAAAACAATATATATAGCGTATACGTAAAAAATATAATAAACTTTTACAAGAGAAAAAGAAAAAATTGACAAAAAAAATTGTTAAATTAAAGCAATTCGATATTACTAATAATACAAAATGTATTTCGAATATAATTTTATTATAAACAAATTAACAATATTTGTCAAACAATTAAGACAATAACAAAGATAAACTAGCTTATAAGTTTGTATCTTTGTTTTACAAATATTGCATAAAATTAATAGTTTAAAAGTTTTTATTTAATTTCGAAGTATTATGTATAGATTTAGCTTATATCAAGTTTATATCAAGTATTAATTTAAAAGAAGATTTACTATTTTATTTAAAAATTCGAAATTAAAAAGAAATAATCGAAAACAATATTATATACAAGATATTTATATTATTTGTAGAACTAACAAATATAGCAATACAACAAACTATTATAGTTGCTTGTTTAGCTTTATCTTATAAACAATAATATTAAGAATAAAAGAAGTAAATACAAAGTTAAAATAATAAATAAAATAAATATATAGTAAGCGTAGACAAGATATAGACTAAATATATACTTAAATAAAGTTAAAAATAAAGTTTTAATTTAGAATTAAATAAAATATACAAAATTTTTATACTAGATATAGACTAAACTTTAATATAAATTAATTTGCAAAAAAAAAAAATTCAATCAAATTATAGCTGCTGTAGCAACTATATAGAAACAGAGTATATAATAGATATTAATTTATTTTGTTAGATCGAAATTAAAAAAAGAAATATTTAATTGTCTATATTGTATATACTAAATACATCAAAGAATATACAATTAGTTAAATCAAACTTTATTATCAAATACAATATATACTAAGCTTAAGACTTAGTAAATTAACCTAAAAAAAATTATATTAATATATTCTAGTTTTTGCTTAATATATGTCTAATATAAACAATAAAAAATAATCTAATTTTTAACTTTTTTAGTTGTAGATATAGCAATAGTTTTTGCAGTAATTGTATTAGCTAAATATAAATTTAGTATAAGTTTAGTATAAATAAAAAAACAATTGTATTTATTTTTTTGGCTAACAAAATCAAATTTATTCGAAAAAAAATTAGTTGCGTATAAACTTAATATAGATAGAATATAGATTTGCAAATAACAATTTTACTCTTCTTTGTTATTAGAATATTAATCAAGATATCAATATTTATTAAATATAGAATTAGTATAATTTTAATATAGTTAATTATTGTGCAAGACTTGTTTTTTTTCGAATCAAAAAAAGTATTATAATTCTTTTCTAAATATATAGTAAATATAAGTATAATATATACGACTTTTAAATTCTGTTATTAGATTTAATTATTGTATTTGATTTTTCATAATTGTATTTAGCTTTTTTTCTTTAGTTACGTATATGCTAAATATAAATAAAACATAAATAAAATATAAATCTTTAAAAATCTTCGAAATCTTAAGCATATTATTTTTACAATTTTTTTTCTTTTTTTTATGTTTCTTTGATGCTAGTATATATTTAGTATAGATTTAATTTAAAATATAATTAAAATAGTTTACTCAAAAATTCGATATCTATAATAGATGTATTAATTTGCGCATAGTCTAAATATATACTAAGAATAAATTAATATAATAGAATATACAAGAGCAAGCTTTTTAGTCGAAGAATTAATTTAACGCTAAAAGTAAATTAGCGTAAACTTAGTATAATTTAAAAATAAATTAAAAGCATATTTCTTGCAAGCATTTTTTGAATCGAGAGACAAATACTCGAAAAAAAACAATAAACAACAATTAATTAGTAATATTGACAATTATATTAGTGCAAATCTAATATAAGTCGAATCTATATATAATTAAAATCTTGTTAAAATCTTGAAAAACAAAGAAATTAAAAGATAAATCAAATATATAATAAATATAAAACAAGTTTATATTGTAATAGAAATATATATTGAAAAGAGTTGCAAATTCTTAATTGTAACAACTATCTTATATAAACTTAATATATATTTAGTATTAATTTAGCTTACATAATATACTCTATATTATTTGTATATTAATAGATAAATATTTTAATAATATTTTAATATTTATACAAGATATAAGTTTAGTTTAAGTAGTATTTATCAAAATTATATTTCGACTCTATAAAGCAATTTGTATTTTGCTATTCTTCGAATTTAACTCAAAATTTTAAAGCACTAAACTAGTATAAGCTCGATATATATTAAGTATAAAAAAAGAATATACTTCTTTGTCAAATAATATATATTTGTAAAAATATTTTTTGTGTCTAAATTTGCAATTGTATATATTTAGCTTATATAATATATATTAATAACTAAGATATTTGCTTACTTGCTTTAGTATAATATATTCTTATATAGCAACGTAGTTTGATTTTAATCTTAATTTAGTATAAATCGAGTATAAATAGAACTACAACTATATATACAAATAGCTAACAATTAACAACAAAAAAATATTTTATATATTTAATTAATCGATATTATTGTATAATTGTATTTATTAATATTTAGTATATATAGAGTTTTTTTTTTTTTTTTTTTTAATTTATACTTGATTTAACACTTCTAAGAATCTATGCGAGTTTTATATGTATTGCGTAATCAAATTTTCAAATTCAAGTTACGTTGCTTTAATACTTTATGTTACTATTGTAATATCTATAATACAAAGAAATTCTTTATAAGAATTGTAAAAATTGTGTTAATTTATAATTTACAAAAAAAAATCTTGTATATTGTTTAACAATTTTAAATTCTTAAACTCGTGCATATCAAGAACGAAAGCTTCAAGAATTTACATATAAGTTCTCTTTATAAATTGCAATTATATAAAAATTATCTCTTGATACGTAATATTCGTATTTGTGTTTATATAGTTTTAATACTTAAACTTAATGTTAACTCTTTTTCGTATATTTATATACGCAATGTTTTTAATTTAAGACGTAACGAAAACGTTGCTTTCGACGAAATTGAATATTCTTATTATCGTCTATTAAGATAAACAAAACTTTTTATTATTTAGCTTCGAATACGCAATTAAGTGTGTACATAATTAAGACAAAAGACAATTACAATTAATTAAAACACGTAATTCTAACATAACTAACTTATATATAACAAAAACTTCTAATTTTTTGTTTGTGTAATATACGCGTGTATAACTTTTTTCTAGCTCTTTTAAATTTATACGCATAGCGTTTCGAGACTTTCTTGCGATATTTTAAAACAAGTTTTTCGTAATCGTAATATAACGATTATTGTAACGATAATCGATGCGTATAAGAAGTAAATAATAATAATTATAGATAATTTTGCGTGCTTTCGATTATACGTATTTTATTATATATAAGAGATTCGAAATAATAATAATAGTAATAATTGGTGTTATTGTTGTCTTCGCAATTTGATCGATCGATTTGTTGTAACGATTGCATCGAACGTTTGCGAATGTCTTGCTTGTCGATGCTAAGAACATTTGACTTTGTCGAATATCGCAATATTAACAAGTTTGTAACTAGCATTACGTATAGATAGTTTTCTCGCTAATCTATATATAGAGTTGCAACTACATTTATACAACTTATACAATAGAATTAAACAAAAAAATCCGAGTTTTAAAATTTAACGCAACTAATAATACTTAATATATACTAAATTTAGATCGAATTAAATTGTAGATTATTTATTATTTTTTCGATTTTAACAATAGATATTGCTAATACTTAGTATAAGTTAAATTACAACAAGAAATTTCTTTTTATTAGATTTGTTATTTTTAAATATATTTTATTTGTGCTAAATATAGACTTAATATATATTTAGCATAGAATTGTGTTATAGCTAAATACTTATATTTAATTACAAAATTAAAATTCGAATTAGAGTAAAACTTTTAAATATATAATTAATATATATTAGACGCAAACATTGTATATACTATATTTGTTATAATAGTATTTTAAAAAAAATAGATTCTTCGCGTCTATTATATTAGAATTGTTATAATATACTCTAAGATTAGCAAATTAAATTGCAACAATACTTATACTAAATATATACTAAGATACTAGAAGCAATAAAATCAAGGAATATACTAGATTTATACTATATATTTGTCAATAAAATTAGAAATATATACTAGATTGTTGCAGATATTTAGAAGAGATAAAGATAGAAAATACAATAATTATATTTTAATTTCGCGAAATATACTATAGACTTGACACGCGACTTGTATTTATACTTTATATAGTTTTAATATATACTACAACAATACTAAATCTATATTTGAATTGCGTACTATATAGATGTATCGGAATTGCGCGCTTAAAATTAAACTAATAATTTTTGTTTTATTTGCTATTAACTATATTGAGTATAAGTCTAGCTTATTTTGAGTTTTAGAAATTGAACAAAATTACAAATACTTGATATAATAAGAAGATGAATTTATATATCTATTATATATTAGATATATACAATATATCTTTGACGCGTTTTTTATATAAAAGAATTAAGTTTTTCTTTTCTAAACATTATATATATCGAGCATATATTGAACTTAAAAAGCGCAACTTATTTCTTTAGTTTCAATTTTTCTGCTTTGTTAAGCTCGATCTATATTAAGTATAGACTCAACATAAACAAAGCTTCTTCCAGATAGAAATTCTTAAGCTTGTTTCGGATGAGAAATCTGTATTCGGATTAAGCTGTAATTCGTCGTTATTTAACTATAGAAAATCTAAATTTCTAACTTTAAACTATTAAACAACTGTTAAACAACTTTAAAATATATAAATTTCTATTGTTCAATCGATGTAAAACTATTGTACAACTGTTGTTTTTATTAGTAGAAAGCTTTAGACGAGTTATCTACAATATATATTTTTATTTTCAAATAATTATAATAAAACAATAAGTATCAGCGATTTTTTAATAATAAAACAAGCTCTATATATATAGCAAAAGTGTTATTGTAAAAAATCTAATTTATATTATTTATTTTGAGCAATTGTTTTTTACTCTAAATAGTATCTACTATTGAAAAACTTACTAAACATAATATATATAGTCAATGATTTACTAATATAAAGAGATTGTCCAAACGCTTAAACTACTATTGATTTATTATTTATATTGAAAAAAATAACAAAGAAACTAACATACTATAATATAGAGAAAAAAGTAGAAAACTTGTTTATTCATTTTTTAATTAAAACAATATTAGATTTTAAAGCGCAAAAAAATATGTTACGTTGCTTTAAACAAAACTAAAAAGCTATAAATTTAGAAAAATTCGATAATATATTAAGAAAACTACTATTCGAATTATTTTTTAATAATTTAATAAAAAGACAACATATTAACAAATATACAATTAAGTTGTTCGATGTTCTTAAAAAAAACTATCAAGAGATTTACTCTATAACAAAATTGTATGCAAGAATTAAGCTAAAATATACAACAAAATATACAAAAATAGTTTAAAAAATTAAACAGTTGCATTAACATTTAACAATATTGTATTTTTCGGAAATAAAAGATATACGTTCGAATATATAATAAAAAAAGCTACAATTAAAATAATATAAGCAAAACAAGTTTCGCAAACAAATGCAAACTTTAAAAAATGTTATTAAAAATCTTTTCGAAATAGCAAAATAGATTAGAAATCTAGCAATAAAATATCAATTAGATCTACTATACTATTGCTAAAAACTAATATTAACAATATTGCAATAATAGCAAAAAATAAGACCGAAACAGTATTTTAAACTTACTTCTCTTTTTTATCGACAATATTAATATTATTTTTAGATTAATATATTTGCCAAAAATTTTAGAATTTTGAGTAAATTTCTTTATTCTATTTTTTACTAAAGCTATACTAAGTATATACTAGCGTATAAGAAGTGCAAAGAAAAGAAACTTGCTAATAGCAATGCGTCTAAGATTCTCAAAACTACAAAAAATTATATTTTATTTATATTTAATATATATATACTTAGAGGCCCGTCTACAAGGTTATATTTCTTCTAGATATTCGATATTAGCGAGATACATGTCTTTTCTAGATAGATATCTACTAGATAGCAACTAGTCAACCGATAGTCAACTAATAACTATTAGTTAACTACTAGATAGAAATCTATTTTAGATATATATCGGCTGGCCAACCTATAGTCAACCGATAGTAAGTTGCTATATAGCAGCTATCTATCTATTATAGATCTTATAGATGCGATTTTTCACTCTCGAATTTTTGAATTTTTGAAATTTTTATAAATTTCACTAAATCCCGACGCTAGCCCGATCAGGGTTTCGACAATTATAATGTCGAGTAGTAAAGTATGTATATCGTTGATTCGTCAACACGTAAAGACATTGAACCGTTTTTCTATTTATAGTTTAAATTTTTAACCTTAAATTTTAAGTTTATAAATATTCGGGAATTATCTAGCTTCGCCACTATCGACGCTATCAAATTTTTAACTACGAAATCACGTGATTTACGAAATTTATATACTCGCGTAAGATCTTCTACTAGCGCGTACGTATTAATTTACTTTAATAGTTAATATAAGTTAGTTTGCTTAATTAAAAAAAATTAGTAGTAAAATTTCTATTAGATATATATCTTCTATCTATCTTCTATAATGCTATTTTGGATATCTATTCGCGTGTGGTTTATTTGAAGCAAATCTGCAATCTAGCTTCTATTTGTCTACTTTTTGCAAGCTAGCAAGCTGCTTTCTGCCAGTTAGAAAGCAGCGTTCTATCTGGTAGACATCTACTATATAGAGATTATTTTGTCACATTTTAGTTGCTATCTACTAGATAGATCTATCTATAGACAGGCCTCTAAGTAGCTAACAAATAAAGATAAACATAGAGTTAAAAAGTTTAACACAAAAGTCTTTTCTAATAAGTTAAATTATATCTAATATATATCAAGCTTATACTTACAATATGTTTAGATAATAATTATAAGAAAGCTTTTAATTTCTAGAAAAGTAACTTCGTTGTAATAGAATTATGTTTTATCTATATTAAACTTATACGTAGTCGCAAAAAATATAAATATTAATATAAAAGATTGTAAGTCTTTAACTACTTTGTATATACTAAGTTTATACTAAGTTTATATATAGTATTTAATAATAATAAACTAGTTTTGCTCTTTAGTAAATGCAATTATTTCTTTTGCAATACTAATTATATGCTAAGTCTGTACGTAGCTAATGCAAATATTGCGTCAACTACTAATATATTTACAAAGAAGAAATCGAAGAGTAAAAATATCTTTATTGGTTATATTATATATATACTAAGTCGAAGTTAATACGAGTTAAAAATAAGAAACTCGTAGATTTAATAAACTAAATACTAGACTAAGTATAAACTATACTAATAGTAAATATAATAGTTGACAATATACTTCGATATTTGCGATACGTAGCATATACTATATATATTGCCGAATCTTCTTTATTCAACTTTACTTTAATAAAGTAAGTTAATATCAACTATATATTTAAACTATATATATCTACTACAATAGCTACTTTTAGATAGAAAATGAAATATTTTACTAGAAATATTTATGCTTTTGTGCAAGTTTAGCATATATTATACTTAAACTACTTACACATTTTATTTCAAAACAATGTTGTTAATGCTAAAAAATTTCTTCTATACTTAGACTCTATCTACGCTTTTTTTAGACTTAGTCTTTTTGTAATTTAGTTCTTTAATATGTTTTATTTATTTTTATAGATTTTTTTTCCAAATATTGCAAATCTTCTTATTATAGTAACACAACACTTCTTAGAAGATACTAAGTGTATAATTAGCATAAATTTCTTGTATATAGTTCTATTGTTAATTAATTCTTTTTAATTATAAAGCTTTCAACTTATTAAAATACTCTCTAACAAATTGATTTACTTTATGAAATTTATATAACTTGCGTTCAAATATATTCTATAATTGTTTATTCAAAAGTTTTAAACAACTAATACTATTTAATATTCTACATAATATATAGAATTAAAAGATAGTAGTAATAGCTATATAGAGATCTTCGAAAAAACAAATACTAAATTTATATTAAGTTTATCTTTATTCTTGTTTAAAACTATTAAATAATATAAAAGTTTTCGCTTGTATTAAGCTTAAGCTAAACCTATATTAAGAATTTGTATTATAATTTTGTCTCTTGCGTTGTTTATATTGTGTTCGCGTCTAATTCTTAACTTAATTTTTTTTAAATATTGTTATATAAGTTTTGCAATATTTAAATTTAATATATACTAAGCAAATTTTAAATATTTTGCAAACGCAAAAGTAAATATTATTTATTTATTAAATACGAATTTGAAGCTAGTATTAAATATAAGTTTAGTTGATAATTTATATCTACAAATTTTAAATATATCAATAAATTTGTGTTTAAATAATATTTAATATTTGCTTCTATTAAATAAAGTTGCTCTCTTAAATTTTATCTTATAATATAATATTAAAATATATATCAGACTTAAACACGATATGTATTAAGCTAAGATCTAGTTTTTATCTTTTCGAGATAAAATACTTTCTATATAATTTTGTTGTACAAAAGAAGATTTGAAGATTGAATTCTATATATATTAAGCTAGCGCGTAATATTTATCTTCTTTGAATAGAATTGTATCTACGTAACAATTTAATGCAATAATTAATTTAAAGTTTCGATTCTATACATCTTAAATTAATAATTAAACATTAATTTCTGTTCGAATAAATAGTTTCTAAATTGCAAGTTAAAAATATGTAAAAGATTTCAATATTAGATTTCGAATTTACATTTATACTAAATTTGTACTTAGAGCTAGATATATTTAAAAAAAGTATATTGTAAAAAAATTCTAAATTATAAAAAAAAATATCATTATTGTCAACAACGTATTGTAGCTTTACACGGGTTACAACTTATTTCGAATACAAATTCTTAATTAGAAGTAAGATTATTTTGGATCAAATATTTAATTCGGAATAATCTTCGCATATGTCGAGCATAAACACAATATATAACAATTAAAGATACTAAAATATTAAAGAAAGAATTAAATACAAGCATAACATATATTAAGTATCGATTTTCGAAAATAAATATATTATTAATATACAAGCATAGTATATGTTGAGTATCGACTTTCGAGAACAAATATATTATTAATATACAAGTATAATATATATTAAATATTAACTTTCAAGAATAAATATTTCAATTAACAAAGTTACAACGCAGATTTGCTAAGCTAAATATATATTTAGTATTAACAGAAACTCGAGTATTTGAACGCGTCGAAAATTACGCGTTAATACAAGACGCAATCTAGATATATATTTAGTATTTGTGTAATATATTCTAGACTTAAACAAGTTTAAAATATTAAGTTCGACAAAGTTACTAGCATTCTTTGTCGAATTAAAGTATTGTTTTTGCGTCTTAAAGTATTATCTTTGCGTCTTTTATCTCTATCTTTTCTAATTATCTATATAAGTTCAGTATATATTTCTGATTTTATAAAGTATATTCTAAGTATATTCTAAGATTATTCTTATACAAAAATCTTAGTATATACTTAGTATAAATATTATTAATTAGATTGTTAATCTTAGAGTCTATTACAATAATATTTAGATTATTAACGCAATAAATCTCTCGATTCTCGATATGTATTATAGTAAGTATATATAGAGCTTATATATAACGTACATTTATTATTTTATTAAGACTTATATTCTTATTTAAATCGAAATTTTGTATCTCTAAATAGATATTAATTTATAGTACAATTTCTTCTAGATATATATTGAGTTTATACTTAGATTAAGCTAACTATATATAAGAGCAAGATAGTATTAATAAATAATTTTTTTTTTTCTAAATTAAGTTTATACTAAATATAAGCAATATTTATATTAAAAGTCTTGAAACAAAATAATAATTAAAAATAATTCTATTTAAGCGCAATATATTTTGAGTATTAATAGAGATATCTAAGTTCGAAACTTGCGTATTGTTATTTAGTTCGATTGTATAAATATTATAGATTCTTTTGCAACTTAGTATATACTAAGTATAAACAACTGTAATATTATTATAAAAAGTAATTAAATATGCAAAATAACTTTTACTGTAATTAATTGTTAGTTGTCTGTATATTTAATATCGACTAAATTTATATTAAATTTATACTAAATAACAATAATATTTTAGTTACAATATTATATATATATATACTATATTGACACAAGTAAACAACTATACTTCTTTTTATATATACAATATAAACTAAGTATATTTAGTTGCAACTTCTAATACTAATATTATATTAATCAATATACGCTATTTTGCTAAAAAGTATATAATTCTCTTATACTAAATATATATTGCGCTTATATTATAATAGTGCGCTTAAATTGTAAATTTGATTTAAAAATTTATATAATATAAGTTATATTAATGAGTCAAAATATATTTAACGCAAATATTAACTAAACTAAATTTATGTATTGTATAGATATAAGTATATAACAAGTATACTTATTAAATTGATTGTTAGGTTGAATTTCGATTTCAACTTTAGAAATCGACTCGACTCAACAATTTCAACATTAGAAATCAACTCGAAATTCAATTCGATTTCTACTATTTTGAAATCGATTTAACTCGATTCGACTCGATTTTCGATTTCAATATTAGAAATCGAATCGAATTGTCAAGAATGTCAAGAATATCGTCAAGAATGTTAAGAATACTAAAAATAGTATAAATTAAGTTTAAATTTAGATTTTTTATTAATTACTAGATAACGCACAATAGTAATGCATTTATAAAGAGAAATTTCTAATATATTTATTAATTGATTTAAACAAATTAATTGTTTCTATCAAATTATCAATTAATTGTTACTAAAAATAATAAAATATACTAAAAATAATAGTCTTAACAATTTGAATCGATTTTTTCGAGTCGAGTTTCGATTTCAAGTATAGAAATCGACTCGAATTATTAATCTAATTTTAGAAATCGAATTGTCAAGACTTTCGAGTCAAGTTGATACGAATTGTCAAGATTTGAGTCGAGTACTCGATTCGAACTCGATAACTCGATTCGACGCGATCAGTCTAATACTTATATATTAATATATTAACAATATAAAGCATATTGCATAAATTAAGTTTATACTAAGTATAAATATAGCTTAAGCTTTGCAATTGTTATAATTTAATTTTCTTCTCTTTGTATAATATACAATTTTATTGTAAAATAAGCTTATCTTATATTTCTTATATGCGTAACTTAGTTTCTATTTTCTCTATTATTTATATTATATATAAATGCTTATTTTATTCTTTAAATATTTGATTATATTATATATATATCGACTTAGCATATATTAGATTTGTATTAATACAAGCTTTAGAGTTACTTCTTAATTATTATTTGTTGCTTTTCGAAAATTTGTTTTTTAATTTTAAGTTTGTTAGCAAAAAGATTACTTCTAGTTTAGTCTTAAATAATACTAAGTCTATACTAATTTACTCTTAGCGTTAGACAAATATTGCAATTAAGAAGTTTGCTTTTGTATATTTTGAACTGCTAATCTATATATAATCTATACTCAAATTATACTTAAATTAATATTCTTGTCAAAAATTCTTTAATCTTAAATAATTTTCTTTATTTCTTTTTATACTAAGATTATACTTAATATATGTTAGTGTCTATTAAACGCAAAGCAAAGAAATTTGCTAATAATTATGTATTTAAGACTTCGAGAACTATTAGAGATTTATACTCTATATATATTTAGTATATATCTAGTTAACAAATAAAGATAAATATAAAAGCAAAAAATTTAATATAAAAGTCTTCGCTACTTAGTAATATATTAGACTATATTTAATATATATTAAGTATATACTTACAATATACTTAGATAACAATTGTAACAAGATTTGTAACTCTTAGAAGAATAAATTTGTTATAATAAAATTATATTTTGTCTATATTAAGTTTATATATAGTTTCGAAAAATATAAATTTCGAAATAAGAAGTTGTAAATTTTCGACCACTTTGTATATATCGAGTCTATATTGTACTTATATATAGCAAATTAACAATAGCAAATTAATCTTATTTTTCAATAAATATAATTGACTCTTTTGCAATACTAATTATATACTAAATCTATATATAGCTAATACAAGTATTATATTAACTATTGATATATCTATAAAGAAATTAAAGAATAAAAATATCTTTATTGCTTATATCTTGTATATACTAAGCTAAAGTTAGCACAGCTAAGTTAAGAATAAAAAGTTTGTAAGTCTAATAAGCTAAATATTAGACTAAATATAGATTGTGCTAATATCGAGTATAAGATTTAACAATATACTTCGATATTTGAAATGCGCAATATATATTGCTTATACTGTTAAATTTCTGTTCGACTTTTCTTTTATTAAGTAAATTAATATCTATTATATGTCTAATCTATATATATTTGCTGCAATAACTACTTTTAAGCAAAAAATAAAATATCTTTTAACAATAATTATACTCTTGTGCAAGTTTAGTGTATACTATACTTAAGATTCTTATATATTTTATTTCAAAACAACATTTTTAATATTAAAAAACTTTCTTTTATACTTAAACTTTATTTGCGCTTTGCTTACGTTTAGTCTCTTTGTAATTCAACTCTTTTATAAATTTTACTTATTTTTTATAGAAATTTTTCTCAAATATTGCAAGTTTTCTTATTATAATAATACAACGTTTCTTAGAAGATATTAAGCGTATAATTAGTATAAATTTCTTATTTATAGTTTTATTGTTAATTAATTCTTCTTAATTATTGAGCTTTTAACTTATTGAAATATTCTTTAATAAATTAATTTGTTTTTATAAAATCTATATAAGATGCGTTCAAATATATGTTATAATAATTTGATTAAAAGTTTTAAACAACTAATATTATTTAATATTTAATATAAGTTATAGAATCAAAAGACAATAGTAATAGCTATATAGAAGTTTTCGAAAAAACAAATGCTAAATTTATATTAGATTTATCTTTGTTATTATTTAAAATTATTAATAATATAAGAGTTTTTGCTTGTGTTAAATTTAAACTAAGAGTATACTAAGAATTTGTATTATAATTTTGTCTTTTATATTGTTTATATTGTGTTTGGGTCTAATTCTTAATTTAATTTTTTAAAGATATTATTATATAAGTTCTGCAATATTTAAGTTTAATAAAAATATTATTTGTATTTAATATATATTAAGCAAATTTTAAATGTTTTATAAGCGCAGAAGTAAATATCATTTTTTTACTAAATACAAATTCAAAGTCGATATTAAATATAAGCTTAATCGATAATTTGTATCTACAAATTTTAGATATATTAATAAATTTATATTTAGATAATATTCGATATTTGCTTCTATTAGATAGAATTGTTTTATTAAATTTTGTTTTATAATATAATATTAAAGCGTATATTAAATTTGAACTAAATATATATTAAGATAAAATTTAATTTTTATTTTCTCGAAATTAAATACTTTTTGTATAATATTGTTGCGCAAAGAAAGATTTAAAGCTGAAATTTAATATATATTAAGTTAATATATAATGTCTATCTTTTAATAAAATTGCGTCTATATAACAATGTAATACAAAAATTAATTTAGAGCTTTAATTTTGTATAAGTTAAATTAATACTTAATATTAATTTTTGCTTAAATAAGTAATTCTTAAATTGCAACTTAAAAATATATAAAAGAATTTAATATTAAATTTCGAATCTATATTTATACTAAATTTATACTTAGAATTAAATATATCTAAAAAGAGTATATTGTAAGAATTTTTCGAATTGTAAGAAAAATATAATTGTTATCGACAATATATTGCAGTTTTGCGATACTTTTGTCTCAAGCTTAATTAGCTATAAGAATAAATTACGTATACATTAATTTTATATATCTTTCTTAACTAGTTAAGCAACAATTTTAGTAAATTTATTGCAATTGCGTTAAGTAGATAAGATTTCTCTTTCTATCTTAAAATTATTTTTGTTAAATATCTCTATAATATGCTTTTTTATTCTAAGTATAAAATTAGTATAAACGAAGCTTAATTTCATTATAAATTCTATCTAAATATAGAAGCAAGCAGAGAGAACTTTTGTTTTACAAATCTATTGTCTTAAAAGTAATTACTTTCTTCTATATTAATATAATTACAAATTAATATTTATTAATGCAACAAGATTTCTATTTTCTCTTTATATAGTTTAGTTAAAATTTATTTTATTTTTCGATACTTAATTTATATTTTAAGCTTAGAATGTAATATATTTATACTATTTATATATTAATTTAATTTGTTAATAGTCTTAGCTTTTTAAAATTATATAATAAAATAATTTGTCAAATAATTAAAAAAATATTTTCGAAAATAAAACTTAATATATATTTGACAAAAGACTAATATATACTTTAAATACTTATATTACTTTTGCGTAAAATTTAGATTATAAGAATATTTTTTAAATTCTAACAATTTAAGATATTGTAATATAAATTAAGTATAAATTAAATATATTTTTAGCTTGTTTTTTTATTTATATTTATTGTAAATATTTGTAATCCCTTATTTCTACAATTTGTATAAAATATTTAAATTATCTTGCGCATTATTTTTTGCATAGTCTTAAATATCTTTATAAATATTGTATAATAATTTTTTATAATCTTTATATTAATTTAAATATATTAATATATATTAATATCTAGTGCAATCTTAATATATATTAAATATATATTAAACTTGCGTTAAACTTACAATAATAATTCTTATTTAAATTAGAAATGCTATATAAATTTGTTTTATTTTAAATTTATTTAAAAACAAGATTTATTTTAAAATATAATTAATTTATAAAAATTTTAACTTAAGTATATATATATTATACAATAATATATTGCTAAGAATTTTTGTTCAAATATATAATACTTTTGATTTATTTTTTTTCTAAAATATGCAATTGATTAAAAGCAAATTTGTACTTAATTTCTACTATATATAAATTTCTACTATATATAATTTAAGTAATATATAAATTAATTCTTTAAGATTGTTTTAATAGAAAACTCTTTTAATTTTTGTTTATAAATTAATATTGCAATACAATCTTTTATATTAAGACTATTGTATATATAATATAAGATAACGTTGCTATACTTAATATATAAATTAAATATTATAAAAAAGATAGCAAAGTATTTTATAAAATAAGATATTAGTTTAAGTACAATATATAGTAAATATAGAATTAATCTATGCGCTATAAAATATAACAAATTTTGTTGTTTAATTGTCTAAATTATATTATTGACAATTTTTTAAAATATAGCAAATAAAATATAGCAAATAATAAATATAATCTTTGCGTATAACTAATATTAAAAACAAGAATTGTTTTTGCTTAATTAAAATATGAATATTTAATTGTATATTGCAAATAATAATCTTAATTTTGTTGCTTTTCTATAAATAAGTAAATTATATATATAATTAGTATATAATAAGCGCAAGTTTAAGCTACAATTAATTGCAATTTTGATTGCAAGATATTAGATATTTAATATAAGTACAATTCTATATATATTGTTGCAAATTATAGTCTATTAAAATACAAAGATACTTAATATTAATATATACTAAGTTTGCGTTAATAATTTAATTAATATATTATAATTTAATCTTCGAAAGTAAAAAACAATTAATTTATTAAATCTATACAATTAGACTATGCTTAACATAAGCTAAATATAGGCTTATTTTATTAATTTTAAATATTATCAACTCTTCATCTTTGCATATACAAGTTATAGATTCGAAATAAACACAACATATATAATATTCTTGTTAATTTTAAAGAAATTTATATATTAGATTTCTATTCGATATTTTAATTGCGTCTTAATATCTATAATATATATTAACTAAATTAAGTAACAACAAAGATTGTTAATACTTTTAAGCTTAAATTTATTATATGCAAAATATATATAAAGAATATCTAAGTATATATATTTGCAATATTTGATATTAAAGTATTTGAAGTTTTGTTGTTAAGCTTTGTTTACTTTGTTCTTCTTCTTAATTTCTAACAATAAAAAAGCAACTTAAGTAATCTTAATATCGATTGCTACAAAAAAGAATTAAATCTATTACTTAATATTAATCTAATATATTCTAAATATTAATATAGCATATATTAAATATATACTTATTAATTAATATAATATCTAATATAACACTTTTTTTGTACACAAAGTAAAGAATTTTCTTTGCATATATATATAAATATATCGATATATTATAATAATTTTGTATTTCTAATATTACAACTTAATTGCGTTCTTTAGTTGTAATTATTATTTTATTAATATTAATAAAGCTTTGTTTAAAATTAGTACAAACTTAGTATATAATAAATATAGATTACAAAGATATAATCTATTTCTTTAAATTTTATAAGCAATAATTGATAAGAATGCAATAACAATTTAATATAAATTTATTCTCTTTGTTGTTATTAAAAGCAATATTATTAATATTAGAAGAACTCGATATTGTATCTAAGTTAATATAAATAATATTCTCTTTTATATTTGTAAAATTCTATAAAATTTAGCTTAACTTCAATATATATAAGATACATTTGTAATCTTAACTTTGTTTATCTATTGCAAAATTGCTTGTTAACTCTTCTAATTCGCAAAATCTTTAAACAATTTTTTTTATATCTTTTTTAAATATATATAAGCAATCTCAAAAAAGAATAACAAACTTTTATTAAAAAAAAGTATATTGTAATTAAAATTTAAGCTAAGTATAAACAAGACTTAAGTATAGTGTAAATATAATTTCGAGATTAAATTGTATAAATAATAGATAATATTTAGCTTATATTAAGTGTAAAAATAATTTGTATTATAATAGAAATTAAATCTTGCAATTTAAAAATTTGTTTTCTTGCATTATTAAATTAAAACGCAATATAAATCTTAAATAACTCTAAAATGCGCAAAATATATATTTAGTTTATATCTAATATATATTAGATTTTGTTTACGTTAAATTTTGTTTGCGTATTAAGAAATTTTTCTTATATAAAGCAATATCTATACTTTATATAAGACAAGTGTATACGTCTATTCTAGCAACAAAAATTGAAAAGATTGCAATATTTACGCTAGATATATACAAAGACTATTTCGAATCAAATATTTAATTAGAAATAAGCTGATCCCGAATTAGAGATCTATATTTGGAATAAGTTATATACTTAGCTTCACAATACTTTTTGTCTTAAACTTAATTAGCTATAAAAACAAGCTATATATATATTAATTATATATATTTTTCTTAGTTAGTTGAGCAACAATTCTAGTAGATATATTGCAATTGCGTCAAGTAAATAAAACTTCTTTTTCTATCTCGAAATTGTTTTTGTTAAATATTTCTATAGTATATTTTCTTAATCTAAGTATAAAATTAATATAAACAAAACTTAGTCTTATTACAAATCTTATCTAAATTAGAAGTAAACAAGAAAAGTTTTTGCTCTACAAACTTATTGTTCTAAAAGTAACTATTTTCTTCTATACTAGTATAATTGCAAGCTAATATCTATTAATATAATAGAATTTTTGGTTTCTCTTTGCATAATTTAATTAGAGTCTATTTTGTTATTCGATACTTAATCTACGTCTTAAACTTAAAATATAATATATTTATATTATTTATGCGCTAATTTAACTTATCAATAGTCTTAGCTTTCTAAAGTTGTGCAATAAAATAAGTTGTCAAATAATAAAAAAAAATTAAAAAATTGCGTTTAACATATATTTAACAAAAGACTAGTATATACTTCAAATACTTATATTACTCTTGCGTAAAATTTAAATTATAAAAATATTCTTCAAATTCTAACAATTTAAGAAATAGAAGTATAAACTAGATACAAATTAAATATATCTTTAGTTTGTTTTTTGTCTATATTTATTGTAAACTATTGCAATCTCTTGTTCTTGCAATCTATATATAATATTCGCATTGTTTTGCGCGTTGCTTTTTGCAAAGTCTTAATTTTTTTTTAAATATTATATAATAACTCTTTATAATCTTTATATTAATTTAAATGTAACAGTATATATTAATATTTATTGCAATCTTAATATATATTAAATATATATCAAACTTGCGCTAAATTTACAATAATAATTCTTGTTTTAACTAGAAATATTATGTAAATTTGTTTTATCTTAGGTATAAGTACAATACATAATAATATATTGTTAAGAATTTCTATTTAAATATATAACACTTTTGATTTATTTTTTCTCTAAAATACACAACTAATCAAAAACAAACTTGCATTCGACTTCTACTATATATAAATTTAATTTATATAAAGTTTAAGCAATATATAGACTAATTTTTTGAGACTAATTTAATAGCAAACTTTTTTAACTTTTGTTTGCAAATTAATGCTACAATACAATCTTTTATATTAAGACTATTATATATATAGCGTAAAATAACGATGTTATACTTAGTATATAAATTAGATATTGTAGAAAAGATAGCAAAGTATTTTATAAAATAAGATATTAGTACAAATATAATATATATTAAGTGTAAAATCAATTTATACGCTATAAAATATAATAGATTCTATTGTTTAATTGTCTAAATTACGTTGTTAACAATTTCTTAAGATACTTTAATAATGCATAGTAAACAATAAGTATAATCTTCGCGTACAATTAGTATAAAAATTAGAAATTGCTCTTAATTAATCAAAATATAAATATCTAATTGCGCATTAGAAATGCTAGTCTTAATTTTGTTACTTCTTTATAGATAATCAAATTCTATATATATTTAATATATAGTAAGCGTAGATTTAAACTACAACTAATCGCAATTTTGACTACAAAATATTAGATATCTAATATAAGTGCAATTTTATATATGTTGCTATATATTATAGTCTATTAAGACGCAAAAATATTTAATATTAACATATACTAAGTTTGCGTTAATTTGTTTAATTAGTATATTATAATTCGATCTCGAAAAATAAAGACAATTAACTTGTTAAATCTATACAATTAGTCTATAAATAATATAAGCTAAATATAAGTTTACTTTATTGATTTTAAATATTATTAACTCTTAATTCTTGATTAGCGAGAGAATTATTTGTACGTAATGCTAACTACGAATTTGTTAGTATTGCGATATTTGATAAAGTCAAATATTTTTAACATCGACAAGCAAGACGTTCGCAAACGTTCGATGCAATCGTTACAACAAATCGATCGATCAAATCGCGAAAACATCAATTATTACTATTACTATTATTTTGAATCTCTTACGTATAATAAGATACGTGTAATCGAAAGCACGCAAAATTATCTATAATTATTATTATTTACTTCTTGTACGCGTCAATTGTTGTTACAATAATTGTTACATTATAATTACGAAAAACGTGTTTTAAAATATCGCAAAAAAGTTTCGAAACGCTATGTATATAAATTTAGAAAAGTTAGAAAAAAGTTATATACGCGTATATTACACAAACAAAAAATCAAAAGTTTCTATTGCACATAAATTGATTGTATTGAAATTACGTATTTTAACTAATTGCAATTGTCTTTTATCTTAATTATATATATGCTCAATTGTGTATTTAAAGTTAAACAATAAGAAATTCCGTTTATCTTAATAAATGATAGCAAGAATGTTCAATTTTGTCGAAAGCAACGTCTTCGCTATGTTTCGAACTAAAAGTGTTGCGCATATGAGTGTACAAAAAAAAGTTAACATTAAGTTTAAATTTTAAGATTATATAAACACAAATATAAATATTATGCATCAAGAAACGATCTTTATATAATCGCAATTTACAAAAAGAACTTATACGTAAATTCTTGAAGCTTTTGTTCTTAATATGCACGAATTTAAGAATTTGAAATTATCGAACAATATACGAGATTTTTTTTTGTAAATTATAAATCAACACGATCTTTACAATTCTTATAAAGAATTTCTTTATATTATAGATATTACAATAGTAACATAAAGTATTAAAGCGATATAACTTGAATTCAAAAATTTGATCGCGCAACACATATAGGACTCGCATAGATCTCTAGAAATATTAAATCAAGTATAGATTAAAAAAAAAAAAAAAAATCTTAATTCTTGCATACACAAGTTGTAGATTTGAAATAAACATAACATATACAATATTCTTACTATATTTAAAGAAATCTATAATATTAGATCTTTGTTCGATATTTCAATCGCGTCTTAATATTTATAATATATATTAATTAAATTGAATAACAACAAAAATTATTAATATTCTTAAACTTAACTCTATTGTATACAAGATATACGCAAAGAATATTTATCTAAATATACGTATTCGCAATATTTGATATTAGAATATTTAAAACTTTGTTGTTAAACTTTGTTTATTTTGTTCTTTTTCTTAATTTCTAATAATAAAAGAGTAACTTAAGTAATCCTGTTATCGATGGCTACAAAAGAGAATTAAATTTATTACTTAATATATGTCTAATATATTCTAAACATTAGCATAATATATATTGAATAGTACAACTATAAATTTTGATTAACTAGAGTAAACAAACAACACTAGTATCGATTTATCTACTCTAATTAACTAAATTTAAATTCGCGAAAATATATAGATCTTGTATAGACTTCTAGAGATATTGAATCGAATATTAAAAAGAAAAGAAAAATTCTTAGATTAGTCTTGCAATTACTTGTTATTGTAATAAGAATTAAAACAAGCTATTACTTGTACAATATATAATTAGTATTAATACTTATATACTAATTGCAATAAACAAGATAAATACTAAACAATATATACAAGCAATAGTATTTACTAGAATTGCAAAAACAGTTTGTAGAAATATTAAGAAATACTATTATTGTTGCAAAGAAAGCTTAAAAATTGCGAAATTAACTATACTAATTTAAATTAAATATTGCAATAAACAAGTATCTTAAAAAGTTCGAAACAAATAAACTTATTGCGTTGGTTCGATTAATCGAATCAAATCTTCACGATTCGATTTTCAAGATTAAAGTCGACAATTCGAATCGATTCCAAAACTTGAAATCGAAAATCGAATGGAAAAATCAACTCGAATTGCCAAGATACTTATTAGTTCTATTATCGATTATAATAAATCTATTTGAAATCTTAGTTTTATATTTTAGATTTGATGATGTAATTTGATAATGTATTACTACTTAAAAAAAGAAAAACATTAAATAGCATCTATAAGATCTATAGAGAGCAAGTAATGCATAATAGTAATATATTACTATTCAAAAAAAGAAAAATAATAAATAGCATTTATAGAGTCTATAGAGTCTATAGAGTGCAAACAATACATTATAGTAATAAATAGCATCTATAGAGTCTATAGAGTGCAAAATCAACAATAAATTAATAGAAAATGAATAGAAAATGAATAAGAAAACCTATAATAATTTTAATAATTTGGTTCCAAAAATAGTAATTCTTGACATAGTAACGTAATTTTCGATTTCTTAACAATTTGATTCGATTCCAACTTTTGAAATCGAAAATCGAATCGACGATTAGTCTAGAAACAGATATAGAAATAAAAGCAATAATATTTATAATAGATATCTACAAAATAATATAAGAAATAAAGAAACAAGATATCTGTAATAATATCTATATTAGTATTTTTGCTAATTTCTAATAATAGCAACGTATTTGTATACTATAGAAAGAGAACTACTATACTATCTTCTTCTTGAAGAATATCTCTTATTTTTGCTTAATAGTACAAGGACTTCCGATATACTCTAATTGATCGAAAATCGGAAATCTTGTTCAATTAGAAACTCTCGATAAGCTAATAAGCTCTATAAATTTGATATACTAGAAGAGTTACAGCTTGCAGTTGTATTTATCTATATATTTACAATTTAAATATACTATAACTTGTCTTGTTTGTAGAACTCGCTCTGCGTATTCTATAAAGTTTGCAATTACTTAATTTGATACAATATTACAAATATTATACTAGATTAAAAATAGTAATCAAAAGTGTCGCGAACAATCTCTAAGAATAGAAAAGCATTAATTTCTGCAATTTATACAATTTATATATTTACGTATATAATTTACTATCTAGTAATTCTATTTGGAGATCTAAGTAAAAGAACAATAAGATTATTTTAACTACTTTAAACTATATAGTACTGTCAAAGTTATTGTAGATTAAGCGTTTGTCTTCTATATTGCATCTAGTAGTTGCACTATTTGTGGATAGCGTTTGTCGTAAAGATAGTTATAATTTATTTTTGTCTATCTATTATATTAATAATTAGGTATGCAATTATTGTCTATCTATTGCATCTAGTAACGAAGATATAAAGAAGAATATATATTTAAATAACTTTTCTATAGACAAAAAACTAATAAATATCTTCTCTCTCTTTGTTTGTTATTTACTATCTACAAGATCTCTTAAATCAAATCAATAATTATTGTCTATCTATTGCTTTATTAATTGGATATACAATTGTTATATATCAATTGCATTCGCTAACAAAGATATAGAGAAGAATACGTATCTAAACAACTCTTCTATATATAGAAAATTTGTTATTCTCTTCTCTCTCTTTGTTTATTGTTTATTGTCTACAAGATCTTCTAAATCAAATAGATAATTATCATCTATCTACTGCATTTGTTAAGAAAAATAAAGAGAAGAATACGCATCTAAACAATTTTTCTACAAATAAAAAACTAGTTGTTCTCTTCTTTCTCTTTGTTTATTATTTACTATCTACAATAGTTTTTAAATCAAATAGATAATTATTGTCTATCTACTGTATCTGCTAATAAGAATATAGAGAAGAATACTTATCTAAATAGTTTCTCTATAAACTAAAAAGTATATCTCTTCTTTACTCTTCTTGTTTATCTATTTAAATCTTCTGTATTACTATAGTTTATAGATATATAAATTTATAACAACTCTATAATCTCTTTTTACAGATATTTTGTTATTAAGAATATTCGAGTCTTCTTTATTATCTATAATAATATTTGTTAAAAACAATTTTACAAAGACAGTAAATTTATGTCTATTAAAGCAAACAAATATAATAATTGTAAAAGTAAAATATCTATTTATTAAAACCTTGTCTTTGTTACTATAAAGAATTTTTATATTAGCAAAATCTATTGCCTATATTGCGCAATAAATAGACAACTTTATTAAACTTTGCAATAATTGTACTTGAAGATTATATTGCAATTAATCTAATAGTTTTAATTATAAGAGCTAACATTCTAGAAGAGAATACAATTGTATATCTTATTTTGTTATACTATATCTATTTTGCAATAGTATATCGAATCTATATAATTACGTACTTAACAAGACTTGTATATAATAGAATTATACAAAACAAGTATTAGATTAATAAGTATAGCTAATAAATTATATATATATAATTCTTTTTAATAGTAGAGCAAAAAAAAGTATCTTAAAAGAATACAAGATTTTCTTGTATTTGCGCTTTTTAGCAATTTTTTTCTTTTCTTTTTCTTTATTAAGTGTATGCAATTATAGACTATAGCACTATATAGTCTAAATATTTTGAATTAGTAAATTAAGTAATCTTATTTATCTCTCTACTAATTATTGTTATGTATAGTATAATAATCGATTTTGATACTTGCTAGCATATAATTAAAAAGTGTTTAAGAAACTTCTAAATTCTTTTGTCTCTTCTTAAGCTTTTCTGTTGTTTCTAAAATTTATTTTCTTGTTGTTATCTTAGTTTTCTTTAGATAATCTAAAGCACAAGCTCTGTCTTTTTAAGAAGAAAATGGAATTTTTATAGTCAAGTCTTTGACTTCTAGTGTTCTTTTGATTAAACTCTGCTTGTTCCAATAATATTTATAATTCAATATTATATATTCTAGTGTTTGCGTTTCTCTGTACGTGCTCGTACGTTTGTTAGCAATTAGTACTTCTACAAATGCTATTGTAATATTATTATATTTGCTATTTTATCTAACTTGCTTAACTATAGAACTTCATTAAAAGAGATAGTTATTACTTTACACTATTTTTAGCTTTCTCTCAGCGACCTCTTTAGTATTTAAAAAATTTAAATTAGAATATTATAGAGATGTCTAGAGTTAATTGCATCGACTAGATATAGTTAAAGATACAAAGTTAGATACGTTTTGCAATTATATCTATAGAAAAAGTAATACTTGACTATATTGTATTTTCGAAAATACAATATATTGTTTGTTAAGATTCTAAAATCTTGCATACAAATACAAAAGCTATAATAACTTAATGCGTTAACTACTACTTTTATAGATTCTCTTCTATCTTATAGAACTTTATATATTTTCCAATAAAAGCTACTTTATATAGATTTTGTATATTGTTAAGAGAAATTATATAGTTGCGAAATTTTAAAAAGAACTAGTGTTTTTGATATTTAGAATTAGATACTAGATCTCAAGATTAATCTAGAGTTTTAATTAGAATTACAAGAATACGTATTTTTATTTTTATTATCTTGTATCGCTTGTATATTTGAGAATATTTAGAGTATATCGATAGATATATCTATACATTGATATTGATATTGAAATTGAAATTGAAATTGAAATCCGTATTGTTAATTGTATTTTAACTATATAAGTCGATACAATTAGCTTTAAATATCTCTTATATATTATTCACGTAGAATTATGTTGCAAATAATATTGTTAATAAAAAAAAAGATTTGTTAGTATTTTTATTAAAAACTTTCTATTTAATTTATTTATTATCGACTTTATCTACAGTATACTTGTTATATTCAATTTTATTATAAGATTTTTGCAAAGCTTTTTCAATAATAGATATATTAAATATAAGATTTTTTATTAGAGTTAAGTTTAATTTGAACTTGTTAAAGTGTTAATAATAGTAAATATTTATATTAGTAAATATTTATATTTATATTTTATTTTATTTTATTTTATTTTATTTTATTTTATTTTATTTTATTTTATTTTATTTTATTTTATTTTATTTTATTTTATTTTATTTTATTTTATTTTATTTTATTTTATTTTATATTAAATTATAAAGAAGATCTAAATATTTTTATCAAAACAATATTTATAGAGAGAAATTCTGGAATTTTTCTAGAGTTACAAATCTATAGACTATAGTAGTACAAGAGATAATTCTTTTAGTATATCGAACTTTTATAGAATTTATTAGCTTATCTCGTAGTTTCTAATTGAGTAAGATTTTTTCAATTGATGCAAATATTTTCTTTGTCGAATTTCGATCAAATAGATACGTTGAAAGCACTTGCAACTATTAAGCAAAAATAAAAGATATTCTTTTAGAAGAACATAGTATATTAAAAATCTATAATTCTTAAAAAAATCTAATAGTTAGAATTTCTTCTTTCTTATTAGTTTAAAACGCAAATATTATTTGTTAGTTTTTTATATAGTATAAAAAGTATTTTATTTGATAAAACTCTTATATATAGATACTAAAAATTTCTATAAGATATTTCATTTAACTTGTTTAAATACTATATTAGAATTCTTTTTCTAATTTATATATATTATTGTATATTACTTTATTTACATTTGATAAATTCTAACTTTAGTTCTAAGTATATACAAATTTAGTATAATAAAAATTGTAGTTTTGTATTACTAATATCTAGACTTTCCGCGAAATTAAGATTTAACTTGATAAATCTTAAATTACTTACAAGAATCTAGTAATTCAAGAGTTTAATACTAAGAGATATAAAGATTATGTCTTAATAGTTCTTATTATTGCGCTTGTAGATTGCGCTCGTATAGTATAATAGATATAGTTTGTCTACATAAGATATATATATACTTCTTTATATTATTAGATTTGTCTTCAAGATAAACTTTGCTCGAATCGATAGAATCTAAGATTTAAATTAAAAAATAAGATAGTTTAAATTAGTAATACAACTAGCAAACAATTGCAAACATTTATATATATTATAAGTATTAAAATTTTATACGTCGAGATATAATCTAGTTTAATTAGAATTTTGCAACTTTGTCAAATATAGAGCAAACAAAATAAGTTCTTCGAGCAAATTCTATCTCAACAATACTAATTTAAGTATATAGAGTAGATAGATTTGTAAAATCTACAGAATCTAGAAAAACTCTTAATCTATTAAGTTTGATTTATCTTCTACAATACAAATATTATTATAACTATTAGATTATTAATATAAAACTTTAGATTAGTCTTAAACATACAAAAAATATCTTAGACGCAAAAAATAATAATAATAATAATATATATAATCTTGTTTATATAAAACTTATATAATCTAGTTTTCTAGAGATTTAATTAAATAATATATCTATGCATCGATATTTCGAGTAATCGATCTCTCAATTTTAAGATGCTAAGATAGTTCAAATAGCTTGAAGTTAGCTTCAAGAACGTTTGGGAAGCTACAGGAAGCTTAAGCTTGTATTTGAAAAATCAAAAAAAACTTAGCAAAAAATATAATTTTGATATTCGAGATGCTCACAAACTTTCGCGATGCTTCGATTATATCTTTATTTGTTACTTGTTTACATTATAGTAGTTTAAGTAATAGAATCGAATAATTTGTAAAATTTCTACGCAAAAGCAACGTGCATCTTAAGAAAACTCTTTTTACGTAATTAATTGCGCGTAGTTAATTGCGTATAATAGATAGTATTTGCAAATTACGTTCGACAAATCTTGACAACACAAGTAATATTCGAGTAACGCTTAACGTATCTCTTAAATTTTTGATAATGCTCGAAATCTATTCAAGATTAATTGAATCTACTAATATAACTTTAGAACTAAGATATCAACACAACGACTTCAAGAGTTCCGAATCGCTAATAGAGTCTCTAGAGAGTTATTCCAAATTGCCAATATTATAAATACTATTATTATAGTAACTTTTGTAACATTTTCTATAAAAACTTCTAAATAGCTCTTAAATTATTAGAAGAGAAAATATAAATAACTATATATTAAGCAAAAAGAAGTATCTTCTATTTCTTATTTTAATTATAATAAAAAATACTTTATAATTTTTAATTATATTACAATTAATATATTAGATATACAATATATATCTTATTAAAAGTTTTAAAATAAGTTTTAATTGTTTTTATTAAAGTTAAATTGTAGTTAATAACTATAATGCAAGAAAATACTAGTTTTAGATTAATATATAATATTTATAATTAATAAAATACTTATTTATAATACTTTTAAGTCTTTATTTATAGAAAGATAAAGTCTATAATAAAAATTAAGTTAATAACAACATTCGCATTTTGGCAAGCAGATCGAGCTAAGCGTGTCAAGATATTTTTTAGATTTTTTAGATTCTACAAATCTGTGAACATAGATTTGAACAATTATCGAAACTATATAATCGAGCACACTAAATACGAGAACTATTTATTAGAAACAACTAGAGAATTACATTGTTTTTTACGAACTTATATTATAATTTAAATCTAATACTAGATTCAACAATTGTTATTATTAGTTCAACGAACATTATTCTATTCGCCAATCTAATTACTTGACAAGTTCGATTGATCGTCAAATTGATTGTTATTCTAACATCGCATTGTCTATTTATTCAATTCTCGCATAACTTATATTCGAAGTCTTGAACAATAATATTGCTTTACTTGTTTTGATCAACGTCGCAAAGCGCAATCGAAGCAACAATGTACAATCTATAACAATCAAATTTATATACATTGCTTCGCCATATTATTTATTTGACGCTTTTAAAATTCTTTGTTGATTTAGCAATTGCGTTACTTTGATTCGCACTCTCTTTAATTGTTAATTTATTTTATTTCGCGATTTTTGTCGTTATATTTTTGACAATTTTTTAAGTCTTTTGTTTTTGTGTCGCAATTCTTGTCGTTACGATTTCAATTGTCTTAATAACATCTTGTTTTCGCTTCGCGATCTTTATTGTTATGTTTTTTGTCGTCTTGTTAGCTTGTCTAATGTTAAGATTCTCTTAGTTGTCGTCGTATAACAAATTGTATATTTCTTAATTATAGAAATTATTAATATAGAAACTCTTCTTTGTTTTGTTTGTCAAAACGACATAAGTATTGCATTTAATAATTGACAACGTTTAGAATTGACGCGAGTTCAAATATTGTCGATTCGATCAACGTTCTCGACTAGAACAATTCGCTTCAATTATTTTATAAATGTTATAAAAAAAATTATTATTGCGTTAATGCAAAGCATTTATTAGAGCTTCTTAATAACATATCGCTTTTTCTTTACAATTATATTGCTCGTTGTTAGAATCTTAAATCGTTATTATAATTAGTAATTGTTTTATCAATGTTTCTTCAATATAGTTTGAATTTTTTTGTTTCGTTCTTCTGTTATTTATTTATTTCTTTGCGTTAAACATGTAGTTCTAAGTTTATATTTAGTTTTGTCGAGTCAAGTTGTTCTTGTCGTCTTAGACATAAAAGCAACGAACTATTTCGCGAGTTTGTTTATCAATATTTGTCGTTTTAACAATACGTTCTCAACAAATAATAGAGAAATAAATACAAACAAAACAATTATTTATTTACGAGAAATTATTCTTCTTGCGATAAAAGAAGATGTTCTCGCTTTTAAAAGTTGTTTTTCTTTTCTTTTGTGTTTGATCTCTTACAACTTATTAATAACGAATAAACAAATCGAGAGCTTTAATAAAATCAAGAATTTAAAAACATTTAATAATATTAGTAACGCGTCTTTAGTGTCTAAGACTTACATTAATTATTTTAAGTTTACTTTTTATGTTCAAATCGATTGCTTAACAAAACAACTTTAACTCTTATAATTGTAAAGCTCTTGTAATTTTAATTTTCTTGCTTGTGTTAATTTAATTGATTGTGATATTATTTTGATCGAACATTATGTTAATTTAATTAAGCGCTCTCGAATTATTATGTAATAATAGATTATTTATTGTTTGCATCTTAATTTTTCGAATATTGTAATATAAGATTTATTTTTAATAATTCGAATATTTAATAATTCGATTATATTGCGATTTGACTTTTTTGTGCATTGTCTTCTTTGCGAAACTATTGTATTTAATTGAAGTTTTATATTTCTTTATGTGCGAGACTTAATAATTTAATATATAATACTTAAGAAAGTTAAAATAATTTATTAATTCTCTCTTTTTTTTTCGAAATTTGCGAAAAATCTTCTTTAGTTTATTAATACAATACAAGACATAATTTATATAGCGCAAAATTTTATCGTCGTAAGTTCGATAGTATGTTAGCATAACAAATTTAGAAACGTTCGAACGCATAACATCGCATGCGATAAAATTAAAGTAAGCAACAAAATTATTATAAGAATTAATTGACGCAAAATCAACTTTTACTTATTGTCTATTTATTGCTTAACTTTACTAAATTGAAATATTTAAGTTTTATATACGTTGTTACAAGTTAAAAGCATCGCTCAAGCTAATCTATTGCACTTTTTTTCGAAAAAATAAAGTTATTTTAACTTCTTTTAAATTGTAAAACATAATAATTAACAAATTTATAAATTTACTTAAGCAAATAATTTACAATGTCGTTGCTATGAAATTGATGCAAAATATCTATTATTATTGTATTGTAAATGTTTACAAATTAATGCTTTTAAACAAAGTTCTTTATCGAATGCACTCAATTTAAATGTTTACTCAAGACGTTATTTTTAATCTAATAAAGAATTTGCGTCTAAATGCTTTCGTAAATACAATTAAATCAATTAATACGTATATTTTCGCGCTAAATAGATAAAATTGTGTATATATTACAATGTTAATTGCTTTTGACGTCAATAATTAGAGTCTATTTTTTATAATCGACATTTATGTCGATTAATACAAAATAATTACGTCGAATGTATTTGTTAGCGCAAAGAATAAATATTTTTTTAATAACAAAAGTCTCGACAATTACAAACAATCGATTAAAATAAATATTTAATAAAAAAATTTTTGCTCTTACGCTTAAAAATTATTTTTATTGTTCGATAATATATATTGATCTTAATATTTATATTTTTTGATTTAACAATCGAAAGAAAATTTAACTAAATGAAGTTTAAGCGAATCTAACTTCTTTTTGTCTTGTTGTCGAGATTCTTAATTGTTATATACATCAAATATGTTTATTTGTTGTCGTGCATTCTAGTTAATACGATTTTGTCGATAAACAACATAATAGATATTACAATTATTTTATTCGAAAGACTTGATTAAGTTCTTTATTATTAATTCTTCGTATAAAACTTATTATATATTTAAAACTTTCTTATTATGTTTTATTGATAAACTAATTGATATATTAGATTATTTGCGAACGTCAAATAATCAATAAGAAATTCGATTGTCTTTGTTATTTCTTGATGTTAAACTATGTAAAATCGATTTTGTAACGCGCGAATCGTTTTACTTAATTTAAATTAAGTATGTGTTTAAACATTGTTGCGATCTTTATAAAGAATACAATGCAAATTGTTTCGTTATTTATTTAAACTTCTAAAGCTTAAGAGATTATGTAATAATTTAAGATCAACGTTGTTAAAGAATTTGTTTATATCGTTAACTATATATTTAAATTGTAACAATCAATAAATTATAATATAATCAATCCAATTATTGAATAATTAATATATTTTTTTGTTTGTTAAGTTAAGAGAAAATTGCAACAATTTAAATACATTAAAAATCGAACGTCTCGCTAAATATTCGATTATCTTCTTGTAGATATCGACTTGTATAATTGTTCTTGCTATTGTAGACTTCGTCTCTAATCGCTTTTTCGAGCTTTCAATCTTAATTTTCTTTTTGTTTATTTAAGTATTATTTTTCTTTAATTCTTTGAAATCGTTATTGTTGTTATTTTTTTTAATAACAAGTTCAAGATCTTCTTGCGATTGACAAAAATTGCGCTTCAATAATAAGATTGTTATGCTAGAAAGTCGCGTTAAAGATGCAACATTGTTTGTTTTTAAATTTAATTTAAAGAGTTAAAAGCATTCGAATTGTAAACTTTGAATAATCGTTCTTTACATTTCTCAAGAACATATAAGATTAATTGATTAATTTTATTATTTCGAGTTAATCTATTGTTGTCTATTTTACTTTTACAAAAGATTTTAAATTTGTATTGTCGTTGTTTAAGTTAATTTGACTTAGTGCTTCTTTTAAAAGTCTTCGACGAAGTCATTTGTTTAATAATATAAGATATACTCTCAAGTGTTGTTGCATACAAGCAAGAGATATAATTCTTTGCGAACAAAACGAACACTTGCGTTTATATATATATTTTTTTAATTGTTTTTGTATTTGTTTGCAAAGAAATTCTTAATAATTGTGAGAAAAATTGCTAAGATATTTAAGTTTAATAACGAAATGTGTTGCTTTAATTGCATTAAAAAACAATAAATTGTCAAAAATAAAGTTTTTTTCAAATCTAAGATAAATCGAAGTCAAACAAAATCAATTTAATTAACAATGTTATTTTGATCGCAAAAACTATATATTTAATTTTGCTTTTGTTGACTCTTTGCTTACAAAACAATTAGCGAGTTAACAAAATAAACGTATTAAATTCGAAAGACATAAGTTATTTAATAAAGATTGTTTTTCTGTCGAACAACCATTAAGTTACAATTACTCTAATAATCTTACAACTCTTGCAAATTAATTATTTTAAAATATTCTTTGTTTACATTCTTTTGCTTATAATTCTTACGTATTTACTTATATTTTACATATATAATTTATAAATTTACTTTAACTTTCTTTATGCATTCGATATATTGTATAGCATTTCTTTATGTATGTAAATAGATTACGAGTTACGATCTTGTTCTTCGTTACAATTGTGCGCTTATGCAAGATTTCGATTTTAATAGTAGAGAACGAAATAATATTTAACAATAAAACTCTAGCTTTTATCGCTTTCTTTACTATAATTTATTTTTTAAATTTGTATTTAACGATGTATTTAACGATGTATTTAACGTATTTGATGTCGATTGTAACTTTGACAAAGAGAAGACGAGAAATTTAAAAAAAGAAAAAAAGAACGTAAGTTAAAGAAATGTAATAAAAGAGAACGTCTAAAAAATCGTAACTTTAATAACGTTTTCAAGAAAAAAAAATCGTAAAACAATGTCAAAACGCAATCAAATTAAGTTAGAATGTTATATTTTTATTCTCGCGAGTTATTTCTTTGTTACAATTGCGCGTTTACGCGAAATTTTAATTGTATTAATAGAGAACAAAAAGATAATTAACGATGATGTTCTAAACTTTTATTGCTTTGTTTATCTTAATTTATTTCTCAAAGACAAATTCGACGATATACTTAATATATTCGATGTTAATTGTAACTTTGACAAGAAGAAAGCAAGAAATCTAAGAGAAAAAGTAAAATAAGTTAGAAAAATATAATAGAAGAGAACGTTTAAGAAATCGTAACATTGACGAAGTCTTTAAGAAAAGAAAGAGATCGACAAATTGTACTTGAATGTCGTCAAATTATGTTAAAATGTTATACTTTTATTCTTTCGAATCTTGTTCGAGTCTCGTTATAATCGCGCGTTTACGTAAGATTTTAATCTTAATAATAAATAAGAACGTCTAAGAGATTATAAATTAATAAAGTCTTTAAAGAGTTTAATTATTCTAATTTATGTTTACTTATTAATAGAAAGAGATCGTCGAATTATATTAAATTGAGTCGAATTATGTTAGATTTTTTCTTTTTCTTTATCTCGCTCTCTTTCTTTCAAATTAATAAGCTTATTAAAGTTTTATTTATAAAACTATTTAATAACAACTAACTTGTCGTTCTTCTCTTTTTATTTTATCTCTTAATATAGTTAAACAACAAACGCGCGCTTTGCGTTGAAGACTTATTAAATAAGAACAATAACAATAAAGATAATAATAACGAGATTGCTATATTCTTGCTTAAGTATAATTAATATTGTATTTAATTAGTCGTTATAAAGCGTTTCAAATTATTTTCGTTCGACATCAATTGTTTTATTAGCAATCAATAAAGCTTCTTTTTGTTTTGTTCTTCGAAATCTAATATAGCGATTAAGACGCTAATAAAGTCAAGCTTTAAATAATAAAGCATTAAATCGACTTTAGTTGTTAATTCGCTCAATAGATTGTTTGTCGAAAGCAATTACTATAGCAAGATGAATTGCATTAAGTATTATATATGTTATTCAAACGCATCGTTTTCTTGTTTTATAAGAGAATAAATACAATATTGTTATTACGAGACGAAATAGAATCGATGTTATTAGAGCAAGCAAGATTTTAGACTTCAAAATCGTTCGTCAAGATAATAAAGAAACTTAAGAGATAAAAGATCTAACGTCGCATTTATATAATTATTAGTTTACAAATATAGCAATTATGCATAAGCTCGAAACTAAACTAAACAAACTTACTAAAGAAATAATAATCGATTAAATAAGATTAAACAAGACTATAATAATTATCGCGATTATAATAATTAATTAACTTAGCGCTAAGAATAATTTTAAGACTATTTTTATCGTCGCAATGTTGACGTTTGTAAATCAATAAATAAACAAATTTGCGAAATATTTTAAATCTAATGTTTTTTTTAACATTATTAAGTATTATATTTTTTTAAAGATAATCGATTTAGAGCGTTATATATAATGCAAATAACAAATGTTGTGCTAATTACATATAACGAAGTTATTAAATTTTATTTTAAATTTTTATTGTTTAAAAACTTAAAGACGTTTAAAAAGAAATTAAGTTAATAAAATAAAATTTAAAATACGACTTGTAAAGCTTTGCATTGTATTTATTTTTACAAAATTATTCTTAATAAAACTTATATTATTAAAAATTATATAACGCAAACATTTGTTACTTGTTATGTTAATAAGAATTGCAACGTTCACAAATAATTTCAAGCAAACTAGCACAATCTTTGTTAGTTTATCGCTCAATAATTGAATATATTGTATAAGATAAAATAGTAAACTTGATCTTCGATTTAATGCATAACAAAGAGAACAATAAAAAGATGTTAACAATAAACGTAAAGCGAAACAAATCGCGCTAAGCATCAATTATAAGATCGAAGATACTAGACAATTTATTTTCGCTATTGTTGTTAAATTAATTAATTTTGTCAAGCTAACAAAAGTTGTTAATCTAACGAGAATTGTTAAATTGACAAGACAATAAAGAGAGAGAAAACAAGTTTTGTCTTTTTGATTGTAAAGTCGCAACAATTATATCAAATATATAACGAGAAGATATGCTTTAAAAGTACGTTTATATTTGAGTTAATTAATAAGAATACAAAAACTTTTTTATTGAAGTAAAAAAAATATACAAGATTTTCGATGCTATTTTGTTGTAAATCTAAAGAAGAGATTGTTTGTTATGTATTTTTTTATTAAGATTTTGTTTTTGAACGAACTAGTAATATTTCTTTAAAGCTTTTTGTTAAAACGTCTTTGACAAAACAATATGTCTTTTTTCGAGACAACGTTGTTAAGTAAGTTTTTTCGCATGTGCGCTTAAATCGCGTCAAAGACAAATCTATAAAAAGAATCAAGACACAAATTATATTAACTATATATAAATTTTGTTGTATATCGAAATGTTCGAGATTAACAACAAAATAAAGTTTGCTTTAATTGTTCTTTTAATTACGTAATTAAATTCGAGATTCCATTGTATTTGCGCAAAGTTTACATAAAATTAATATATTAATTGCAACAATAATATTGAGCTTACGCGCTAAAGTTTTACACATTTTTTTTTTTTTTAGAATTTGTATTAATTTTTTGTATTTAATATATTCTTAATGCGATCAAAACAAAGCACACGCGTAAAGAGAAGATGTTATTCTTATTTAGAACAATTTTCGATTACGACGATGCTTAATTAAAACATCGATTATCTTAATTGTTAATACGAAAGACAAGAGATTAAAGCAAATTAAGTTGAATTATTAGAAAACACAACTTAATCGATTAAAGAGATTAACTTAAACATAATTATCAATTTAACGATGTTTATTAAGATAGACGCTTTCTTTCGCTTGTCTTAAAAGAAGTAAAAGTTGAAGCTTTATTATTAGAAAGTTTAGATCTTAATTAACAACTTGATTCGATTTCGTCTCTTAATAGATAACAATAAAAATTGCGTACGCAACAAACTACAAATATATTTGCAAATCCAACAATTAAACGTAATTATTAGTTGCTTGATAATACGTATACTAGATTTTTAAAATTTTTAGATTTTCGAGCATTTCAATTAGAAGTTAAATCGACAATTGCGTCAATTAATTGTTAATATACGACAAAAAAGACTTAACTAATTTGCAAATATAACGAAGAACAAGAAAGAGAATTAGACAATTGCGTTGTTTGCTCAATCGATTCAAATTAAATTAACATTTAATACTTAATAAATTATTAATAAATAATAAAAGTACAATCTCAAGTAAAGTCTTCGTGCATGTAACGAACTTTGCAAAACATTGCAATTTTAATAATAATTATTGAATTGCGAAGTTACTCTTTTTATTCACGAGTTAAACGCAAGAAATTCGAGATTTTTGTCGACTTCTATTTATCTTTGAGCGTTAATAACTCTTTTTATGTCTTTTATCTTTGTAATTCTTCTTTAGTGTTTGCTTTTTCTTGACAAACAACTTCTTTTTCTTGTTGTTAAGTTGCTCGCGCGATTAATCGTTAATGTTATTTCTTTATTATTTAATTCAATTGTAGTTTTGCGTCTCTTTATCTTCTTTGCGTTCTTAAGCTTCTTTTTGTTCTTATTAGATCTAAGATATATAAATTCTTTATTAATAATTACTATTTTCTTTTGCTAACAAATTGTCGAACGCAATCTAATTTTAAAAGCTATCAATATATCTTTACTATTATTGAAAATAATTATTAGAAATTCGCTCTATTATATATTTGAAAGAGAATTTCTATTCTTAATCGAGTTGTGTCTTATTATTAGCGTTGACAATAATTATTAATAATATTTGATGCAAAAAATCTACATATAGAAAGAGCTAGAACTTGCTTTAACTACAATAAGCGTCGACAAAAATCTAAAATCAACAAGACAAAAAACATTTTTTCGTTATAGCAATCAACGCAATTAACGCATTACTAAAGTACATTGTTAAACGATTATCTTTTCTTGCACAATAAATATGTCGTATACATTAACATTCGAAGAAATACAATTATTTGCAACGAATATAAGTAGAATTCGCTTCTTGTCGATGCATTTTTTTAAATTTTGCTTTAACAAAATTGAGGTTATTTTGTTGTAAACAAGATTAACAAGTTTTAATTTTTAAATTTAACGTACTTAGAGAAGATAGACGATCTTAAAGATAATAATTATAACGTATAGATTTATTTAAATATCTTAGCTTCTTTGCAATCTTTGTTCAAAAAAAATCTTTATTTAATCAATATTTTTGTCGAATTAAGTTAATTTATCTATAATATTTTAATAAAATTAGAAGAGATTAATCTAACACAATATTCTTGTCAAAGTAATCGAAATCTCAAATATATAATATTTATATATTTAATTATTGCGCTTCTATTCTAATCGCAAAAAATCGTTTATTTCGACTTCGCAACACTTTGCATCTTGTTCGAACTCACACGTGTTAAATTTTTTTAAATTGTCTCTATCATTTAAGTCTCTAATTATTATACAAAATCTTACATTTACTTGACATTCTCTTAGATATTTATTTTATTAATTTATTATAAAAGTAATTTGCGATTTTTGTTACAATCGTTAACGTCGTCTTAAATTTAACATTTCTTGTTAGTCAATAATTGTTATATTACTTTCGTAAAGAACTTTAATTTTACAAATTCGCAATTATTAATAATTCGAATATTATACATCGAGCTTTTACGATATAATTAAAGAAAAAATGTCTTTTTAAACGTCTTTTTATTTAAAAAAGTGTTAATAAAGCTTACAACTATAACTTAACAATTTCGAACAACGTAATTAAAATGTTTTTTTCTTTTTAATTTGTTATCGCATTAATCTTTAAATGACACGAAGATAATAATATAAAAATGTAAATATTAAAATAAGCGACAAGTAAAGAAGAAGAAGTCGTTGACAATTGTTAAAAGTCAAAGTCGATCTTAGAGTTTCGTAATAGCTTAATTACTTTCTTAAGAGAACAATATTGCGAAAACGATTTTCGAGATTAATTTAATAATAAACGATATTAATATAATTTGCTTCTTCGCAATAAACATATTTTAGTTCGAATAAAAAATAATTTATATTAATAACTTAAAGTCGATCTATTATAACTATAATCTATTTCGAATGTTCGTTAAATAAAAAATATTAGTTTTTCGAGTTTTAAAGCAATAGAACGAACAAATTTTTACAAGAAACGAAGAATAATAATATGCGCAACTTAAATTGCTATAGACTTAAACGAAAATTAACAATTAAGAAAATAAAAAAAGTAAGAATTAACATTGCTTAACGTCTTCTTATAATAATAAACGCGCTAATAATTATTAAAGTTATAAAGTAGATTGAGTTGCTAACGCAAGAAATTCTACTTTCGATAAATATTTTAAGTAATAAGAAGAACGATTCGAACAACAACAATTACGAGTTTACTCTTACGTTGTCGCTTTTTCTTACTTCGTCTTTCAAATCTATTCTTACGTTGTTACTCTTTTTTACTTCGTTTCTTAAATTTATTTTTACATTGTTGTTCTTTCTTATCTTAATTCTTAAATATACGCTTACTTTGTCGCGCTTCTTTATTTCTTTTTTCATATTTACGTTTACGTCGTTTCGACTTTCTTTGTTATTGATAAGATTAAATTTACTTCAAGATGTCACAAACAAAGTTAAAAACAAAATTAATAACGCATCACGAAACACAATACGCGAAGTCGTAAATAAGATGCACGACAATATATTTAAAAATAATAACAATATTGTGACAAGTTTGTAACTTGACGTCGCTATTATTATAAAAGAATAGACGAACGTGCTCAAATTAACATTAGCGTAAATACGAAAAACTTAAAAGACAAACTCTATATCTCGCAATCAAGATATTAATCTATATTATTATTAAAATTTAATTATTTACGTTTATCGTTATATTTGATTATATTAATAAGAAGAAATAACAAAATAATTAAAATACACTAAAATGTCTTTATATTAAGTCGAAGAACGTCGAAGCTTATTAGCAAATTTTGTTAAAAAGTCTATTTATAAAAATCGAGCATTTTAACAATGCGTTGTAAATTGAAAGTAAATAAGCGAAAGATAACTTAAATAAGACTTTTCTTTTACTAACATAAATTCAAGAATATATATTATTTTTTCGTAAATTAATTAATGTTAAAGTATGTTAGATTGACGCAAACAAATCGAAATAATAATAAATTAAATGTTTCTCAAACAATAAACGAATATCGCTCTCGATTAATAAAATGTTAAGAGAAACAATTTTGCAAGTTATTTGCGTTCGTTTGCAAAAAAGCAATTACATAATTTAGCAATCTATTGTTCTCGCAAAATAAAATTGATATTATTTGTTTTTACGTAGAAAAAAACTTAGTAAAAACATACAAAAATTAGTATAAAATCTTGCTTATTAACGTTATTCGAAAACTATAAAGACATTAACGAATAAAAATTAAAAAATAAAGCAATTCAATATTCAAAGACGTATTCGATTTCGACAAATAATTTTATTATAAGAACAATTAAAGAAGCGAACTATTAAATTGAACATTAATATCTAATTTTACGATATTTAATAACGCTTTGTCTCGCTTAAAACTTGAGCGAAGCTCAATTATTAACAAGGTTGTTTAAACAATAAAAAAGTAATTATTAATCAAATAAAGCTCAATAAAATAAATAAAAAGACTTCGAATTATAAGCAAATAATTTAGATATTATCGAAAAAAAGAAAAATAATATTAATATTTTATCGATTCTCTAAATAAGAAATCTCAAAAAGTTTATAATTTATGTTTCTCAAAAAATTAATTTTTTATCTTGCGTTATTCGAAGTTTTCAAATAAAGTATATTTACTTATTTGTTCTTAATTTCTACGATAACGATTATAACAAATCTTGACAAACAATATAGTATTCTTCGCAAAAAGTATGTCGAAGCAATAACAAAGAAGATTTAAGAACTTATTTAAAAGATGTTTACAATTATTAATTTATATTTGGTTTAAACGTTTAACGCAAGTCGTTTTCGAAACAAAAAATTAAAAATAATGTTGTCGCTAAATAAGCTTGTTTTGCAAGTAACAATATCTAAAATATATAAAACGAACATCGAAACGCTTTGAATTGCGATTCTAAATAAAGTTCAAACACAATACTTCAACGTCGAAACAATAAAATTGACAAGAGATATCTATATTTTTGCGTTATATTATCTACGTTTGTGTTATATTTTTTGACGTTAACGAAAATTAATCTAGTCAATAATTTGCAATTAATTAAAAAAAAAATGTAAATCAAGAATTAACTAAATATTAAGACAAAGAACAAGATGTACGAACATATGTTTATTGTTACTATAATTATAAGAATTAAGTTTAGAATAATAATGAGAACACTTTATAAAGAACAAAAAAGAAATTGTTATATCTTTAATTTATGCTCTTTTTTTAATTGTTATATGTGCAATTAGCAAGATACATTTGTTGTCGCAATTTCGAATAACAATAATCTTAATTTAAGATTAATATTTTTACGATAATTAAATAATAAATTACATGTACAAGTTAGTCTACTTGAATCGAATGTGTTTACAAGAAAGAGAAAGTCGCTAATTATATATTTTTAAATTGTTTAGCTTCGAAGTTAAGACTAACTTTCAATCAAGTATTTCTCTCGCATTCGAAGAAACAAAGCATTGTTAACAAAGAAAAAAATTAAATTGATACAACAAGCTATACATTATAGAATAAATTCAAAGTTTATTTTTTAAATTATAAGTTATTGAAAAAGAATTACAATTTCGAATTTAAACGTTATTACAATATTTAATAATTCAAAAATTTCTTTTTGTTAAATAAAAAGAATAATTTAAAACGCAATATTATTGTTTTAAGAAAATTCTTTATAGATTTGATTTTAAATTTTTAACAAAAAAGAATGCTTTTAATAAGATGTATATAAAGACTATATGCATTAAGTAATTAATTAAAAATTATAATATTAACAATAAAAATATATTAAGACAATCTAAATAAATTGAGATATTTACAAAAGATTTTGTATACGAACTATTAAAATAGCTACAATAATTCGAAGTATATAATAACATTTTTAACTTTAGCATAACGCAATTAAGTTTTATAGATTACAATTAGTCTAATACAAACTATCGTAATCTAAAAATTGCAACAATATTTAAAGATGCTTTAATATCTTTTTTTTAAGCAACACTTTTTTCTAATTTAATGCTTTGATTACTAGACATTCGAATAATTAAAATTTATTAATTTTATGTAAAATGCGATTTTAAAATCAAACGCAACTAGAACTTCTTTATATTTATTAGTTTGACATAGTTTAACTTGATTTAATAATTTGTATAAAAAGTAAGTTTAAAATCAAACACATTTAGAATTTCTTTATAATTGTCAATCTAATATAGCTTAACTTGAGCTAATAATTGCATTGTTAGTAGGCATTTTATAATTAGAATTTATTGTCGTTGTCATTTAGAAATTGATAGTTATTTAAGACATCTTAATTAATTAAAAATACTATTAGTAACAAAAATTCTCTTTGAGATTCAAAAATAAAATAATTTTTGTATAATAGATAGACTAAAATTGTTGTTTAGTAATAAAGACATCTTATATATTCTTTTGTATATTAACTTTAGCTTGCTCAATAATTCTTTAAGTTACTAGTTAAAGCGCTTTCAAAAATTAACAACTTCAATTAAATAACACTATTTTACGTTAATTTACATCAAATAATTGCGAAAACTAAGCTTATTTTAAATCTCGTCTTTACTTTTTTACTTCTTTGATTTTCTTTTTAACACTCTAATAAGTTTTAATCGTGTTAACGTATTTATTAGCGATTAGCATATCTTTTTAAAATAGCGATTGCATTTGACTTTAATTTAATCTTTCTTTTACAATCTTAATCGAAAACTTATATTAAAGATAAATTTCAAACAATTGATTTTATAATTGATAAAAAATATAAGAAGATTATTGATGCTTTAATTGTTGAGCTCAAGAAGCAAAGTCTTATAAATAAATTACTAACAACAAGAGACAACAAGCGAAAGCTTCAAAATACGATTCAAGAATTTCAAGCAATATAATTGAGATTGCTTTTTTTTTCTAATCTAAGTTCGATATAATTTCAAAAGACGTTCAATTATATAATACAAAATATTTGTTATTATAATAAGCAACAAGTAAAGAAGAAGAAGTTGTTAGCAATTACTAAAAGTCGTAAACGATCTTAAAGCATTATAATAACTTAGTCTTTCTTTTAAGAGAGCAACGTTACAAATACGATTTTCGAAATTTATTCTATAATAAACAATATTGACATTGTCTATTTCTTTGATATAAATATTTTTAAAAAGCAATATCAAGAAGTTGTTTTTAACAAACTAAAGTTTATTTATTTTAACTTTGATTTTTTTCGAAATTTTGTCGAATAAAATATATTAACAATTCGAGTTCTTTAATTGTGAAACAAACTTACTTATATAAAGAACGAAAGATGCTAACATGTGTGACTAAATTTATAATAAGAACAACAAATTATTCGTTTTTAAATAAACAAAAGAGTAAAAAGTAAATAACTTTTAACGCTAACGCAAATTAATAAATGCATTGACAAGTAATATAGTTACAAAGAAGACACAATTGCTTGCGCAAAAAGCTTAAGATCTAATAAAAATCTTAAGTAATAAAAAGAGAAATTCGAACAAATTTGAATACGAATCTACTTTTACGTTATCGCGTTCTTATACTTCATTTTATAGATTTACTTTCTTGTTGTCGCAATCTTTTACTTTATTTTATAATTTTATTGTTATATTATTGCGTTCTAATATTTTATCTCTTAAATTTACGCTTATTTGATTACGCTCTTATATTTTATCTTTTAAACTTACGCTTACGCGATTTCGACTCTTTTTATTATTAATATTGCTAAATTTATCTTAAAACGTTGTAAATTAAATCGAAGATAAAATTAATTGCTTGTCAAAAAATACAATACAAGAAATTGCAAACAACATATACATTAATATATTTAAAAATAATATTAATATTAAATCGAATTCGTAATTTAAAGTTGTATTTAATACAATGCAAGATATCAAGAATTTCGAGAAAAAAATTAAATCTATCTATAATAAACGCGACAATATTGTAAATCGAATTTTATATCTTAAAGTCAAAACATAAATTTATTTAGTCGTCAAACTTAAACAACTAAAGTAGACGACAATATTTAATTATATAAATAAGATTAAATAACTCGAATGTTGCAACTTTATTAAGTGTTTATAACTTTTTTACAAGAAAATGCAAAAAAAAATTTAACAAATTAAGTTTAAAGACATAACAATATTCTTTGACAATTTTTAGTTATATGCTATATATTAAATGTAAAGATTTGAACAAAAATATTGCGACAATTTTTTCTATAACAATATAAAATTAAGCAAGATATAACATTTTTTTATGCATAAATTAATATTGAAATATGTTAAATTAACGTTTTCAAATTGCAATAATAATCGATCTAATCGTTTTCGCAAAATAAATAAATATCGCTTTAAATTAATAAAAAACAAAGAAAAGCAATTTTATAAAGCATTTGCGATTTTTAACGAAGAAGAGATTACAAAACTTAAACAATCTTTGTTTTACTTAGAAGAAGATCGAAGTAACTTGTTCGTATATCGAGAAAAATTTATTGCGTCAATTCAAAGTCAAATATAATTTAATACTAATTATAGCTTCGAAAGATATTTAATCGCATTAACTTAATAAGTCTAATAAGTAAATTAATTTTATCTTTGCAAACGTCTTGAGTCTTAATAAGTAAATTTAATATAAGAACATTTACAACAATTATAGATTAAACAAGACGACGTTAACAAGAATGCTAGTTTTAGAAAACGATATTTCGCGACAAGAAACTAATCGATACTTTATAATTATAACGAACGATTTATATTATTTATAAGTCGCGAATTAATTTGTTATAAAGAAGTTTTTGCAATTTGACGAAAACAATAAATTAATTTTTGTAAAAATTATGTTTCGCGACATTATGTAAACGAGAGTTATTAAAAACAAATTTTATTTCGAAAAATATTTCGATTTGTTTACTCTTAAGATTTTTAGAGAATTAAATAGCTAACAAAAGTATTTTGACAACATAAAAATAGTTGCTATTCGAGCAAAAATCGATAAATTCGATAAAAAGATTTTAAATTATAAGATAGTAAAGCAATTACTATTGACAAAAAAAATTATGTCGATCGTTTATTGATTTAGCAAATAAGATGTCTTAAAAACATTATAATTAATATTACTTAATTAACTTCAATTTTATTTTACGTTATTCGAAATCTTCAAATAAAAAAAGAATATTTATTTGCTTCAAGAATTTACATCTAAGATTATATCGAATCTTAACAAACGTTTTAAGATTTTTTGAAAAAAAGATTTCAAAGTTATAATCGAAAAGATTTAGAAGCTTGCGAAGACGATCTTAATAATTATTAGTTCGTATATATTGCGCAAATCGAATATTAGTCGCTTTAAAGACAAAAAATTTAAAAAAAAATCTTTATTAAACAAGCTAGGTTTAAAAGTAATGATATCAAAAATATTTAAAACAAATGTTAATGCTTTGCGAATTGCAATATTAAATAAACTTCGAACTCGTTACAAAAACGCGAGAATCGTAAACGTAACAAACGATACGTATAAATCAATGTTATATCATCTTTGAGTATGTTTTACGTTTTCGACGTTAACTAAGATAATTCTAAACAACGATTTAAAGTTAATGGAAGAGAAATTTCGAAATAATAAGTAACTAAATTTAAGCACAAAGAACAATTTATATTGATTAAATTTCAATACGATTGTAAACTTAAGTTCTAAACTAAAACTTATAAAGAATAATATTAGAAAAAGAATAAAATTTACGACGAAGTTTCTTGTCTTTATAGATTTTTTGATTGTTATTTATTTCGTGAACAAAGTATGCTTGCTATATCGAAAATAAAGAGTAAAAATCTTAATTTAAGACTAATCTTTTTGCAAAAATCAAACATAAAGTTGCGTATTCGATTTAAGCTATTCGAGTTCAACTTATTTACAAAAAAGAAAATAACTTTAATTGACATTTTTCAAGAAATAAGAAATTTCGAAAGCGAGAAGTTGATTAAGAAAAACAATTTACGTGTGCTAATAAAAATATACATTCTAACGAAAGAATAAAATTTAAAAAAAAAACAATTGACTTTATATTATAAAGTTAAGTTATTAAGCAAATCAAGAGTTGCAAGTCGAACAAAGAGAATAATAATTTGTGCAAAAGATAAAGTGTTTTAACGCGAAATTTGTTAATCTCGATTTTTCAAAAAAAAAAAACGATTATAAATTAGACGATAATAAATTTGAACGTAATCGATTATACGATGCGAGTTCGCATCAAGAACAACAATAAAATTGTATTTATTAAAAGTAAAATAATCTTGTCAAATAACAAGATAATTGTATAACTAAATAATAAAGACGAAGAAATTTAAGAAAAGAAAAGTTTAAAGTTAAATAATGTTCGAATGCGAGATTGCAAAGAATGTAAGCAATTTTTTTTGCAAACTTTTTGTCTTAATAGAACATTATTATAAGCATTTTAAATAAATTGATTTGTTGTGTTGTATTTAAAAATTGTCTAAGCAATATTCTTTTTATGTTTGCAATATTATGTAATCGATACTACGAAAACAAATTAGACAATGTTTTCAAAGCAAAAATAATTAATTTAATTAATCAAAGATTAAACTAACACAACTTTGACATGCTAGCAATTATTGTTGTTAACAAAAGAGATCTAATTAAATTAACTATATTAAGTTAGATTAAATCAATCTAATTTTAAGTTAATTTCGTGATTGCGTACTTTATTGCTTTTACTTTTTTACAACTATTCTATTTAGCAATTCTCTTATATCGCGTTCTTTGCTTCTCTATTATTATTTATTTATTCTTTTTTAAACGCACGAAATATAATCGTTATCAAAATTATTATAACAAGAGAGCAAATTTTAATAAAGAAGTTTGCAACTCAAGAATTATTTTTTAAAAAAAGTTAGAAGTTTCTCAAAAGTTATTTACTAAAAAGTTGTCTTTTAGCAAACTTAAACAAATTGAAAAAGCGACGTTCAAAATATTGCTTGTTGTCTTGTTTAAGATTGCAACTATGTATGTGTTTATTATTAAATTATTGTTAAAGCGAATTATTTCAATCGCGAACAATAATAACGCGAGATTACTAAACAAGATTTTTAGATCTTTGCTAATTATTATTACAATTGCATCGAAAGTAAGCTTTTATATATCAAAAATAGTTTGCGAAATTTATTGATTTATACAAAACAAAATCTTGATCTTAACGTCAAAATTAATTGTTATAATTGTCGATAAAAAGCACGTAATTAAATAATCTTAAATAAATAATTTTACGTCGCAAATCTTATTGAGCAATTTAAAGTCTATTGTGTCTATTGTATTGAACGCGTCGCAAATTTTATTAATTTACTTTCGATCTCTAATCTCTTCGATGCAAAAACGCGTCAATATTGACGTTAATATTTCTCTTAATAGCTTTAATAAATGTAAAATAAAGATTGTGTTCTTATTAAAAATCTATTTAAAAGCAATATTAGACTTAAAATGTCACGAACAAGCGACAACTATTGTACAAACGTTAAGCAAAATCTTTATCGCAAAAAGCTTGTAACAAATTTTAAAGTTTGCTTGCTTTGTTGTTATGTAATCGCTCTTTTATAGCAAACGATATATCTTTTTACAAATTTATATTAAATAATAATAACAATTTTAGAACAATAATTATTGATCGAAGTCAAAATAAAATAATTAAGTAAAAAAACTCTATAATTAAAAAGCAAAGCGCAATAATTTTTAGATTTTCGATGCATTATGACATGCTTTTAAGACAACATAATTCTTGAAAACACAAAACTTTAACTTTTTCGATTAAATTATTTTTAAAGCGCAAATTTTGATTTTTGTTTTATTCGAATTTGCGAAGTAACAACTTACAATATCTAGAATATATTGATAGCAACACAAAAAGTCGCTATTTGACAACGTCAAAATTACTTATCTTTGATTCGAAGTATCGAAACGATTTAAAGACAACTTTACTTAAAAGCATTAAAAAATTAAAAAATTAATTGATTTATTGCTTAAAGTTATAATAATGTCTAATTACAAAATTGATTTAAAAAATTTATAATCGAACAAAAAGTCTTTCGAATTTAATCGATTTATAAAAATAGTATAAGCAAATATCGTTAAAAGACTTAACAAAAATTAATTTTCTTTAAACGTAAATTCGATATTGACGTCGAATAAGATTAAACGAATAAGTATTTATAATACTTCGATAATATCTTAGACGATTAATATCGTTTTAGCTACTAAATTATATTAATTATTGTCGAACTTACATAATAAAAAAGATACAAAACGTAATTCGCAATTAATATGTTTTTATAAATGTTAATAAAACAAGATTAAGAATTAAGACATTATTAAGTTTTAACACTTTTTTAATAAAGAAAAGAATTAAAGTTAGTATTACATTAATACGCGTTACGTTGCTAATAGACTAATCGTTGGGCCAGGTTATGATACCACCCCTCTAGCCCGACTCGGCGCCAAGATTGGGTCGTGACGATTTTTTGAAATCGAATCGCTCAAAGTAGTTTAGCGCGAAGGGCGCTAAACTACTTATAGTAATCGACTAAACTACTTTGAGCGATTCGATTCTTCGAATTTTTTTGACCCGGGTCTTGGCATTTGCACGTGACATTTCCGGGTCAACGCGACCAGTCTAGTTGCTAACAAGAGCAAAAGTCTAATCAATCTTTTTTAATTTCTATTATAGTCAAAGTTATATCGCGAGTTGTCTTTGACAATAGCGATAAAAATATAAGAAGAAACTTAAATTATAAAAAATGTTTAAGTCTTTGTTATCGATTGTTATTGTGTTAATATGCACTTTAATATATTGAACTATCAAGAAGTAAGAAGAGAGAAAAGACAAAATCGACAAGATTCGCCTAATTATAATTATTAATAATGTTTTTATGCTTTGTTTGCAAAATGTATGCTAATTTGTAAAATACAAAGCATTATAATAGACTTATAAAAACGTAAACCATTATGTTCGTTATTATGCAAATTAGTTTCGAAAGTTATCTAAAAGAGAAGACACTTTATTTAAGTAAATAAAACGAGAACAATAACATGCTAAATAATTAAAAGTTTATGCTAAATACTTCGATAATTCGCGTAAAAAATATAAAAGATAACGAAGAAAAAAATATACGATTGTCGAAGATAAGAAAAGACAAATAACACTTCTCTTCGATAACAAGTACTAAATTAAATAGAAAAAAAATGTGTATATTAATTATTTATTAGATTGATTGTTAAATTGATCTCAAATTGTTAGATTTAAGAAGAAAGACTTTTCGACAAAATAAGAAATAAAATTTTGTATTTAAACAAAAGAAATTCGACTAACAATTGTTTTTTATAAGATAAACTCGAAGAAAATATTTATGCATTATTGGAAAAAAAAAAAACGAAAGCGATAAAGAGAATAAGTTGAATAAGAATTTAAATAACGTTGATGTTGCGAAATCTATTGTTGTAAGTAATAGTTACTTAATAATTTAAATAAATAATTAATTAATCTGCATAACACGAGACAAATGTCGTTGAAATCGCAATTTAACGACAATAATGTCGCAAAAAATAAAGATAACTATGTAAGTATTATAATTTAGTGTCGAGAAATCGCACTAATGCTAACGAATTTATTTGTTAAATGAAAGAGCAAGCTAATATCAATAATATAAATATTTAAGAAAGTCAAGATATAGAGAACATAAACGATAGCTATTTAATCTTTTGTTATAAAAAAACATTCTTATTATAATATTCGCGATTTTTTTGTTTATAAACTTTCGATTTATTGTTGTTTGCAAAAAGAAGAATTATTTATGTTATGCAATTAACGAATTCGAGAATATTAAATCGATTAATTGTTTAAAAAAATACAAGAGATATCTAGTAATAATTGAGAATTATAATTCGAATCAAAAGATTAACATATAAGTAAACAACGTTTAATTAGAAGAATCGATATAATTTTTCGAAAATTATTGATGTTATACTAAATATTTAATCGTAGCGTTTTACACTTTAGATTGCGAAAGCATAATGTATATGTTAACAATACAACGCAATAATGTTGTTTGTTTTATAAATCGCACAATTGTTGTTTATATTGTTATGTCAATTTGACGCAACGTAATTACGATAACTAAGATAAAAGCTTATAAAGCATAAATTAATCGAATTTAATCTAATATCTAATTGTCAAATTAACATAAAGATTGTTAAACTAATTTATATACTTATAAGATCGACAAGCTCTATAATTGTGCAATTGATAATAACTTCTTAAACAATTAAAGCGTTAAGATTATTCAAGTTTGATCGATCGTCAATATCTATAAGATATTAATCAATACAATAATTGCTATGCTCTCGATCGATAAAGAAATAACATTGATTGCTATACGTAGTAATTGTACTAAAACATCAAATATTACTTGATTCTATAGAATTTGCAGAATTTACGATATCTTGAACGAAATACTCGAATCTTAATTTTACTTAATTTTAAAATTCGAGTAATACAAAATTACGACTTTTGTTATATTAGATCTATGTACTTAAGTAACTAGAATCTTATAAAATCAAACGCGAATAGATATATTTTATAATTATTAATAGAGATTTTTTATATTAATTTATTTTTTATATATAGTTTATTACTAGTATCTTCGAGTTTTTATTTAATATATTAATCTTTTTCTTGTTTAAAAAGAATAATTTCTTAATCTTCTTAATCTTTTTATATAAGATAATCTTAATATATTAGTAATTGCAATATATAATATACTATAAATATTAAATAAATATATATTTATTTAAATAATACTTTTTAAACTTCTTTTTTGTATTGTAGATATCTAGCAAATAAAATAATCTAACAATTATTAAAATATTTTCTATTTCGAAATTTGTACAAGATATTATTTAACTTTATTAGTTAATATTATATTAATTTATTTTACTTGCTTAATTAATATAATCTAGATATAAATTTTCTTTGTAAGTCTTTGCAATATTCTATTGCAATTAAGTATATTGTTCTTGTTATAATTATATAAGTTCAAAATTGTATATATCTATTAACTAAATATTAAAACTTTTTTTTGTAGATAATATTAATTTTGAACAAATAATTGTATTTAATATTGTCTTTCTTTCTTATATTAGTTCTAGATTTTATAGATTTTATTTAATAAAGTTATTGCAATTGTTAAAAGAAATATAATATCTATAATATTTTCTTTAGTATAGAAAAACTTGTTACGCTTTTTAATTATTGCAAAGTCTATTACTTTAATATATACTTATACAATATCGACAAATCTTTTAAGAGTTGCGTAATCTTCTTTTAAAAGTAATTGTAAAATTATAATAACAATAATAATATAAATATATAGAGAAACTTTAATAGATATTATAAAAGTCTTTGTTAATTTCGAACATAAATTACAATTCGAGATAGAATTATTTTAAATCAAACTCTAGCTCTAGGATAAGAAGTATATTTACCGAAAATAGGAGTATTCTTTATCGGAAGAAAATGTTTCCTTAATAGTAACCTAATTATAGAATTATTCTACTATAGTTCTCTAACAACTTTTAGTAATATTCTTTTGTCTTCTCTCTATTGAGTAGACTGCTGTATAGAATTCTTGAAATATACGTTGTATACAGAGTCTCTGTTGTCTAGATACTACTTAGAAGCCAAGATCTACTGGTCCAGAAATCGTCTTTGATTATATCACAATGGTCAATAATCACGCTCGTCTTCTTCAATCTCTTCCGCTCCAATGTCTTTTGTGTCTTCGAGATCTGCTGCTGCTCTTCTCCGTCTGGGCGCGCAGCTACTAGTTCGGAATCTGGCGTCTGGAATGTCGCATACTGGACACAATAAGAATTCCACCAATGCGTGCATATAGGATGAGCAGAGAAAGTACCTCTCTATATACCACGCTCCCTTTGCGGAAAACTTGTGGCTGGTTGTTGTAATTAATCTTGAAGCGTGAAAATAGAATGTCGTTCTTCTGGGCAGCTGAGGTTCCCTAATGTGGTTTTAGTTCTGAAGTGTCCAGGTTTTCTTTATCTGATGTTTTTTCTATTCACCTTGAGTTGCTCCTCTGCCTGAGTTCTATCCACGCCGCCTTGCAGCACTAATGCCCAGAAAGTGGTATTGTATAGATTGTTAATGTGACCTGCCGTGCATCAACGTCTGCGATAAGACATTCGGAAAGGCCAAGTGGTACAGTCAACCTGTCTCCAGCTCATGTAGTCCCTCAGATTCTGACGTGTAGGATACTGTATCACACGACCATCGAATGAAGGCATAGGCGCAGAGAGTGTCTTGTCAGGAAAATAGGAAGACCAGAGATAGACATAATATGAGGTAAAAGTAGACACGATCGTGGTGAGAATTTTGCTGAGCAAGTCAATCAGGAACATGCAGCTTTGGCGGTCTGGGAGAAAGTGAGAGTCACGTACTCTTCTCGTCGCTCGAATAATTTGCATGATCGATCGAATACGAAACTGTGATGATTGCCTCAGTGATGGCTCTAGATCTCGAACATCCATCCTTACCTATATTCGTCACTGACACCATAGGCGAGAATAATGTCTGGCAGCTCCTTTACCACAGCCGAAGCAGATGCGTTCATCAGGTCCAGGGCATTCTGGTCATTCGGTTTCCGAAACTCATACTTGGTAGAGAATCTGTATTCTGTGAGCGTAATCCTGCCTATGAGTCGTGAATGGTCTGACTTGTGGAATCCTCGCCCGTCAATGCGGACAACCATGTATGTGTTAGGCAGCAGAGCTGTAGGTCGCTCGAAAGCTCGAACGTACTCGTACCTGAGGGTTCACAGAGGGTCAGCAGGTCCAATCATTGTAAAGGAATTTTACGAACTTTGAATTAGCCATGAAATGCACTGTTGGGAGATCAATATCGCATGATGTGCTGTGAGAGAGAGGGAGTTCTCAAAATTTGGAGGTGAGTCATCTGGGTTCTATCCGTGGTCAGGATGGAGTGAGGAACGCATTACTCTTAAACAGCAATCTACAATGATGTCATTCATTTCCTTTATCAGGCTACAATTCAATTGCATGAGAGAACGAGATATGCTAGGTTCTCTACTAGTGTTGTTACAGGATCCATGGCTTTTTTCAACAGACCACCCAAGCGCCAAATGTATGCCCTTGACGCCGTGCTATGGTGCTTTCGCATCTGAACCCGTCCTTCCGAATATCAATCTGAAGAGGACATTTGCACCTTGCAAGTGGTCGGAAATTTTGCTTGAATGTTGCCGGTTATCGAAGGTTGTAATAAACGACTCCATCAGGGCAACCCTTTTTGAGAGGTATTACCTTTGTGGCGAGGAAGGCCTGGCGGTATCCTCTAAGTCAGCTTCTCTTCTTCGAATAGGAGATTGGACTAAGAGGCATTCTTCTACAGCAAGTGCTGCTGAATGATGCTCCAAGTATTCTTCAACCCCTCAGAAAGGAGCAAGACATGCTTAGCAATTCACTTACGAGGTGGGTGAGATGAATTGCGGAGACTTTGAAAGGTCAGCTTTGACAGCAGGGAATTCTGGCGTGGGAAGCGCCTACAGAGGGTGAGTAAACAGGGGATGCAGGTGATAAAGAATGGCTGGGTGACGGGCCGGTCTTTGGCGGGCTGAATTGCGGACTCTGTGCCAAATCAGTTTTAGAAGCTAGGTTTGGGACATTGGGAGTACCCACGGCTGGCGAGTAGAGAGGGCTGGCAGGACTACCACCGGAAGCACCAGCAAATACAGGTGAACTACCTCGAGCATTAGCTTTGCTGCTATGCTGCTAGTGGAAGTACATACGAGGGTGAGTAGGTTGGAGAGCTGCAGTATTCAGTTAGTGGATGGTGTCCTATGCGCTGGCGGGGGTGGTGGGGGGGGGGGGGGGGGGGGGGGGGGGGCCAT
>JAABUQ010000386.1_pt1 | contig 102190 bp, 82 predicted proteins | sample 5560001 | NCBI WGS metagenome assembly JAABUQ01 (sample SAMN10711888, study PRJNA513371) | rock metagenome | isolation source: Antarctica rocks | place: Antarctica: Victoria Land, Finger Mt nord | collected 2015-12-18
CCGCGGCGCCGACCCCCTGGACCCTGGTGGTCGGCATCGGATAGCGGGCCGAGTCGGGCGGGGTCATCCGGCCGGGGACGATCATCGAGGGCGACCCCCCGGCCAGTTCGGGGACCGGGAGCCGCCTGAGTTGTTCCACGGCCAGCTCGCGCAACCGGGGGTGGGGCGCGGCGATCCGGGCCAGGGTCGCCCGAAGGTCGGGGGCCAGGGTCGCCAGGTCGACGGGGGCGACTTCGTCTCGGAGGAGTGAACTGCCCCACGGAGTGGGCGTTTCGCGGCTCGTCGTGTCGGTCCCGGGCCAGGCTTGATGGACGTCTCCGAGGCGGGCCACGCGGATGGCCACCTCGGTCCCCGAAGTCAAGCAGGCCTGCCAGCCGACCAGGTGGTTGTCTTCGCCCGCCCAGTCCAGCCAGGTCCGGGCCTCGGCGGGGTTGGCCCCCCGGCAATGGAGGAGCCCGAGCGCCGGGCCGCCGTCGATCCGGGCCAACGTCGTTCCCAGGGCCCGGATCGCCATCGGGCCGGGCTTGCCGGACCACTCGATCAGCGGCCCCCGGGTCGCGATCAGGCTCCGGGTCAGGAACAAGGTCCGGGCCGGCTTGTCGGCGGGGTCGATGGCGATCAAGGGGCCGACGTCGCCGACGACCAGGGTCCGGTCCAGGACGATCTCGGCCTTGGCGGCGGACAGCTCGACCAGCGACCGGATCGGCCCCCGAATCGTGGTCCGATCGAGGGTCAGCCGATTGGTCCGGGCGCCATCGACGAGCCGGAACAGGGTGAACTTGCGCGACCCGGCGTTGTACAGGGTGATCGTGCAGTCTCGGAGCGTCAGGTCGGCCCCCCGGCACAAGAAGAGGGTGGACTGGGGGAGCGGGAGGTCGCGGAGGTCGACGGCGAGGTCGATCCCTTCGAGGACCAGGTTCTCGATCCGGGGGCCGCCCAGGAGGAACTTCGCCTCCTGCTCGCGGATCGTCGCCTGGTCGGTCGGCTCGATCTTGAGGATGGGCCGGAACCCGGGCCGGGCCCGGACCAGTCGAGACTTGCCCGCGACCTGGACGTCGTCCTCGAAGAACGGGCCGGAATCGGCGAACTCGACCAGGTCGCCGAGCCGCCCCAAGGCCGAGGCCACCGACGCGGTCGACGGCTCGTCCCCCGCCTCGGCCAGCCGGCGGACGACGACCCGGGGACGATCGGCGGCGACCGATTCGTCCGCGGGAATGGTGGTCGCCAGCCGGGCCGTCCATTCGGGCGGATAGACCCGCTCCTCGGTCGGCTCGACGGGGACGACCGCCGCCCGAGTCGGCTCGACGGGCGGCGGGGCCTTGGCCTTGGTCTTGTCTTGATCGATGCCGGCCGGCGCGGGCGGGCGGATCGGGCCGGGGCGTGGTTCCTTGGGCTTGGTGGGAACCGTGGGAGCCGAGACGGTCGAATCTTCCTCGGGGGGGTGGGCCGGGACCGGCCGGACGGCGATTTCGGTCGGTTCGGACTTGGAGGACGAGACGACCATCGACACGCCGAAGCCCACCAGCGCGATGGCCAGGCCGACCAGGACCCCCGCCGAGATCCAGGTTTGCAGCGAGAGTTCCTTGCCCCCGCCTCGGGCGGCTCCCGACTCCCCTTCGACCACCTCGTCCTTTTCGAGCATCGCGTCGAGGGTTGGCGCGACCGGCGGGGCGGCCGCCGGAATCGTGCCCGAGGGTCGGAGTACTTTTCGCGGGAGCGGATCGTCGGCGTCGCCGTCGAGGGCGGCCAGCTCGGCGAGCGAAACCTCGGCGGCCCGAGCCGGCGGTGGGGTTGGGGCTAAGTCGTCCTCGTCCTCGTCGTCGATGACCTCGGCCGTCAAGTAGGTGGCGGTCGGGGGGTGGGAATCGCCAAGTCCCCCCTGCCCTCCGACCATCGGCAAGGTGGGCGCGAGCCCGATGATCTCGTCGTCATCGTCATCGTCGACGATCAGGGCGTCGAGCGACACCATCGCCCGGGCCGGGTCGCTCAGGGAGTCGAGGGCGGCGATGAGCGCCGGGTAGTCGGCGTACCGACGTTCCGGCTTCTTGGCCATCATCTTCTGGACCAGGAGCGCCAGGGCCTCGGGAACCTCGGGGCGTCGCTCGCGGACGTCGGGGATGGGGGCCGTGAAATGTCGAGCGAGCTTGTCCGCCAGGCCCCCCCCGGGGAACGGCGGCGAGCCGGTGAGGAGGTAGAAGAACGTGCAGCCCAGCGAATACTGGTCGCTCCGGTCGCTGGTCTTCCGGCTGTCCCGGGCCTGCTCGGGGGCCATGTAGTCGACCGTCCCCACCGTGGTCCCGTCGCGGGTGACCCGCTCGTCCTCGTCGTCGGTCTGGAGGGCGAGCCCCAGGTCGATGATCTTGGCGTGACCTTCCGGCGTGACCAGGAGGTTGGCCGGCTTCACGTCGCGGTGGATCATCCCTCGCCCCACCGCGTAGTGGAGCCCTTCGGCCACTTCCCGAATCAACCCGACCGCCTCCTCGATCCCCATCGGGCCGTTGAGCCGGACCCGGTCGTGGAGATCCCGCCCTTCCACGAATTCGAGGACCAGGTAATGACGCCCCTGATCGAACCCTCGGTCGAAAATCTGGACGATGTGGGGATGGTCGAGCGCCTCGGCGCTCTTAGCCTCGCGGAGGAACCGCTGGAGCAAGGTCGGGTTCTTCGCGAGCGTCCGGGGCAAGACCTTGACGGCGACGACACTGCCCGATTCCTGATGGATCGCCCGGAAGACGTTGCTCATCCCGCCCGAGCCTAGTTGGCCAAGGAGCTGATAGCTCCCGAGCCGGGGCAAGGGCTTGGCGTCCGGGCTGGATTCGGCTTCGGGCATGCGACATCCTTCCCCATCCCGGTCCGGTTCCCCGACGGCCGACCGCTCCGGCCGGTCCTCCGCGGAATCCGCCGGTCGATTGTCGCAATCCCCTGACCAGGTTTCAACCGCCTCGCCGCGAATCCCCGCCGTCTCGACCTCCGCGTTGACAGGTCGGGGCGCGTCTGGCCACAATCGACCATCGTCTTGCCCGATGGCGTCGCGCCCGTAGCTCAGGTGGATAGAGCGGCGGTTTCCTAAACCGCAGGCCGCAGGTTCGAATCCTGCCGGGCGCACCTTCGATCCGGTCCGGGAGCGAGACCCAGGGGCGCCCGTAGCTCAGCGGATAGAGCAACGGTTTTCTAAACCGTCGGTCGCAGGTTCGAATCCTGCCGGGCGTAGTCGCCGAAGGGCGGCCTCAGCAGGAATCGCGAGCCAAGGTTGAATTCGCTTGACAGCGTGTAAGTCCTCGGTTCGGATAAGGCTCCGGCCGCCGTGGACGACGAGACGTCATAGGTTCCACGTGGAACGTTCGGTTCCCGGGCCGCTAGCGTCGCGACGACCAAGGGAGCAACGCCCCCGGGCGTGGCTGATCCATGAACATGACCGACCCGCCCACCAACTCGGGGACCGGCGCCCATCTCACCCAACTCGACACGAGTTGGACCACGATCCGGAACGCCCACACCCCCGGGCCCCAAGGCCAGGCCGCCATGAGGGAACTGGTCGGCCGGTATCATGACGCCGTGCACCGCTATCTCCGGCTCAAACTCCGTGACGTCAACCTCGCGGACGAGGTGTTCCAGGAGTTCTGGACCAAGCTCCTGACCCACAAGTTGGCCGGCGCCGACCACAACAAGGGGCGGTTTCGCGACTATCTCCGAACGGTCCTCCATCGCCTGATCATCGACCATTTTCGGGGCCGGAAGCTCCAGTCCCTACCCCCCGGCGACCTACTCGACCCGAGCCTGCCCGACGCGGACTACGACCAGGTCTGGCGCGAGGCCGTCCTCAAGCGGGCCCTGTCCCGCCTCGAAACCTACGAGGCGAGCACCCCCAAGAACCGCTACGCCACCGTCCTTAATCTCCGGCGCGACCACCCCGACGACTCGATCGATCAGATCGCCCAGCAGCTTGAAACCCAGACCGGCGCCAAGGTCACGGCCGAGTCCTTCCGCAAGACCCTCCAAAGGGCCCGGGCCAAGTTCTTCGAGTTGCTCGTCATCGAACTCAAGGAAACCATCCACCCCGCCACCGAGGAAGACATCGAGGACGAGATCAACGCCCTCGGCTTGGGCCATCTTTACCGTCGCTATACCTTCGATGTCGAGGATTGATCCCCCGCCTCAATTCATCGTGGCCGCTCACAGGTACCCCCAATACCGCCGACCGCGCCTTCCCGGAAAACACGCGAATCTTGCCAGGGACCCCTTGACGCACCGATGGCCGGCGCTAGAGTTAGCAGAATGCCCCTTGGGGCGTCGCAACTCACGACAACCTAACGCCGTGGGCGGATCGGCCCAGGCGGTACGCGGTTGAGCTATCTCATCAGAGTGCTCGGCTTCCATGAGGAGCAGCGATGCTAGTACTCTCGCGGAAGAAGGATGAGTCGATCATCATCAATGACCTCATCAAGGTCACGGTGGTCGAGATCCGCGGCGACAAAGTCCGTCTGGGCATCGATGCCCCCAAGGACGTTACCGTCCATCGGCGCGAAGTTTATGAAGCGATCCAGAACCAACTGAAAGCGCAAGCGGAACAACCTCGCCCGCTCGCCCCCGAGAACGGCGTCTCCTGAGACTACCCCGACAAGGTGCGCCGGACTAGTAACTTCGCTTGGTGGCCTTCAACACTGCCGCTGCCTGGATTTGAGCAGCTTGACGAACTCGCGCATCCAAGGGCCGTTGTCGGGCCAGCCGCGTACCGACACCAACGATCCGTCGACCACGACCTCGCGATCGACGAATTCGGCCCCAGCGGCGCGGACGTTGGGTTCGAGTTCGGGATAGCAGGTCATCGCCTTACCCCGGGCTCCTCCGGCCGCGATGACCAAGAGCGGGCCGTGGCAGTTGGCGGCGATTGGCTTGCCGGCCTCGACGAAGTGGCGGACGATCGCCATCGCCTTGGGGCGGTTCCGGAGATATTCGGGGGCACGACCGCCGGGCAAGACCAGGGCGTCGAAGTCCCGGGCGTCGACTTCGTCCTGGAAGACTCGGCGGGTCGGTGCCACGATCTCGACGCGCCACCCCTCTTCTTCGAGGCGATATTTCGCGTAGAAGATCTCCTGGGACTCGCCGGCGTCGCCGGTCAGGAGCAGGATACGCATCGGGCTGGACCTCCGGGGAGCGGCCGGTCTGGGCCGGTCAGGCCCAAGCTAACGACTCCGACCACGATCCGCAAGGGATTTCCCGTCCAGGTGGCGTTCGCGTCGGCGAGCCCGGGCGGCCCCTTGACGACGATCGCGCCGGCTCTTAACATGGGTTTCCCTGAGTTGATGACGCGGCCCCGTCGTCTAGCCTGGTCTAGGACACGTGCCTTTCACGCACGCAACACGGGTTCAAATCCCGTCGGGGTCATGACCGTTCAAGTCTTTTCGGCAAGCGCCGATCATATTCCGAGGCTTGGGCCCGACTGGTCGCAATCGACTGGCGGTTCGCTGGGCCGAAATCGATCGAGCAGGACGGCGACGAGCAAGTCGCTGGCGACATTGGTCGTGGCCCGGCCCCGGCCGAGGACCCAGTCGACCGATAGCAGGAACGGGACGACGGTGTTGACCGCCTCCTCGGGCAATTTCACCGTCTTGAGCACGATCAGGAGCGAGATCAGGCCGGCATCCGGCACGCCCGAGATCCCGATCCCGGCGATCACGCACGACGCGGCGGCCAGGAGTTGCTGGCCCGGGGTCAGGTCCACGCCGATGGCCTGGGCGACGAACAGGACGGCCATTGCCTCGTAGAGCAAGATCCCGTCGTTGTTGAGGTTCGTGCCGACGCACGCGGCCAGCCGCGCCGACTGGGGCGAGATCCCCATCCGGTCGAGGCAGCGGAGCGTCACGGGCAGCGTGGCGAGGCTGCTCGCCGTGCCGATCGCGGTGAAAATCGCGTCCCTCGCCCCGCCCCAGAATCGCGTGAGCGACATCCGGGCGACCAGGATGATCCAGGCCTGGTAGACGACCAAGACCTGGATCAGGAGCCCCAAGATACCCACGCCCGCATAAGACAACACCCCGCGGAAGGAACGGAAGCCGTAGAGCCCGACCGTCCGGGCTACCACGCCGAACACGGCGATCGGGACCAGGGCGACGACCCAACCGAGGAGGACCTCGATACCCCGATAGCAGGCCGCGATCCCGTCTTCGTTCGCCCGATAGCCCGACTCCCCCCGGGCCTCCTGCTCGCTCTTGACCCGCCGGAGTGCCAGGCCGCCGAGAATCGCCAGGATCACGATCGTGATGATCGCATTGTCGACCAGCGGCTTGAACAGCGAGGTCGGCAGGTAGCCGGCCAGCTCTTGGAGGAAGTCGATCGATCGTCCGGAGGCGACCTGTCCGGACATCTTGGCGAATTCCGCGCGGGCGGCCGGAGAGAGGTCCGATCGCCCCGCGAAGAACGAGCGGCCGGGCTGGAGCCAGTTCGATAGCGCTAGGCCAATCGCGAGGGCGATCGTGGCATTGATGGCCGAAATTCCCACCATCAAGCCCGCGCTCCGGGCCCGGACCCGGGTCCGGAGGAAGGCATCGAGGACAGCGAAGAACAGCAACGGCCCGGCCAGCCCCTTGATCATGTCCAGGATCAAGGTGCCGACCCGGGCCAACGGCTCGGCCCGCCGACCGGCCAATTCGCCGACCGCGACCCCCAGCCCGATCCCGACAACGATCCGAGCGACCATCGGGAATCGCACCGACGTCCGGTGTTTCATCGAGCCTCGACCCCAAGGGCCTGGAGGTGGGCGGCGACGCAGCCGGCCAGGATCGGGACGTTGTAGCCGCCCTCCAGGATGCTGACGAGCCGGCCACCGGCGTGGGCTTCGGCCACCTGGATGACGTCGCGGGTCATCTCCTCGAAGTCCTCGACCTCCAGGCCGAGGTTGCCCACCGGGTCCTCGGCGTGGGCGTCGAACCCGGCGCTGAGGATCACCAGGTCGGGGCGGACCCGATCGGCCATCGCTTCCAGGGCCGAGCGGAACGCGGCCCGGAACTCGTCGCGAGGGGTCCCGAACCGGATCGGGACGTTACTCGTCGCTCCCAGCCCGGCGCCGGTCCCGGTCTCGCTCTCGGCCCCCGAGCCGGGATAGAACGGATGGCGATGGATCGACAGGAAAGCGACGCTGGGGTCGCCATAGAAAATTTCCTGGGTCCCGTTGCCGTGGTGGACGTCCCAGTCGACGACCAGGACCCGGCCCATCCCGAGGCGGGCGACGGCGTCGGCCGCTGCCACGGCGACGCTCCCGAACAGGCAGAACCCCATCGGCTCGTCGGGCCGGGCGTGGTGGCCGGGAGGGCGGACCAGGCAGAGCGCCCGCCGATTCGGGCCTTCGACCACCGTCGCCACGGCGTCGACCGCCGCCCCCGCCGCCAACCGCGCCGCGAGGGGCGACCCGGGCGAAACCCAGGTGTCGGCCTCGATCTGCCCGCCGCCGGCCGCGGCCATTCGCGAGACGGCCGCGAGGTGTCCGGGCGTATGAACTCGGAGCAACTCCTCGTCCGTCGCCGGCCGGACCGTCCGCGACGAGCAAGCCCGGGCCAACCCGGTCCGGTCGAGATGCCTGAGCACGGCGGCCAACCGTTCCGGCCGCTCGGGATGGGCCGCGGCGGGCCGGTGATCGAGCATCCTCGGGTCGGTGAACAAGGTGACCATCGCCAGACCTCGCGAAAGCTCTCGGGCATCCCGGATCGATCGAGGCTACCGACGATAAACCGCTCGGGCTCGGCGATCAATCAAAAGGCGCGTTTCACGTGGAACCGTCCAGAAAAGCGGAAAGCCAGGGAAGGGGGGTGAGATCGACCGCTCGACCGGGTACGATCGGCCCTCGATGCAAACGCCCCTCCCCTCGTCGACCTGGCGGCTCGAAGCCCTGGCCGTGGCCTTGGCCACGGCGGTCGGCATGGTCCTCCGAGCTTGGCCCCCGGGGCGACTCGGGTTGACCCATTTCGACGAGGGGATTTACGCGATCGCCGGGACCTGGATCTATCCACCGCATCGGATCGACCCCATGTTGATCCCCTATGCGCCCCCGGGTTTCCCGATCCTGGTCGGCCTGATGTACGCGATCCTCGGTCCTTCGGACGTCGCGGCCATCGCCGTATCCCAGGTCGCTGGGACGGCGACGATCCCGGTCGTCGCCTGGCTGGCCCGACGGACGTTCGGCGCGGGGTCGGGCTTCGCGGCGGCGACCCTGGTCGCCCTCTCGGGGCCGCACATCGCGTTTTCGAGGATGGCGCTGACCGACGCCTCGTTCCTGCTCGCCTGGTTGATGGCCCTGGGAGCGGGGATGAGATTCCTGGAACGTCCCGGCCTGGCGCGGGCGTTGGCGATGGGACTGGCGGTTGGCATGGCGCAAGATTTCAAATACAACGGCTGGCTGGCGGGCGGGATCGTGTTGGCCACCGCGCTATTCGGCATGACGACCCACCGTGAGTCGCGACTGGCTTCGCGATGGAAGCGGACGTTCGGCTGGGGTGGGTTGGCGGTGATCGTCGCGGCGCTGGTTGTCTTGCCCTGGTTCTTGTTCGTCGAAGGGCACGGCGGATACTCGGGTTTGCTCCGGCATCAGCGGAGTTATCTCGGAGGATGGGCCCGCTGGCCTTCGGCGTTCCGCGCCCAGGCGGCCCAGGCGGTGGGGCTTTCCGGGGCGAGGTGGTTGGTGATATTCGCCTGGCTGGCCGCCGGCATCGGTGCCTGGCTCGTCCGGTCAATCTCGATCTCGGGTGGGCGACCGACGACCGGGGATCGATCCTTGATCGTCGGGGCGCTCGCCGCCGGTGCCTTGATCCTGGATATTGTCCCGGATGGGGCTTGGTGGTTGGGCCTGCTCTTGCTCCCGGGGCTATTGCTCGGATCGGAAGTTTCGACCCGGCTCATGGGCGTGGGGTGGCTGATCCTGTCGGTCTTGACCCCGCTCTATCACCCGTATGCCCGACTCTGGTTGCCGGTTCAAGCCGCCGGTTGGATCATCCTGGGGGGGATGCTCGGAGCGGGGTTCGCCGGGAGCCGGGCTTACCTCCGGCGATTACGGGGCCGGGCGATGTCGTCCGACCCGAGCTTCCTCCGATTCGGCCTGGCCTGGGGCTGGTTGCTGGCGGTGGGGACGGGGTGCTCGATCTTTCTGGAAAAAACCCGCGATTTCCCCCGGGTCTTGCCGGGCTTGCTCGCCCCCAGCGACTCGCTCCGCCACGCGGCGAGCCGGATCGTCGCGAAGATGCCCGCCGACGTCCGGGCGGTCCGATTCTTCGGCCGACCGTCGTTGGCGTTCTATCTGGGCGGCCGAATTCCCCTCGCGACTCAGGGCGAATCGAAGACCTTGTTCCGACCCGGGGACGCTCGGACCTGGATCTTGACCGACGAGGCGGTCCTCCCCCCCTCGACGTTTTTCGGTCCCGGGCGCTGGAGCTATTCCGAGACGATCGATTCCCGGCTCGCCTTGCCGACCTTGCTCGACATCCATCCCGGGGCGGCCTCCCATCGGGACGCCCGGATCATCTCGCGATGGGGGGACGCGGAGTTGAGATTGTTCCGCTCCCGACCCCCGGAGGAGGCGCCTTGAACCCCGATCCGCCGGTCTCGCTCTGGCCCGACCCGGCCGCCCTCGGCCCGGTAACGGACCTTTATCAGTTGACGATGATGGCCGGCTACGCCGCCGAGAAGATTGACCGGTCGCGGGCGACGTTCGAGGTGTTCGTCCGCAAGCTCCCAGCGAGCCGGTCGTATCTCGTCTTCGCGGGGCTGGAGCAGGCCATCGGGACCATCCTCGGGCTCCGATTCAAGGCCGATCAGGTCGAATTCCTCCGGAGCCTCCCGGCGTTCGAGCGGGTCGACCCGGGCTGGTTCGACGGGCTGCTCGACTTCCGGTTCGAGGGGGACGCGTGGGCGGTCCCCGAGGGGTCGGTCGTGTTCGCGGGCGAGCCGTTGGTCCGGGTGGCGGGCCCGCTGGCCCAAGCCCAGCTCGTCGAGACGATCGTGCTGGCGTCGCTCGGCTATCCCACGCTGGTGGCGTCCAAGGCCGCCCGGATCGTCGAGGCGGCGCGGGGCAGGGGGGTCGTCGACTTCGGGGCCCGGCGGGGGCATGGACCGCACGCCGGTTTCCTCAACGCGCGATCGGCCTATCTCGCCGGGTTCGATGGGACGAGCCACGTCGAGGCCGCCCGCCGCCTGGGGATTCCGGCCGTCGGGACGATGGCCCATGCCTGGGTCCAGGCGTTCGGCGACGAGACCCGGGCCTTCGCGGCCTATGCCCGGCGGTTCCCCTCGGCGACGACCTTGCTGGTGGACACCTACGAGACCGACGAAGGGGTCCGCCTCGCCGCCGCCATCGAGCCGCCCGTCCAGGCCGTCCGGATCGACAGCGGCGACCTCCTGGCCGTCTCTCGATCGGCCCGCGCGATCCTCGACGCGAGAGATCGCCGGGGCGTCAAGATCCTGGCGAGCAACGACCTCGACGAGCGAAAGATCGATGCCCTGGTCACCGCCGGCGCCCCGATCGACGCCTTCGGGGTCGGCACCGAATTGATCACCAGCCGCGACGCCCCGGCGCTCTCGATGGTCTACAAGCTCGTCGAGCTTGACGGCGTGGGCCGGATCAAGAAGAGCGCGGGCAAGAAGACGTATCCGCTCGCCAAGCAAGTCTTTCGGCATCGCGACGCCCGGGGGCGATTCGCCTTCGACCGAGTGATGAAAGCCGACGAGTCGTCCGCCGGCGAGCCCCTGCTCGTCCCGGTGATCGTCGGCGGGCGGCTCGCGGCCGACCTGCCCCGGCTCGACGCGATCCGGGAGCATCGCCGCCGCCAGGTGGCCGACCTGCCGGACGACCTCCGGGGCCTCGACTCGGGGGCCACCTATCGGGTCGAGTACAGCGAGGCGTTGGACGCGGAAGCGGCGCGATTGGGCCTGGCTTGATCCGGTCGTCATGCTTTGAGGTTTACAGGCGCGGGGGCGGCGGATACGATCCCGCGTCCCACGAAAGGGACATCATGTCCCTTCGATCCCACGGCCGGCAAGGATGCCCGGCACCGTGATGGTCTGGTCCTGGGGCCGGGCGACTCGCGCCCTCCTGGGGGTCCCGACGCGCCCGGCGTCGGGCCCGGCCCGGGGTTTCCCGACCGTCGCGGTAGTCGTCATGGAGGTGATCGACCGTGAATAAGCGCCGTCTCGGACGAGGCCTCGACTCGCTGCTCGGCACCGACGAGGGGGGCACGGAAGCGTCCTCGCTCGAATCCGCCGACCTGTTGCACCTGGCGGTCGACCGGATCGACCCGAACCCGTTCCAGCCCCGCCGCCACTTCGACCCGGCCGAGGTGGCCGCGCTGGCCGACTCGATCCGCCAGCACGGGATGCTCCAGCCGATCATCGTCCGGGCGGCCGGCGATCGCTACCAGTTGATCGCCGGCGAGCGTCGGCTCCGCGCCAGCATCGAGGCCCAGCTCAACGAGATCCCCGCGCGGGTCATGGTACTCGACGACCGCCGGGTCAGCGAGCTGGCGATGGTCGAGAATCTCCAGCGCGAGGACCTCAACGCCCTGGAAAAGGCGTCCGCCTTCCGCGACTATATCCACCGCTATGGCGGGACCCAGGAGGAATTGTCCAAGCGGCTCGGACTCGACCGCTCGACGATCTCGAACCTGATTCGCCTCCTCGAACTGCCCGAGGAGGTCCAGGCGGCCGTCCTGTCCAAGACGATCACCCAGGGACACGCCCGGGCTTTGCTCGGATTGTCCGACGCCGATTCGATCATCGCCGCTTGCCGACGCGTGATCGAGGATGCCCTCACCGTCCGCCAGACCGAGGCCCTCGTCGCCACCGGCGTCCCCACCCCGGCCAAGACCCGCGTCCGGAAGGACTCCGGCGAGGCCGGCCCGGCGGCCAAGGCCCCGCACTTCGTCGAGCTGGAAGAACGCCTGAAAGTCCGGTTCGGGACCTCGGTCGCCATCCGCCCCCGGAGCAAGGAACGAGGCCAGATCGTGATCGACTATAATTCTCAGGAAGAATACGACCGCGTCGTCGACCTGATCCGCGGCTCCTGACCGGATGCCCGAGCCCTCGGGGTCGCCGATGATCCCGAGGAGCATGTTGGGTTGGAGCGGGACGCCTTCCCATTTCCACCGGCAATATGGCTTTATGGGGAACCCAGGTTATCACCATCCGCTCGCCGTCCGCGATAGTCCTCGGCTATAAACTCTTTGATGGGCCGGCGGGTGGTCGATTTCCAGGAACGATCGATAGCGGCATCGGTGTTGCCTCCATCACCCGGGCGCTATCATGACTCCACAGCTTGACCTAAGGCTGGCCTAGATCCCGGGCCGGCGACGCGGATCGGTGTTGGGTCATCAATATCACGATCGAGCATCGGGAATCGTGGGGTGGAAGTAGCGATGCTCGAAGCAAGGACCGAATCGAGCGATCTGACCGCCCAGCTCATGATGCTGGCTCGCGATCCCGAAATCCGCCAAACCGTCCACGACCAAATCGGGGAGTATTGCCATCAGGGCCGGAACCTCTTGAATAGCTTGAAGCTGGGCCTCTACCTGGCGAACCGGCAAGCCGCCGGCCGGAACCCGAACATCTGGAACGACCTGAACGGGCATTACACCAACCTGGAACGTATGTTCGAGCGCTTCCAGTTGATGTGCCGCCCGATGAACCTGTCGAAGGTCCGGATCGATCTGGAACTGCTCATCGGCGATCGACTCGACCACTGGTCGCGGTTGATGGCGAATGCGGGTGGACGTCTCGATTGTTCCCTTGCCAAAGGGCCGGCGGTCGCCGCGTTCGACCCCGCGCGGTTGGGTTCGGCCTTCGACGGATTGGTCGGCTGGCGTGCGACGGGCGACGCGGTTGGGTCGGTCGCTCGCCTCGGGTGGGGGGTCGAGGACGGTCACGCCTACCTCTCCTGGGATGAGGCGGTTCGATCGCCGTCTTCGAACCTTTCTTCCTCAGGGCCCACCCATCTGGACGCCTGGCCCTTGCCCATCCTGGCCCGCGTGATTCATGCCCACGGGGGTGACTTGCGGATCGCGACGGGGGAGGGCTGGCGCCTTCACCTTTCTTGGCCCGCGGACGCCCCTTGATCCTTCTCGCCCGGACGGTTCTCATGCAATTATTCACGCGGACCGTCGGCTCGATCGCGATTCCCCCGGGCCCATTCGTCTTGATCGTCGACGACGAAGTGGCCAGCGTCGGCCCGCTCGGCGAGTTGGTGAAACTTGCGGGGTATCCCAACGTCGCCGCCGGGTCGGCTTACGACGCCCTGGCCTGTTGCGTCCTCCGGAAGCCGAGCGTGGTCGTGACCGACTTGGTGATGCCGGGTCGGGATGGCAGGGACCTGGCCCGACGGATCAAGCGACGGTATCCGACCGTTCCGATCCTCCTGGTCACGGGCCAGGATCTCGACAAGCCGGACTGGGCGATCCCCGAAGGAATGTTCCAAGCCGTCTTCACCAAGCCGCTCAATTTCGACCGCTTTTTGGGAACACTCGGCGGGCTCATGCCCTCCGTCAAGCGGAAAGGCCACGACCGGCCTCGACCTTGACCTCCGCGGCTCCGTCCTTTACGATGCAGCGGTCCCAACCGAGATTTCGCGGGGCGTAGCGCAGCCTGGATAGCGCGCCTGCCTTGGGAGCAGGAGGTCGCCAGTTCGAATCTGGTCGCCCCGACTGGCGAAGATCAATAGGCGGTGCTGGCGGAACCTGGGCCTGTTCCACGTGAAACGAGATCGGCCGACTCTCGGCGGCGGGGTAGGCCCAGTCGATCGGTCAAGACATCGAGCATCTCGGCCGTCTTGCTGAGCCCGAGCCGCTCGCAACCCAGTTCGACGAAGGCGATTGCCGTGTCCAGGTCGCGGACGCCGCCGGCCGCCTTGAGCTTGACGTGCGCTGGCGTCGCCCGACGCATGAGGATCAGGTCGGGCCGGGTCGCTCCGCCGGTCCCGTAGCCGGTCGAGGTTTTGACGTAATCGGCGTCGACCTCGCCGCAAATCCGGCAAAGCTCGGTCTTTTGATCGTCGTCGAGGTAGCAGTTTTCGAAGATCACCTTCACGATCGCCCCGCCCGCGTGGGCAACCTCGGTGACGGCGGCAATGTCGTCCCGGACGGCCTTCCACTCGCCGCCGAGGGCCTGGCCGATGTTGACGACCATGTCCAGCTCCGTGGCCCCGGCGTCGAGTGCCCGCCTCGACTCGAAAACCTTGACCTCGGTGGCATGGCCGCCGTGGGGGAAGCCGATCGTGGTCCCCACCTGGACGCCGGTCCCATTCAAGATCCGCGCGGCCAGGCCCACGGCATGGGGCTTGATGCAGACGCTGGCCACGTCGTAGGCGGCGGCCAGGCGACAACCGGCCTCGAGATCGGTCGTGGTCAAGGTCGGCCCGAGCAAGGAATGATCGACCCGCTTGGCGATCGATTCGTAGGTCAGAATCATCGAGTCCGGCTCCGGTGGTGCATGGGTCCGAAGTAGCCAGTGGTCAATTGTCATCGCCTCACGGTCGATAGGCAAGGGGTGGTCCGGTCCTGGCCCGGCCGATGATGGCGGTCCCCGATGGCGATCTCTGGAATTGGGAAACAAGGCGGCCCCACTCCGTGGCTTGGCCGATCTCGGAGTTATCTCGATCGACTTCAAGTTTTTCGCGAATTGGGCCCGAATTTCGTCTCTCGCGAATCAGAGGTCCGAGAATAGTGTGCTCTGGACCTTGGTCGCAAGCTTTGGCGGGCGGGGCAGGGCCCGCTTCGCGGCGAGGTTGGGCCGGAACATCATCAAGATGACCAGCGGGAGATACAGGACGACCAGCGTCCCCCCGGCGTCGAGATACCAGAACTGGCTGGCCACGAGGACCACCGCGGAAAGCGCGATCAGCTCGCCCAGGTTCTTGTTGGCGGGCAGCAGGGTGAACACGATCACGATGGCGAGGTAGGCGATCAATACCGGGAGCCGATAACTCGGGTCGATTCCCGACCAGAAGCTGTTGGTCGCCGGCGCCTCGACCCCCGGCATCAGCCCGGCTTCGTTGAGGCTCCGCGCCCCCAGGGCCCGCGCCCAGGAGGCCAGGTCGGGCACCGCGAACCCGAGGAGCCCGCAGGTCGCGGCGACCCCGACGCCCACCAGCGCGAACCTCCAAAATCCCCGGCGCCGATAGAACCACGCCCAGAGCGGGAGGAGCCCGATGCAGGCCGGCATCCAGCCCGCCGCCAGGCCGATCAAGGCCCCGGTGATCGAGGGCTTCGCGTAGAAGACCAAGGCCGCGACGATCAGGGCCGCCGGTATGAGCTGGCCGCTGTCGGCGAGCGCGAACCGCGCGTAGGGCAGGAGCAGGTAACAAGTCGCCGACGCCACCCCCGCGATGGGCCGCTCGAAATGGCGCCAGCCCACCGCGACCAGGCCCGCGACCAGGCCGACCTGGGATAAGATGGCCAGGACCCGCTTGAGGACGACCTGGGGCCGCTCCGATCGTTGGATCGAAGAGGTCAACGGGCTCCGCTGGAGGAGTTGATCGACCACCGCCTCGCCGGGCGGAGTCTCGGGCGTCTTGTTGGCCTTGGTGTCCGCCGGGTTCCGATTGGTCCCGTCGTCGACGGGCAGCAAGATCGTCTCGCCGATGAAGAGCCCGAGGACCCCGACCGCCAGGCAGGCCAGCCCGGCGAAGTTCAAGTTCGGTTCGAGCAGGGGCCTCCGGGGCAGGCCGAGGTCCAGGATGCAGCGGATCAGCCAGAGGAACGAGCCCAGGAACAACCAGACGAAGGCCCACCAGGGCGTGCCCGATCGATGGCCGACCAGCATCATCATCCCCGGCGCGAGGGCGAAGATGAGCAAGAGGTCGAGGTTCCGGACGCTCCAGAACCGGCTGAATTTGAAGAAGAGAGTGACGCTGAGCAAGAGCGTCCCGACCAGCCAGGCATTTGGGCCGATCCCCAGGTCGGCCACCAGCGAACCATTCACGGGAGCCTCACGATCGCGATTGTCGACCGGCGAGGCGAGGCCCGTCCGGTCGCCAGCTTCGCGAGCCGGGGCCCTCGCCGGACCATCATCTTAGGGGTCGGGGAACGCACGACGCAAGGGGGCCGGGCACGCGATCAAGGTCGATCGGTTCTTCGAGCGAGGCCGGGAGACGGATGACAGATTCCACGGATTTCGGATTTCCGAGGACTATATTCCCTGGTCCCGAAGCCGTCGGTAATCCGATAGGCTAGCCATCTGGTATCCAGCGAATCGACGGACCGATCGACCCCGGGCTCGCGATCGGGCGAGGTTATTTCGCCTCGAACGGGATCGGGTCGCCCGCGAGCTGGCTGAGGGCGTTCATGGCCGCCCGCTGCTCGGCGTCCTTCTTGTTCGGGCCCCAAGCGGGCGGATAGCGGTGCCGGCCGATCTGGGCCGCGATCTCGAAGCATTTCGAGTGGTCGGGGCCCTTCTCGTCGAGCAAAAGGTAGGTCGGGGTCTCGCCGAACTGACGCTGGGCGACCTGCTGGAGGTTGCTCTTGTAGTTATTCCCCATCTGGCCTTCGACGGTCTCGTCGATCTCGGCCTGGATATGGCGGACGATGAACCGTTTGGCGGCTTCCATCCCGCCATCCAAATAGATGGCGCCGACGAGGCTTTCGTAGACGTCGGCGAGGACCGACGACGGGGTCCGGTCCTGCGAGCCCATCCCCTTGCCCAAGATCAAGAACTCATCGAAGCCGAGCCGTTCGGAGATCTTGGCGCAGGTCCGCCGCGACACCACGACCGACTTGACCCGTGTCAGCTCGCCTTCCAAATATTCGGGGAACTGGACGTAGAGCAGTTCGCAGACGACGGCGCCGAGGATCGCGTCCCCGAGGAATTCGAGCCGCTCGTTCGAGGCCAGGCGGTGGTCGGCCCCCGAGGCGTGGGTGAGGGCCGATCGGAGGATCGTCGGGTCCTGGAACGAATAGTCGAGCACGTCCTGGCAATGATCGAACAGATCAGGTCCAACGCGAGGGTCGGGATCGTTCATGATGACGCCAGCGGGTTGGTCGCGAAGTCGATCGGGGAGGGCGGGGAGGACTCCCAAGCTACTCGCGCAGGGCATGGGAAGTCAACCGAGGGGGACGCCATTCATTTCCGGGCACGGTGATTGCCTTACTCACCAGGTCGGGACATAATGAAATGAGCCGCGAGGCCCGATCATTCAAAGGAAGGAAATCGGGACGCATGAACTCCCCTCGATTGCTGACCATCTCGTTCCTGGCGCTCGGCTTCGCGGCCCCCGCGAAGGCGCAGAATCACGTCGAAGGGGTCGCGTCCCCGATCCGCGGGGCGGCCCCGGTCAGCGGTGGTTACGTGCCCACGCACGTCGTTGCCACGCAATTGCCCTCGACGCACTCGGGTCTGAAGCCCGCGAGTCCGAAGCACTCCGGCCCGGTTGAGGCCGCCCAGCATCACGACGAGAGGACGGGTTTTATCCCGACCAACGGCGATTTCCAGGTCGGAAACTCGGCGTTCTCGGGCTGGGGTTTCGGCGGGGGAGGGGCTTACTTCTTCGCCCCGCCGGTCATCGCGACGGGCCCCGGCTTCATGCCCGGCGGGGTCCCGCAACCGTTCGGCGGCGTGCAGGGGGGCCCGGGCGGCCTGATGCTGCCGATGCCGCCCGACCCGAACTCGGGCCAGGCGGTCGCCCGACCTCGTCGCCCGAACCCCGCCCGGGGTCGCGAGATGGTCGAGTTCGGCGACCGATCGTTCCGGAGCGGGAACACCAAGCGGGCCGAGGAACGCTACCAATTGGCCCTCAAGTCCGACTCCACTTCGCCGACGCCTTATGTCCACCTCGCCCAGGTGTCCATCGTCCGCGGCGATTACCAGGCCGCCGCGAACCACCTGAGGGCGGCGCTCGCGACCAAGGCGGGCCCGGCCTGGCTGCTCAACGCCGCCGACATCCAGGCGCTTTACGCCGAGCCGGGGGACTTCGCCAAGCAACTGGCCCGGATCGAATCGCACCTCCAGGCCCACCCCGGCGACCGCGACGCCTGGTTCGTCCTCGGGGCCGAGTGGTTCCTGTCCGGTCGGACCCGGCAGGCCGCCGACGTCTTCCGGAGGCTCAACGACCGCCGGGCCGACCCGGCCCTGGCCGCGTTCCTGGACGCCTCGACCCCGACCCGACCGCCCGCCAACTGAGCGGGACGGCTTCCTTCCCCGAGACGACCGCTCCATGCCCCCGCACCTTCGCTATTACGCGGCCGCTTGCCAGACCGACCTCCCGTGCCCGGCCGATCGCTCCGAGTTGCCCGGCCGCGTGGATGCGCTCCTCAACATGGTCGACCGGGCCGTGGTCGGGTACGAGCCGTTCTTCGACGTCAAGCTCCTGGTCTTCCCCGAGTTCGCCCACGCCGCGCCGGTCTACCCGACGGTCGAGGAACTGGCCGACCGCCTGGCCGTGCCGATCCCCAACGAGCAGACCGACCGCTACGCCCGGAAGGCGAAGGAGCGGGGCGTCTACATCCAGACCGGGACCTTCCTCGAACTTGACCCTCGCTGGCCGGGCCTGGTGTTCAACTCGACCTGCCTGATCGGCCCCGATGGCCTGCTCGCAAAGTACCGAAAGATGAACCCCTGGCTCCCGTGGGAGGTCCACGCCAGCCCGCACGACCTCGCCGGGTACGACGAATCAATGTTCCCGGTGGTCGAAACCGAGATCGGCGTCCTCGGGGCGGCGATCTGCTACGACTGGTTGTTCCCCGAGGCGACCCGGGCCCTGGCCCTGGCCGGCGCCGAGGTCTTGCTCCGCGTGTCCGCGTACATGGACCCGTGGGGGGCCACGCCGCCGATGGACTGGTGGACGCTGTTCAATCGGGCTCGCGCGGTCGAGAATTTTTCCTACGTCGTCGCCGCCAACCAGGGGGCTTCGGCCGCGAACTATCCGCCGTTCTCCTGGCCGGGCGGGAGCATGGTCGTTGATTTCGACGGCCGGATCTTGGCCCAGGCCGACCCGGGTCCCGGCGAAAAGATCGTGGTCGGGCCGATCGACCTCGCCGCCCTCCGGGTCGAGCGCGAGCGACGTCGAGGACACGCTTTCATCGGACACTTGCGGACCGACGCCAACCTCGGCAAGTTCGCCCACCATTCGGCCCCCGGGACGGGGACGCGGCCGTAAGCTCGACCCGGCCCAGGTTGCCCTGACTTCGAATGGCCCGCCTTCCGCCCGCTTCGTCCCCTGAATCGCCCGAGGATAGCGTCGATGACGACTCGCTCGAACCGACCGTTCGCCCTCGTCCTCGCCTTGGGGATTGGCTCTGCCCTGGTGGGCTGCGGCGATCGCTCGACCCCGGTGGGTGGGGCCCCGGGGGTGGGTCCGGGGCAGGGGGGCCAAGCCGACCCGACGCGCGACGAGATCCCGCCCGACCAGCTCGCCGCCGTGATGGAGGCCCACTACCGGGGGCTGGGGGCGATGGAGCGGTACGAATACGCCGACGCGGCCCAGGCGTTCGGCGACGTCCACCGACGGGCCCCCGGCTGGATCGCCGGTTCGATCAACCTGGCCGTGGCCCTGCTCAATCAGGGAGGAGAAGAGGCCGAGAAGGCCAAGCAGGCTGGGCAGGAGGATCTGGCAGGAGCCCCCAAGCTCAACATCGACAACGCCGGCCGCTTGCTCGACGAGGTCATCCTCCGCCAGCCGGACAACCCCCATGCCCTCTATAGCCGGGGGATCATCCTCCGCTACAAGGGGCAACTCGAAGAGGCCCACCGCGATTTCCGTAAAGTGACCGATATCGATCCCGGCGACGCCAACGCCTGGCTCGAACTCGGCGCATCGCTCACCGACCCCGAATCCGACGGGATGCCCGCCCAGCGGAAACAGGCGCAAGAGTTGATCGCGATCTACACCAAGGCCCTGGAACGGAACCCGTATCTCACGACGGCCATGTTCAAGCTCCAGGGGGCGTACAACTACGCGGGCGATCTGGCGAGCCAGCGAGCCCTCTACGCCCGGTTCGAGAAGCTCAACCCGTCCCGGAACGTCGCCGGCTCGGGCGACGTCGCCGCCTTGGTCTACGGCGAGATGGGCCGGTACGCGATGGTGATCGACCCCTTCCCGCGCGCCCCCTCCACGGCCAAGGCGGCCCCCGCCCCTCGGTTCGGGCCGGCCACTCCCCTCCAGGTTTCCCTCCGCCCCGGCGATCGTTGGGCGATCGCGGCCGATTTCAACGGCCGATTCGCCGTCCACGGCCGGGCCCGAGCCCGCTTCGGCGCGGGGGTCGCGACCTTCGACGCCGACGGCGACGGCAAGGCCGACCTCTATCTCGTCGCCGCCATCGTCGGCCCGAACGGGCTCCGCGATGCCCTGCTCTTGAACCGGGGCGACGGGAAATACGAGGACGTCACCACGGCCTGGGGCCTGCCCGACGACCGGGCCGGGCTGGGCGTGGCGGCGGGCGACTTCGACGCCGACCGCAGGCTCGACCTGTTCCTCACCGGGGTCGGCGACAACCGGCTCTATCGGAATGTCGGCAAGAAATTCGAGGACGTGACCCAGCAAGCGGGCTTCGACGCCCCGCCCGCCGTGAGCCTGACGGCCCGCTGGCTCGACCTCGATCAGGACGGCGACCTCGACCTTTACATCGTCAATTATTGCCCGGCCACCGCCGCCGATCGGGCGCTCCTCGACGGCCCGACCCCGACCGGGCTGGCGAACGCCGCCTATCGGAACGACGGCAAGCCGGCGGAGATCCGCAACCGCCCCGAGGACAACTGGGCCCCGCTCGCCGTCGCGACCCAGGACTTGCCCGCCACGCAAGGGCTGTCGATCGCCTTCTCCTCGGCCTTCCCGGGCCGCGAAGCTCTCCTCGGCGGCGACGCCCCCCATACGGCGGTCGCCGCCCTCGACGTCGACGAGGACCGCGACATCGACCTCATCCTCGCCGCCGACGGTCAAGCTCCCGTCGTCATCTTCAACGATCGGACCGGGGCGTTCCACGCCGCGACGATCCCCGACTTGAAGCCGGACGGCCCGATCGCCGGGCTATTGGTCGCCGACCTCGATTCCGACGGCCGACCCGACCTCGTGACCGTCGGCCCCGGAGGGCGCGTCGGCGCCTGGCGGAATACCTCGACTCGGCCGGGGGGCTTCCTGAAACTCGCCTGGGAACCGCGACCGATCGACGCTCGGTCGTGGCGCGCGGCGCAGGCGGTGGACCTCGACCTCGACACCCGGCCCGATCTCGTTGGCCTCCCCGCGACCGGGCCGGCGGCCGGGCTGGCCTGGTCCCGGAACGTGGGCCCGAGGCTGGAAACCCGGACGCTCGCGCTCGGTCCCGAAGGTACCGAAGGCGGCCCACTCCAGGGGTTCGCCGTGGCCGACCTCGCCGGCGACCCGTTGCCCGACCTGCTCTTGGTCCGCGAAGGGGAGCCCCCCCGGGTGGCCCGGAACCTCGGCAACGGCCAGCACTGGCTGGCCCTCGACCTGGCCGGCCGCTGGAAGACGATCCCCGACCACATGCGGACCAACTCCGAAGGGCTGGGAGCCCGCTTGTCGCTCGAAGGGCAGGGGCTCCACGTCCCCTACGACCACACGACCCCGACGGCCGGGCTCGGCCAGTCGGTCGGGCCCGTCGTCCTCGGGCTCGGCCCCAACACCTCGGCCCCGCTCCTCCGCGTCCGCTGGCCCGACGGGGTCATGCAATGCGAGCTGAACGTCACGGCCGACAAGACCCTCGCCCTGACCGAGTTGAGCCGGAAGACTGGCAGTTGCCCGGTCCTTTTCACGTGGAACGGCGCCCGGTTCGAATGCCTCGGCGACTTCCTGGGCGGCGGCGGTCTCGGCTACCTCGTCGCCCCGGGCCTCTACGGCCAGCCCGACCGTGACGAGTCGGTCGCCATCTCCCCCGACCAACTGAAGGCCGTGGACGGCGTCTATCGCCTGAGCGTGGTCGAGCCGATGGACGAGGTTGCCTACCTCGACCACCTGACCCTCGACGTCATCGATCGCCCCCCTGGGGTCGCCTCGACCCCCGACGAGCGGTTCGCCCCCGAAGGGCCCCGCCCGACCGGCGAGACCATCGCCTGGAACCGGGCCGTCGAACCCGCCCGCGCCCTCGACCAGGCCGGCCGCGACGTGACGCCCGAAATCCGCGCCTGGGACCGGCGGACCGTCGATCACTTCGCCCGGCTCCGGGGCTGGATCGGCTATACCGAAGATCACTCGTTGATCCTCGACTTCGAAGATCGCCTGGCCGGATTCCGCACCGATGATCCGCTGGTCCTCTGCTTGGCCGGTTGGGTCGAGTATCCCTACTCGCAGACCAATTACGCCGCGAGCACGGCGGGCGTCACCCTCAAGCCGCCGGTCCTGGAGCGGCGCCGCGGCGACGGGACCTGGGAAGTGATCGACCCCCACCCCGGTTATCCGGCCGGCCTCCCCCGGATGATGACGGTGGACCTCACCGCCAAGGTGGGCGGCCCCGGTTGCGTCCTCCGGCTCACGACCAACATGGAATGCTACTGGGATCAGGCATTCGTCGCGGTCCGCGACTCGTCCCTGTCCTTGAAAACGACGACCTTGCCCGTGGCCCGGGCCAGCCTGGGCGACAAGGGATATCTCCGCGAGGTGTCCCCCGACGGCCGCCAGCCGCTCCTCTACGATTACGACTATCCCGACCCCGCCCCGCTGGCGCGGATGGAAGGGTTCTTGACCCGTCATGGCGACGTCGCCCCCTTGCTCACCACCGACGACGACCAGGTTTGCACGGTCGGACCGGGCGACGAGGTCCGGCTCGAATTCGATGCGCGCGGCCTGCCCCCTTTGCCGGAGGGTTGGACCCGCGCCTTCATCCTCCGGGCCGTCGGCTATTGCAAGGACGCCGACCCGTTCACCGCCGCCAGCGACGCCGTTGGCCCGCTCCCCTGGAAAGGGATGCCCCCGTATCCGTTCGGCCCGGCGGGCGAACGGCCCCGTGACCCCGCTTATTCGACCTATCTCCGCGAATATCAAACCCGACCGGCGGGGACCAAGTAACTTCCATATGTGACCTTAAATATATAGGGTGGGCCGAGTTCAGCGAGGCCCACCATCCTAGCATGGTGGGCCTCGTTGCACTCGGCCCATCTGACATGAAATCAATCACCGACGTTAATCCCGGGCCGGGGATGGTTCGACGTGCACCAGGACATCGCGGATCGGCACGATCTGGCCGATGACCCGATCCTTGACCGCGTGGGCGATGGCGTGGCCGGCGCGGACGGTGTCGTCGGGGTTGACCTCGACGTGGATGTCGACCAGATATTCGAGCCCGACCTTGCGGACGCGGAGCGTCTCGACGCCGAGGACCCCGGGCACGGCCAGGGCCTCGACGCGGACCGCCGCGATCAGGGCGGGGTCGGCCTGACGGTCCATCAGGTCCTGGACATTCCCCCAGAGCAGGCTCCCGCCGACCCAGAGCACGGCGACGGCCACGGCGATGGCCGCCGCGTGGTCGGCCCAGTGCCAACGCGGGCCGCCCCACCGCGCCAGCGCCACCCCGGCCCCCACGGCCAGCCCGCCCAGGGCGTCGAGCCGATAATCCCAGGCCGTCGCCAGGAGCGCGGCCGAGCCCGTCCGCCGGGCGACTCGTCGGGCATAGCGGAACAAGACTTCCTGGAAGACCGAGCCCCCCAGCGCGATCGGCAGGGTATACGACGCCGGCGCCGTCCACTCCATCCCCAGGGTCACGAGCGCCTCGCGGGCGATCCCCAGGGCCAGGAGGATCAGGAGCACGGCGACTCCCGCGCCGGCGACGGCCTCGAACCGGGCGTGGCCATATGGGTGCTCGCGGTCGGCGGGCCGCTGCGCCACCATCAAGGCCCCGACCAGGGCGGCCGAGATCAGGGCGTCGATCAGCGAGTGGACCGCGTCGGAGAGCAGGGCGAGCGAATGCCCGAACAAGCCGCCGAGGAGCTTGCTCAGGCCCAGCCCCAGGCTCACGGCGATCCCCCAGGACGCCGCCCGCCTCGCCTCGCGGTACAAGTCGACCGCGCTTAATCCGCCGGCCCCCACGGGCAAGGCCTCGCCCGGCGGCCCGACCATTGGCGACCTCATTTCCGTCCCGGGGGCTTCGGAAGGGGCGGGGGCGGGGCCTGGGCCATCGCTTCCCACTGGCCGATCTGGGCGTTCAGATCGGCCCGGAGCTTGGTGGGCAGCTTCTTGTCGAGGTGCGGCGTCAGCCCGTCGAGGAGCAGGGCCTGCCTCGCCTCCCTCACGGCGTCGGGGAACATCCCGATGTCGGCGCTGGCCTTGGCCAGCTCGTATCGGAGGAAGGCGCTGGTCGGATAGAGCCGGGCGGCGTGTCGGCAAGCCCGGACGATCGTCGACCGGAGCTGGAGCAGCTCGAACGGCTTGGGGTCGGGCAGCTCCTTGAGGATCATCCTCGCGAAGTCCGCCTGGCGGCGGCGGATGGCGATGTTGTCGGGGTTTCGCCTCCGAGGGTCGAGGGCGTCATCCACGGCGATCAGGACCCGCTCCCAGACCGTGCCGGGCTTGCGGCCGGCGACGCCCGGCAACTCCCAGGCACCACCCGACTTGCGCTTGTCGACCTCGGGCGACTGCCAGTAATGAAATTCCAGTTCGGCCAGCGCGAGCCAGGGGCGGGTGTCGTAATGGTCGGCCTGAATCGCCTTGATATAGGCCCCGCGCGCGGCCTCGAACGCGGGCGGTTTCGCCCGCATCGCCGCGTTCCCCTCCGCCAGCGCGGCGTCGGCTTTCCAGGCCGGGACCACCGCCCCGAAGAACGTCCCCGCCAGCATCGCCCAGACGCAAGCCAGCGCCACCGAGGGCCCGAGCCCGCCGGCATCCCGGAGCCGCCCGCAGGGCCGGTCGTCGCGGAGGTTCAGCCCCAGGGCGAGCAGGACCCAGAGCCCCATCGCGACCGACGGCATCCCGATCCCGCCGGCCGCCAAGAGGTTGATGCTCAGGGCGAGGACCGCGACCCCCAGGCCGGCCGCCGGGATCGGCCGCCGCCGCCAGAGCGGGGCCCCCAGCAAGATGGCCAACCCCCAGGCCGCGCCCAGGATCAGCCAGCGGAACAACAGGTCGTTTTGCGTCACGGGGTTGAGCTTGCCCAGGGCCCAGACCGCGAGCCATCCCAGCCCGCCCGCGCCCACCAGCCAGCCGGCGCGGAGGGGAGGGGCGGACGGGTCGTCGCGCGGCTTGGCGGGCTGGGAGATCGCCCCGGCTTCCGGGGCCGTCGCCGATGCCCGGCCCGGGCCGAGCAGCTCCCGGAGCCCGATCGCCAAGGCGGCCAGGAGGGCGAGCGCCGCGAAGATCCCGGCGTCGACCCAGACTTCCAGGATCATGTTGTGCGGGTCCTGGACCTCCTCAGAGGCCTGGGGGAGCTTGTGGCGGAGGTAGGGCCCGGCGAAGTTGGCCGGCCCGACCCCGGACCAGAACGGGTGCCGACCTCGGGGTTGCGCCACCACGGGCTCGGCGCCCGGCTTATCAAGCAGGCCGGCCGAAGGGTCGGACAGCCCGGTCGAGGCGTAGGGGGACGGGGCGTCGGTGATGATTCCCCAGGCGCCGACCCAATATTCCCATCGGTAGCGGAGCGACTTGTCCCATTCCGTGAGGACCTGGACGTCGAGCTGCTTCGTCGCCACCCCGGCCGCGACCAGCGGACCGACCAGCGCGCCCAGGCCGAGGACCGCGGCGACCAACACTTTCGGCGGGACCGCCTTCCGCGCCCTCCAGCCCAGGACCAGGAGCGCGACGGCCAGGCCGGCGGACGCGCTCCGGCTCTTGGTCAACATCAGGCAGGCCAGGATCGCGAGGCCGGGCACGGCGGCCATCGCCAGGGCCACCAGGCGCGACCCTCGCCCCTCGCGCCTCAGGTTCTCCAGGGCGATGGCGAAGGCCAGGGCCATCGGGCCGACCAGGAACCCCGCGAGCGAGTTCGCCAGGGCGAACGTGGAGAACGGCTCCAAGGAGAATAACCGCTGCTTGAGCGCCTCGGCCGACGGCGACCCGGGGGTAAGCCCCTGGCGGAGGAGGACGTACTCGGGCCGGGCGAGGAACAGTCTCCGGAGTTGGGCCAGCTCGACCGGGACCTGATACAGGCCATAGGCCGCGACCGCGACGGCCGTCGCCACCACCACGCCGGCCAGGGCGGCGGACTCGGCCCGGGTCCTCGGCAGGTTCCTCGCCAGGACGTAGAGGAGGCCCATCGCCCCCCATTCCCAGGCCATCGCGATCGCGGCCCGGCGCTCGGCGGCGTGGGTCGCGCTATTGGCGACCAGGAGGACCAGGGCCAGGACCGCCGCGTCGGCCCACGACCATCGGAGCCGGGTCGTCCCCGCGAACAGGAACGACGCCACGGCCAGGGCCGAGGTCGCCAGCAGGGCGAAGTCCCAGGACAGCCCCGAGCCGGTCGCCGCGTCCTCGCTCGGGAAGTAGGCCCGGGCCACGAACAGCATCGCGACCAGCCCCAAGGCCAGCCGCCGGAGCCGCTCGCCGAGCCAGGCGAAGGTGTCGTCCCCGTCCGCGAATTCAGGGCCGGGCGCGGGCGCGGTCGTCGAGGACTTCCGGAGGACGATCGGGGACGGCTTCGCTCGGGGATCTTGCCTGGCCATCGCGCGGCTCCGGCCGGTGGTGCGGGGAAACTTCGAGGAGGGCGACCACCCCGAGCAGGCAGGCCGCCTGCGCGACGACCACGGACGCCCCCGCCGGCCCGAGCCCGGGGAGCAGCAAGGCGCCGAGCCCGCCGGCCAGGGTCACCAGATAGATCGTCCGGACCGCCAGGGGCGGCGTCAAGCCGCGGTCGACCAGCCGATGCGAAAAGTGGCGACGATCGGCCTCGAACGGGCTCCGCCCCTCGCGAATCCGGATCAGGACCACCGACGTCGTGTCGTAGAGCGGGACCGCCATCACCAGCAGCGGGATCAGGACACCGAACGGCGAGAAGCCCCGCTCGGGCCGGGTGAACGTCCCGACCACGGTGAGCGTCCCGAGCAAGAACCCGAGGAAGTTGCTCCCCGCGTCCCCCATGAACAGCCGCGCCGGGTGGGCGTTGTGGACCAGGAAGCCGGCCAGGGCGCCGACCAGGATCAGGAGGACCGCCGGCACGAACAGGCCCCCGACCGTCACCTGGGCCGCCGCGAACAGCGCCGCCGCGATCAGGCCGACGCCCGCCGCCAGGCCGTCCATGTTGTCGAGGAAGTTGAACGCATTGGTCAGGCCCACGATCCAGAAGACCGTCACCGCCCACGCCACCCATTCCGCCCCGGGCGGGCCGAACAGCGTAACGCGGATGCCGGACGCCACCAGGACGACGGACAGTCCGATCTGGACGCCCAGGCGGAGCTTCCAGCCGAGCCCGACGCGGTCATCCGCCAGCCCCATCAGCATGACGATCGTGGCGAGGCCGAGGATCAGGGCCATCTCGCCGCTCCGGGCGCGGAGCCCGCCGGCGTGGACGGCCAGCGAGTCCGGGAGCCACGCCCGGCCGGGCCCGAGGACCAGGGCCCCGAGGGCGAGGATCGCCACCGTCGTCAGCCAGATGGCCACGCCCCCGCCCATCGGGGTCGGGGCCCGGTGGGCCTTGCGCCCGCCGGGCTTGTCGACTAGCCCGAATCGGGGGGCCACCACCCGGGCCACGCCGCCCAGGAGGACGCCGAGGGCGAACGACGCCGCGACCAGCCCGGCGGCGACGGCGGCGAAGATCACGGCGGCCCCCCCTCCGGCCCGTCCGGGGCCCGGGGGGCCGCCATCGCCTTCCGGTTGGCCAGCGCCAGGCCCAGGCAGGCGATCATCAAGGCGAGCACGACGCCGGAGATCCCCAGGAGCGTGGCCCACTCGACCGCCCGGTCCGGCGGCCAGTTGGGGCTGGCCCCGCCCCGGAGGACCGAGCCGATCGCGATCGGCCCGCCGAAGGTGAAGACGGTCATCAGGCCGAGCAGGGCGAAGGGGAGTCGGGGGAGGCGCCGGGGCATCGGGTCACGCCCCCTTCGCGGCGGCCCGGGCGATCCGCCGCTCCGTCGCCGTGGTTTCCAGGCCGAGGCGGGTGGTTTCCAGCTCGGCCAGGATCGCCACGTCGGCCGTGGCGGCGGACACGTTGTGGGCCGAGGCGTCGGTCCGCCACTTGACCTCGACGGTCCCTTCCTTCAACCCGCGCTCGGAGATCACGACGCGGAGCGGGATGCCGATGAGGTCGGCGTCCTTGAACTTGAACCCGGGGCGCTGGTCGCGATCGTCGACGAGGACGTCGTGACCGGCCGCTTCCAGCTTCTTCGCCAGCGAGTCGGCGGCCTCGATCACGGCGGGGTTCTGGATCTGGAGCGGGGCGACGAGGACGTGGTAGGGGGCCAGCGCCAGGGGCCAGATGATCCCGTTGTCGTCGTGCGACGCCTCGACGGCCGCCGCGACGATCCGGTTCACGCCGATCCCGTAGCAGCCCATGATGACGGGGATCTCGTGCCCCTTGTCGTCGAGGAAGTGGGCGCCCATCGCCTTGGAATACTTGGTCCCGAGCTTGAAGACGTGGCCGACCTCGATCCCCTGGTTCATCTCCATCGCCGTCCCGCACCGGGGGCAGGGGTCGTCGGCCGTGGCGTCGCGGAGGTCGGCCACCTTGTCGAGCGGGAAGTCCCGCCCGGGGACGACGCCGGTCAGGTGGACGTCAGCCTTGTTGCCGCCGACGATCACCTGCTTCATCGACGCGACCGAGCGGTCGACGGCCAGCGGGATCTTGAGGCCGACCGGGCCGAGCGATCCCAGCGGCGCGCCGACGGCCTTCTCGATGGTGGCGGCGTCGGCCTGGGTCAAGGCGAGGGCGGAGAAGGCGCGGCGGACCTTGGCCTCGTTGGCCTCGTGGTCGCCCCGGATCAAGGCGGCGACGGGCCGGCCGTCGGCGAGGAAGACCAGGAGCTTGGCGGTGGAGGCCTCGGTGGTCTTGAGGAAGTCGCAGACTTCGTCGATCGTCCGCCGGCCCGGGGTGTCGACGGGGACGAAGGGGGGGGCGGCGGGGTCGGCCTCGGCGACGGTGAACGACCCGGCGCCGACCTCGGCCCGCTCCTTGTTGGCGGCGTAGAGGCAGGCGGGGCACTGGACGATGGTATCCTCGCCGGTGGAGGAGGGGACCATGAACTCGTGCGAGCTGTCGCCGCCGATCGGCCCGCTATCGGCCTCGACCACCGCATACGGGACGCCGCAGCGGTCGAAGATCCGGCAATAGGCCTCGTACATCGCCCCGTAGCTGTCGTTGAGCTGGTCGAGGTTGGCGTCGAAGCTGTAGGCGTCCTTCATCAGGAACTCGCGGGTCCGCAAGATCCCGAACCGGGGGCGGGGCTCGTCGCGGAACTTGGTCTGGATCTGGTAGAGGGTGATCGGCAGTTGCTTGTACGACCGGACGAGGTCGCGGACGACGTCGGTGATGACTTCTTCGTGGGTCGGCCCGAGGGCGAAGTGCTGGTCGGAGCTGGTCGTGAGCTGCATCAAAAGGGCGCCGAAGGTCTCGTAGCGGCCCGATTCCTTCCAAAGCTCGATCGGCTGGAGCGCCGGCATCAGGAGTTCCTGGGCCCCGGCGGCGTCCATCTCCTCGCGGACGATCCGGATGACCTTGGACAGGACCCGGTGCCCGAGCGGCAGGTACGTGTACGCGCCGGCGCCGAGCTGGCGGACCATCCCCGAGCGGAGCAGGAGCTGGTGGCTGGGGGCCACGGCGTCGGCCGGGGTTTCCTTTAGGGTCGGGATCAGGGCTTTCGACCAGCGCACGAATTCGGCTCCTGCCGCGAAAGGGAGGGGACATCGCCCGAAGGGGCCGGACCAGTGTACCAGAAAGCCGAGGCGGCGTCCGAGGCCCAACCTCGGGATTCGGCCCGACCGGCGCAGCCCGGAAAAGCCCGAGGACCTTCGCGTCGCTTATTTCGATCACGCCAGGACTTCGGGCCGGCCAAACCCCCGAGATCGGCCGATCCTGGGCCGCGAGAGCGACGACTTAATGGACGTGGGACGGTCGACCGTCGGCGCAATCGGCGCCGATCGGGGATGGCCGACGCACCGGAATCGGGCCCCTCGGGCCGCAGGGAGGTGAGAAGTGGTTCCCAGAGATTCCCGGCGCGAGCGCCGGGGCGGTCGCCCCCGACTCGGTCCGGCGCCGGTCGCGGTCGAGGGGCTGGAAGGCCGTCAATTGATGGCCTATTCGGCGTTCGGCTATTCGCTGCCCCAGCTCTCCGTCACGGGATACGGGCCCCAGACGGCCTCGTATGGCGGCTTGGCCACGGTCGACGTGACGGTCCAGAACCTCGGCGCGAGCACGCTCGTCGAGCCGACCAATCTCCAACCCGGCGCGATCAGCAACGCCGACTCCGCCCCGACCACCGTCCAGGTGTACGCGGCGACCCGGCCCAACGCCACCACGGGCGCCGTGCTGGTCGACACGATCCAGATCCCGATCGTCCGCCAGAACAGCACCTATGAGACGATCTCGACCTTCGTCGTGCCGCCCCGGGGCCCCGGCTTCCCCGGGGTCGGAGGCAAGGTTTACCTGACCTTCGTGGTCAACAACACCCAGTCGATCCTCCAGGCTTCGAACCAGGGCAACATCTACCGAGACCCCACCCCGGTCCGGATCACCGACGCCTTGCCCAACCTCCGGGTCGTCGGGTTCGACGTGCCGCGGCCGCTCCAGCCCGGCGACGTGATCGCCCCCACGGTCCGGATCGCCAACTTCGGCTCCGCCAACCCGGCGAGCCAGGGGCCGGTGGTGGTCGACCTGGTCGCCTCGCTCGACAAGAACTTCGGGCCGGGCACCTCCATCGTCGCCTCCTACACCATCGCCAGCCTGCCCGGCCTGTCCCAGGTCCCCACCCAGGGGTCGCTCGCCAACGACGTCAACGTCATCCCCCCGCCCAACGTCAACACCACGACCCTGGCGCCCTTCAAGCTGCCGACGACCCCGGGCTTCTACTACCTGGGGATCAAGATCGACCCGTTCCACAGGATCAACCAGACGTATGCGCCGTACCCGGCCCTGAGCACCCCGGTGCCGGTCGGCCCCGCCCAGTTGTTCCTGCCGCCGGCCCCGCTGGTGGCGACCACGACCGGGTTCCCCACGTTCCCGGCGAAGCCTTCGCAGTTCCTCACCTTGTTCCCCGTCGTGACGCCGCCGCCGCCGCCGCTCCTGTTCTCGCCCCAGCCGGGCCCCCCGGTCCTGGCCTCGCCGTTGCAGGCCAAGGGGACCGGCAAGGTCGGGCATCAGGCCGTGCGCGCCCAGGCGTCGAGGAAGAAATAGGCCATCCCTCGACGCGGGCGACGTCCGCTTCGCGGGAACGATCCGGCGAAGGCCGGGCCGGCGGGACCCTCCCGTCGGCCCGGCCTTCGGGCGTCGACGCGGGGGCCGGGCCGGCCTCGCTCCTTGACCGATCCGCCGAGGCGCCCCTACAATCGGGCCTCGTGGGCCCCCAAGCCGCCCGAAGTCCGCCCCAGCCCGACCCTCCGGCGATCGAACCTCCGCATGACCCGTCGCTTCGTCAATCAGCTCGCCAACGGGGACGCGATCGACGAGGTGTTCCTCGTCGCCGACAAGCAGCTCCGGGCCAATCGCCAGGGGAACCTGTATCTCCACCTGGAACTCCGCGACAAGTCGGGCTCCGTCGGCGCCCGGCTCTGGAACGCCAGCGAGGGGCTGGCCCGGACCTTCGAGCCCGGCGACTTCCTCCACGTCCGCGGCAAGATCCAGGTGTTCCAGGGGGCCTTGCAGGTCATCCTGTCCCACATCGAGGGCGTCGACCGCGAGCAGGTCGAGCCCGAGGATTTCCTCCCCCAAAGCTCACAGAACGTCGCCAAGCTCACCGCCCGGCTCCGCGAACTCCTCCTCGGCCTCCGCGAGCCCCACCTCCGGGCCCTGGCCGAATGCTTCCTGATCGACGAGCCGTTCTTGCTCCGGTTCACCACCGCCCCGGCCGGGATCAAGAACCACCACGCCTACCAGGCCGGGTTGCTCGAACACGTCGTCACGATGATGAACGTGGCCGACCGGATCAGCGACCTGTACCCCGACGTCGACCGCGACCTCCTCCTCATCGGCATCTTCCTCCACGACGTCGGCAAGGTGTCCGAGCTGTCCTACGACCGGGCCTACGGCTACACCGACGAGGGGCAGTTGATCGGCCACCTCGTGATGGGCGTCGAGATGCTCCGCGACAAGGTCGAGCAGACCGCCGACCTCACCGGCGAGCCGTTCCCTCCCGAATTGCTCCTCCGGCTCAAGCACATGATCGTCAGCCACCACGGGACCCCCGAATTCGGCTCCGTCAAGCTCCCCATGACCCCGGAAGCCATCGCGCTCCACTACCTCGACAACCTCGACGCCAAGATCCACGCTTTCACCCGCGAGATCCGCGACGACCCCTGCCGCGACTCGAACTGGACCCCGTTCCACCCGAACATGAACCGCCGGCTCTACAAAGGGGCCCAGGCCGCCGACGCGACCAACGGCGAAGAAGTTGAAGCATGACATCGGGGTCGCCCGCCGACGAGGGGGGACATGGCCGGGGGGAACTCGAACCGACCGGAGTGGAACATCCGACGAGGAGCGACGAGTTCGCCGAGCGAGTGGCCCGGCGGATCGACCTGGCGATTCGAAGGAGCATCCCCCTCGAAATCACCATTATCGTTATACTGATAGCCGTGGTCGTGTCCGTAACCCATTGCATCAAGTCAGCGTCCTTGCCTATCATGACGAGGAGTCGCAACTGATAGTTCTTGGACCATGACGAGGAGTCGCAACTGATAGTTCTTGGAACATGATACGTCGTCGGAGGTGGGCCGTAGATGACCTCTCTCGCTTCTGCTGCCTGAATTCCGAGTGCCCCGGTCATCGCGTCCGGGACGGAAAAAACCTCTCGGTCTGCGGTCATTACGGCAAGGGCCACTCGATCCGCTTCCTCCGCTGTCGGTCCTGTGGCGATCGATTCTCCGATCGCAACGGCACCCGACTGTTCCATTCCCACCTGACCCGGAGAAGGCCCCCGCCGTCTTGGAGCACATCGCCGAGGGCTGCGGGGTCCGCCAGACCGAGCGGCTCGTGGGCGTTCACCGCGACACCGTGACCCGATACACCCGCAAGGCCGGCGATCACGCCCTGGCGGCCCACGACGAGTGGGTCGCAATTTCCCCCCCTCACGACCGAGGTCCAGTTCGATGAGAAGTGGTCCTTCGTCGCCAAGAAGCAGGAGCACTGCGACCGCCGCGACCCGGCCGACGCCCACAAGGGGGATTACTGGGATCATATCGCCCTCGACGCCGAGCATCGCCTGGTCGTCGCTGTCGTGCCCGGCGCCCGCGACGTCGAGGGCACCGAGGAACTGGTGGGCGAATTCCGCCGACGGACCGGAGGTCGGGCCATGAGACTGATGACCAGCGACGCCTATCCGGCCTACGAGACGGCGATCCTTGACGCCTACGGCGAGACGGTCACGCTACCTCGCACGGGCCGTCCGGGACGGCCGAAGGGGCCGTATCAGACGCCCTCGGCGAGCCTGGTCTATGCCACCGTCGAGAAGGTGCGGAAGAAGGGCCGGGTGGTCGAGATCCTGACCCGGGTCGTCTTCGGCACGATGGCGGCGGTCGCGGCGGCCCTGATGGGCTCGCGTGTGAGCCGGTCCATCAACACGTCGCTGATCGAGCGGCAGCACCTGACCGACCGGCATCATAACGCGAGGAAGTCGCGGAGGACGTACCGGTTCTCGAAGGACTGGCATTACCACGAGGCGGCCAACTACTTCATCATGTACAGCTACAACTTTTGCTGGCCGGTAAGGACGCTGCGAGAGCCGGTCGGTGGGGGACCTTACCGCAAGCGGACCCCAGCGATGGCCGCCGGGCTGACCGCTCACGTCTGGTCGATAACCGAATGGATCAGCTTCCCCGTCATGCTACGGAGTTAGGGCACGACCGAAACTCTCCTGCGTTTGCATTTTTTTTGGCTTGACGCTTCTTTCGTCGACTTCTATATTCGTCGTGACCCCATCGGGAGGGCCGTTTCCAGCCCCGCTCGGTCCGCTCGCAATCGCGAATCGAATGCCGACCCGAGTCCACACCGTGTCCGTTTTCCGGTCGTTCGGACCGATGGCGGCGACCCGACTCATCAAACTCAACCCGACGTCTCTACTCGAATTTTGCACCCTCGAATTTTGCGCCAATGAGATGCATCATGTCGCGGAACCTGCGCCCCCGACAGGCCACCCGGCACGCCTTGCGCCCAATGGTTCACCGACTGGAAGGCCGGAGCCTCCTGACCGTCGACCTGACGTTGCTCCCGCCGCCGACGCCGGCCGCCGGGCAGGATTTCACCGCCAACCTGGGATCCTTCACGTTCACCGACGGCTCGATCGGCGACTACAAGGCCTCGATCGACTGGGGCGATGGGACCGTCGACGCCGGCGTCATCACCGCGAACTCGAACGGCTCGGGGACCATTCGCGGCGAGCACACCTACTATCATTCGGGCGACGAGCCCATCGCGGTCGAGGTCGATAATGGGAACGATGGCAGCGAGGGAGCGACCGCCATCAGCGTCGGTGCGGGGTCAGGATCGGGGTCCGGGCCGGGACCGGGGTTTGGCCCCTATTCGGGCAATTCCTCCTCGCCTAGCAACCTGTCGTACGACATCAGCCTGGTCAGCCAGGGTGGCAGCCCGTCCGTCGTCTTGGATCAGTCCCCCTGGACCGGGTTACTTCTGAATGGCGGCACGCCCTGGGACGACCTTCGCCCCTCGAATTTCACGTCGCAGCCGTACTCCTCGAACACCTCGACGGCGACCAACGGCGGGCTGACGACCACCTTGACCACCGCCGGCTCGGTAACGGCCTCCGTCAGCGGATCCGGCAATGGGAGCGGCGGATCGAGCGGGAGCGGCAATCCTGGCGGGAGCTGGGACGAATCGTATGAGCAGACGACAACATACAAACAGACCATCACCGGCACCGATGCCAACGGGATGACCGTCAACGATTCGGTCAGCTTCACCTACGACTTGAATTGGCACGCTTGGGGCGACGGCGGCGGGACGACCAATTACAAGGTGACCGAAGACGTCACCCGATCCACCGTCGACGACACCTCCGGCGGGTCCGGCGGTTCGTATGACCTCAACACGCAGGACACGTTCGATGGCCACCTGATGGCCGAGGGGGTGGTCGCCTCGAGCAATACCCTCACCTCGGGCGACTTCACCTACAAGATGGACGGGGGGGCCAAGTTCAGCCTGACCGACGGCAGCGGCACGCCGTCCGGCTCGTCACCCGGCTACTCGGTCAACTACCTGTCGTCGGAGGACATGACGCTCAATGACTCGGGCAGCCTGATCCCCGATTCCACGAACCAGGGCACCAACACGGTCACGGAAACCAAGAACGGGCAGGTCGCCGGCTTCGACGGCGCGGGGGGCTCCGCTTCTATTGGTTTTGGCGAGAGTGTCCAAGCCATCGACAACTATCAAGCTTCCCAGGCCCCCGCCGGTCAGAGCAACAGCCCCCCGCCATCCGGACCGACCTCCATTTCCATGAGCGGGCCCAAGACTCAGGTCCCGATCGGCAACGGAAAAAACACCGTCTATGTGATCGACGTGCAAGATCCGGGCGATCCGAGTGATTCCACAATTGCTAGTGGTCAAAGTATCAAAAATGCGTTGAGACCGGCCGCTGAGGACCTCATCGACGCAAGAAGTGTCGCCTTGGCCGTCAAGGGCCTCGGTAAGGCGCTGTCCACCAAGGGGGGGAAGGCCGACGTCCTCGTCATCGGCGATCACGGTCTCGTTCGTTAATGCGGACCACACGCCCACCGGCATCCAGCAGTGTGGCGACGACAACCTCACTCCGAACAATCCCGGGTTGCTCAATCAAGTCGCCGGGTTCGTGAGGAAGAAAGGGAAGCTCGTGCTGACGGGATGCAACATCTTCGATTCCAAAACCGTCCAGGCTTGGCAGGATTACGCGACCGCCAACGACATCACCATCATCGGCTCCGCGTCGGTGGTGAATTTCCAAAAGAACAACGGCTGCACCGGCGTTTGGGTGACGCTCGTCCCGGGTGGCACCGCGCCCACGATCACTCCGTGATCCGCCGGGCCGACGATCGTTCGTCGGGACATCGATGCAAGGTTGCTTCGTTCGCAAGCCGACGGGCTCGACCCGGCGATGAATGGGTCGGCGGCCGACCCGGTCCAAGAAGGACTCCAGATCATGCGTATTTCGACCGGCGTGGCGAGCCTCCTCGCGGCGCTCGCCCTCCCGACCCTCGGGGGCGCCAACGCCCCGTCCGACGGGCCCGCCGGTGCTCGGCCGCCCGAACCGGCCCTCGTCGACCTGACCGCGGACTCGATGATCTTCGGCCCCGACGAGAAGCAGAAGAACCTCCGCGGAGAGTACGTCAACGGCGCGATCGTGTCCGCGGCGTTCTCGCCGGACGGGAAGACCCTGGTGACGGGCGACGACTTCGGGATGGTCAAGGTCTTCGATCCGGGAAGCGGCCGACGTCGGATCAGCTTCCGGGCCGGCGACCCGTACCAGGACCCTTGCGACGCGCTCGCGCTGTCGCCGGACGGGCGGACGATCGCCGTGCCCGCCAAGGTGCGCGGCCGGGTCGCGACGATGGACCCCGCTTCGGGCCGGATCGTTCGCGAGATGCAGACCTTTCTCGACGATCCGCGGCCGCCTTCCGCCCAAGGTTTGGCCTTCTCCCCCGATGGCAAGTTGCTGGCCGGCGGCATGGCCGTGTCCGGCGAGACGCTGCTCTGGGATGCCGCTTCCGGGCGGCTACTCCGGGCCATCCCCCCGCAGATGATCCCGGGGAACCGCGAGCGGGGCGGCCAGGACGTCCCGGCGTCGGTCCGTGGCGTGGCCTTCTCCCCGGACGGCTCGACGCTCTACATCAGCGGGTACAGGCTGGTCATGTGGGACGTGCGCGAGGACCGGCCCCGCCCGTCCGAATGGCCGGGCGACGCCTACGCGGGGCACCTGACGATCTCCCGCGACGGCACCCGCCTGGCCGTCATCGGGGCGTTCCAGGGCCGCACGCGCGGGTTCAGCGAGCTCGCCGTCGTCGAGGCCGCGACGGGCCGGGTCTTGTGCAGCGTCGACGAGGGACGAAGGGAGATCGTCGACGCGGCGTTCACGCCCGACGGCCGGACGATCGTCACGGTCGTCTGGTACTGCGACGGCGAGCCGCGCGAGAACCGTCGCTTCATCCTCCGGCTGAGGGAGGCGTCCACGCTCCGGCCGGTCGCGACCGCCTGGTTCGGGCGTGAGTTCTGGATCAATTCGGTGGCCATCTCGCCCGACGGCCGGACGATCGCCGCCGGCGGCTGTTCGAGCAGCCGCACGGTCATCGGCATGGCCGATTGGGACGGGACCCAGATCCGCCCGTGGCGGGCGAACCCATGATCGCGCCGCGCCTCCGTCGCCCCCGCGTCGATCCTTCGGCTGGATACTTCGTTCGGGAGCCGATGGGCCGGGCCCGGCGATGAACGAGTCGGCGTCCGCCCCGGTCCAAGAAGGACTCCAGATCATGCGTATTTCGCCCGGCGTGGCGAGCCTCCTCATGGCGCTCGCCCTCCCAACCCTCGGGGGCGCCACCGCCCCGTCCGACGGCCCCCCCGGTGCCGCCGGTGCTCGGCCGCCCGAACCGGCCCTCGTCGACCTGACCGCGGACTCGATGATCTCCGGCCCCGACGAGAAGCAGGAGGACATCCACGGAAAGTACATCAACGGCACGATCTGGTCCGCGGCGTTCTCGCCGGACGGAAAGACCCTGGTGACGGGCGACGACTTCGGGATGGTCAAGGTCTTCGATCCGGGAAGCGGCCGACGTCTCATCAGCTTCCGGGCCATCGACCCAGACCAGGCCCGTTGCGATGCGCTCGCGCTCTCGCCGGACGGGCGGACGATCGCCGTGCCCGCCAAGCGGCGCGGCCGGGTCGCGACGATGGACCCCGTTTCGGGCCGGATCGTGCGCGAGATGCAGACCTTTCTCGACGATCCGCGGAAGCCTACCGCCAAAGGTTTGGCCTTCTCCCCCGATGGCAAGTTGCTGGCCGGCGGCCTGGACGTGTCCGGCGAGACGATGCTCTGGGATGCCGCTTCCGGGCGGCTACTCCGGGCCATCCCCCCGCAGATGCTCCCGGGGAACCGCGTCGCGGCGTCGGTCCGTGGCGTGGCCTTCTCCCCGGACGGCTCGACGCTCTACATCAGCGGGTACAGGCTGGTCATGTGGGACGTGCGCGAGGACCGGCCCCGCCCGTCCGAATGGCCGGGCGACGCCTACGCGGGGCACCTGACGATCTCCCGCGACGGCACCCGCCTGGCCGTCATCGGGGCGTTCCAGGGCCGCACGCGCGGGTTCAGCGAGCTCGCCGTCGTCGAGGTCGCGACGGGCCGGGTCTTGTGCAGCGTCGAGGAGGACGGATACGAGATCAAGGACGCGGCGTTCACGCCCGACGGCCGGACGATCGCCACGGTCGTCTGGTACATCGAAGGCAAGCATCAAGGCAAGCATCCCGAGGACTATCGCTTCATCCTCCGGCTGAGGGAGGCGTCCACGCTCCGGCCGGTCGCGACCGCCTGGTTCGGGCGTGGGGTCTGGTTCAATTCGGTGGCCATCTCGCCCGACGGCCGGACGATCGCCGCCGGCGGCGATGCGAGGAGCCATACGGCCATCGGCATGGCCGGATGGGACGGGGCCCGGATCTACCCGTGGCGGGGCAATCCATGATCGCCTCGCGCCCCCGTCGCCCCCGCGTCGATCCTTCGGAAGGGCACTCTCCCCTTGGTGAATAAGCGGATCGTCATCGGCCTCGGCCCGGGCCACTGCCAGATGCGTGGCCTGGCGGACCTGCTCTCGGCCCAGCCTTCGAGCCGAGTCGGCGTCGGCCTCCCGCCGTGGCTGCCCTGGAGACCCCGGCCCGAGGGGCCGACGATCCGGGGCAAGATCGCGACCTGGAGAAAGTTGGCCGAGGCGACCGTCGGCGACGTCGCCGCTTCGTACCTGCCCTACGCCGAGGAGGCGCTCGCCGCCGAGCCCGAGGTCCGTTTGATCTGCATGGAACGGCCCGTCGAGGAGATCGTCCACGGATTCTGCCGCCAGGCCGAGGCGGCGAGCCCGACGCCGATGGACCACTGGTCGGTCGAGCCCGGGCCGGGACCCGGCGGCTCGTCTTCGGCGACGAAGGCGGACCGCAGGAGATCCTCTACGCGGCCTGCGGGTTTCTCCACGTCCGCCGCTCGGCCTATCTCGCCATCCAGCGACGGCTCGGCCTACCGGTCTGCAACGAGCAGTTCGGGCGGCCCACGATCCCGTTCTTCGAACCGATGGTCGTGCCGACCGAAGGGGCCCTTGGTATCTCGCCGAGGACTTCGCCTTCTCCGAGAGGGCCCGGAAGGCCGGCTTCCGGATCGTGGCCGACACTCGGCTCCGCCTCTGGCACGTCGGAAGCTATTGCTACGGCTGGGAGGACGCCGGGGTTGCTTCGAGTCGTTACGCGTCGTTCGCCCTGAACTTCGATGCTCCTGGCGAGTAACCCGGCGCATTCAGGAAGTCAGGATCGATTTGCCGGTCGTGGCCATAGCCGTGGCCACCGCCGGAATCGTCCTCCTCCTGAAGGGGGCCGCCGAAGGCCGATGGGCGCTGCTGGCTTCGGGCTCATCATGCGCCTTCGCGCCGGGGTGGCCCGTCGCCCGCCTGCTCGACATGCGGAGATTCAACATCATCCTCCAGTCGCTCCCCGAGATCATCCGCATGTCGGACACCAAGGGGCGGAAAGAATTGACCTTCCGGTTCGTCGAGAAACTCATCGACAAACTCTAGAGATTCGATCGCCATGGACGACCGACGTAAGGCCTTGATCGAGGTTCGAGACCTCCTCCGCGAAGAGGGGTGGGCGCCCGTCGAATCCGAAGTCTCGTCCCGTGACGCGGCGTCCGTCCTGGGAAAGAAACCCGTCGGGACGAACCCCATACTGGCGGCCATAACTCTCTTCGCGGTCGCGACGACCGTCATCCTGCTCGGGGCGAATCACGACCTCCGCGCGATCAAGGAGGTGAGCCTCGCCGTCGTCTCGCTCCGGATCGTCGGGCCCGAGGAGAATCTTCTCCCGGACTTCGCCGAGCGGCTATTCATCACCATCGACGGCGAGCGAGTCTGGGGCCCCGTCCCTCGCTCAGGCCTCGGCCAAGGGCCCGCTGGTCCCGGATCGCCCCCGATCGAAACCGACTCCCGGAGTCGAAGGATCTTGCAACTCTGGGAGAAAGGCGCGGACAGGCGGCCCATCTTGTTAGGTCAGTTGGCCGTCTCCTCGGCCCATCCCATCGAGTCGCCCTTTGAAGTCAAGCTCGCCGACGTCGTCAAAAAGGATGTTTACTATCTCGTCCGATTGAAGGTCATCAAGGAACCGAGGTCCGCGGTCGCCTCCTCCGCTCCGAGCCCTCGGATTTGATCCGATCCCCTCCTTCATCAATTCGAAGTATCAAAGACACCGAGGACGAGATGGACGACCACGCGGCGAAAGTCCTGGCCCTGGTGGCGGAGCCGGATTACCAGCCGCTGACGCTCAAGGCGATGGCCAAGCGGTTTCAATTGGAGGAGGACGACTATCCGACCTTCCGGGGGGCGGTGAAGCGGCTCATCAAGGACGGCAAGCTCGACCTGGCCAAGAACAAGACGCTCCGCAAGGCCGAGCTGACGTCCGGGGCCACCGTCGCCGGCACCTTCCGGCGGAGTTCGAAGGGGTTCGGCTTCGTCCGCCCGTCGAAGACGACGGCCAAGGGGGACCAGATTTTCATCCCGGTCGACGCCGGTCGCGACGCCTCGACCGGCGACGAGGTGTTGGTCAAGGTCGTCAAGAAGGCCAAGGGGCCCGGGTTCAACCCCGAAGGGCGGATCGTCCAGGTCGTCGCCCGGGCCTCGGGGCTGTTCGTCGGCAACTACTTCGAAAAGGACGGCGCCGGCTTCGTCAAGATCGACGGGACGGCCTTCAGCGACCCCCTCTCGGTGGGCGACCCCGGGGCCAAGGGGGCCCGGCCGGGCGACAAGGTGGCCCTGGAGATCGCCCGCTATCCGACCCCGTACCGGCAAGGGGAGGGGGTCATCACCGAGGTCTTCGGCCCCCGGGGGCAGGCCAAGGTCGAGACGATCGCCGTGATCCGGGCCCTCGGCATCCCCGACGTCTTCGACGACGACACCCTCGAAGACGCCCGGCGGCTGGCCAAGGGGTTCGACGAGGCCGACGTCGAAGGGCGGCTCGACCTCCGCGACCAGCTCACCGTCACCATCGACCCGGCCACCGCCCGCGACTTCGACGACGCCATCACGCTCACCGTCGACGAGAAGGGATACTGGACCCTCGGCGTCCACATCGCCGACGTGTCGCACTTCGTCCGCCCCGGCTCGCCGCTCGACCTCACGGCCAAGAAGCGCGGGACCAGCGTCTATCTGCCCGATCGGGTCATCCCGATGCTCCCCGAGATCCTGTCCAACAGCCTGGCCAGCCTCCAGGCCGGCGCGACCCGCTACACCGTCAGCGCGATCCTGGAGTTCAACCCCGAGGGCATCCGGACCGCCCGGACCTTCGCCCGCTCGGCGATCCGGGTCGACCACCGCTTCGCCTACGAGCAGGCCTTCGACGCGATCAAGGACCCCGACGGCGATTTCGGCTCGACCCTTTCCCCCGACCTGAAAGCGATGCTGGCCAGGATGCTCGACCTGGCCATGATCCTCCGCGGCCGCCGGTTCCGGCGCGGGGCCCTGGAGCTGAACATGCCCGAGGTCGAGATCGACCTCGGCGAGGAAGGGGAGGTGGTGGGGGCTCACCTGGCCTCGCACGACGAGAGCCACCAGATCATCGAGGAGTTCATGCTCGCGGCCAACGAGGCCGTCGCCTCGCACCTCACCGACGCCAAGGGGGCGTTCCTCCGCCGGATTCACCCCGACCCCGAGCCCCGGAAGCTCCTGGAGTTCGCCGAGTTCGCCCGGAGCCTCGGCTTCGAGATCGGCGACCCCCAGAGCCGGTTCGAGCTCCAGAAGCTCCTGGCCGCCAGCGCCGAGCAGCCCGAAGCCTACGCCGTCCACTTCGGGATGCTCCGGAGCCTCAAGCAGGCGATCTATTCCCCCGAGCCCGAAGGGCATTATGCCCTGGCCAGCGAGGACTATTGCCACTTCACCTCGCCGATCCGTCGCTATCCCGACCTCCAGGTCCATCGCCAGATCACCGCCTGGCTCGCCGGCCGGGCGCCCAAGGCCGACTTCGACGAGCTGGCCGCCCTGGCCGAGCATTGCACCCGGACCGAGCGCCGGGCCGAGACGGCCGAGCGCGAGCTGATCAAGATCAAGCTGCTCACCTACCTGGCCGGCCACGTCGGCGAGAAGTACCACGCCGTGATCGTCGGCGTCGAGGATTTCGGCTTCTTCTGCCGCCTGATCGAGTTCCCCGCCGAGGGGCTGGTCCACATCACCAGCCTCGCCGACGATTATTACTACCTGGAACACGCGACCCACACCCTGATCGGCCGCCGAGGGGGTCGCCGCTACCGGCTGGGCGACCGGATCGAAGTCACCGTCGCCCGGGCCGACGTCGACCGCCGCGAGCTGGACCTCGTCCTGGGCGAGCTTCCCGAGCCGGAAGGCGACGGGCCCGTCGACCCGCCCCCGACCCCTCGCCCGCCCCGTCCCCGGCCCTCGCCCCGTCCCAAGCCCTCCAAGAAGTCGAAATCCGGCGGCCGGCGCCGCTGAAGGCTGGCCGGCCGCCGCCGGACGGATCAGGCCCGCTCTCGGGGGCGGTCGGCGGTCCCGCGGACCTGGATCGGTTCCGGGAACTGGATCACCTGGGCTCGGCCGCCGCCCGGCTTGGTATCCACCCGATACCAGTGGCCGCATTCCGGGCAAGTCGCCAGGAGCCGGTCGGGCCGCCCGGGATCGGGCTGGTGGATGTCGAGGCTTGAACCGCATTCGCGGCAGTCGAGGTGGGCGACCTCCGAGCAGGGTAGGGAAAAGCAGCGGAGATCGAGCGTGATCGACCGGACCGTTGTTGGTTTCACGGGAAAGACTTTCGTCGTGGCCGTCCGGGCGGCAGACCCCACTCCTTCGTGGGGACGCTCCTCGTGATTGCATTCGTGAGACGAGGTGACGTCGGCCATTGTAAAGGTTCTTTTAGACGTTGTCTTGATATTTCAACCGTCTGTATCCCAAATTCATAACGTCCAAGATTTTTCGCCGGAAACCCATGCCGGTGTTCAAAAAAGGCCACGCCTTCGTGTCGAAACGTTTGCCCTTCCCAATAGGGGGCGGGCGGGGCAGAATGCGTCGATTCCGGGACGACTCGCGGGCAAGGTGGCCCGGGGGTGGTGGCGCAGGAGCCGTCAGGGAGGATGGGCGATGGGCAAGGTTTTCCGGTTGGGGCTGGCCTGGGCCGCGCTTGGCCTGATCGGGCCGGCGACGATGGCCCCCGGCCAGCAGGTCATCGAGCGGGAGTCGAAGCTGACCGGGCCCCGGGGCCGGACCATCGAGCGCGACATCCGGGTCGAGCGCGGGCCGGGCTACATCGATCGCCAGGTCGACATCAAGCGGCCCGGCGGGACCCTCCACCGCGACACCCGGATTCAGGTGCCGGGCGGGCACGGCTCGCGGCCCGTGGGCCCGCCGCCCCGCTTCGTCGAGCGCGAGGTGGTCGTGCGTCGCCCGCCCCCGTTCTCGACGTTCGTCGCCGCGCCGTTCTTCAGCCTGTTCGTCGGGTCGCCGGCCCCGCCCCCGCCGCCCCCCCCGGTGTTCCTGTACCCCGAGCCGATCTACGTGCCGCCTCCCGTCGTGTACGCCCCGCCGCCGGTCGTCGTGGCGCCCGAGCCGGTGTTCGCCCCCGCCCCGCCCGACCCGCTGGGCGACGCCCTCGGCCGGCTCAAGAGCCATCATTCCCACAGCCGACGCGACGGCGCCCTGACCCTGGGCCGGATCGGCGACGACCGCGCCGTGCCCGGCCTGGTCGACCGCCTCGAACACGACTACGAGAAGGACGTCCGCGTCGCCGCCGCCTGGGCCCTCGGCGAGATCGGCGATCCCCGGGCCTCCCTCGCGATCGAACGCGCGGCGCTTTACGACAAGAAGCACGAGGTCCGCGACGCCGCCAACATCGCCTACCGGAAACTCCCCCGGCCCGGCCCGGCCGAAGGGGCCGAATCGCCGCCCGCCGGCCCCGCCATGATCCATCCCCAGGCCACGACCAGGCCGGGCCCGGGCCCGATCCGCGGCCGCCCCGAGGCGATCGACCCGGGCCCCAGCCCGACGACCCCGGCCCCCCTCGATGACCAGCCCCCGCCCCCGCCCACCCCGGACACCGGGCCCGATCTCGAACCGCCCCGCGACCTTTCTTGATCGCGCCCCTTCCTCGACCCCTGAAACCAAGCGACGACCCTTTGCCCGGCAACTGCCCGGTCAAGGGTCGTTTTTCGTGATCCGGTCCCCGGACCGTCACAACCCCACTTTGCAGATTATTCCTCGCGTCGTCCTCGATCCGGGCCGTAATTCGAATGTCACCGAATACCAGCCGGTTCGCCTCGAAACCCCTCCCTCGCCTTGGGTTGTTCCTTTCGGACGGGGCCGTGCGATGGACCCGATCTCGACCCTGGTACGGACTTTGCTTTGGAATGATTCAACACCCCGAGGCTCGGCGAATCGCGCGATTTTCCTTCATCGACTGGAATCCGTTCCGGCCTTCTGGAAAAAGTCGAACTTCGCTGAATTCCCAAGTTGCCTATGTTATATTTGAGGGACGCAGCGGTCGGCATCTTCGCGCCGACTGCGGGAACCCCGCGGATTGGCCGGATGACCCTTTGGTCGGAGGGGTCTCCAGGATGAGCCGGGCCTCTCCTCCGGGCCGTTGAACACCTTCGTCGAACGCATCAGGGACGCCCGTTTCGTTTCGAGGAGAATCGCCATGTCGCGGAATCTGATCGGGGCTCGCCTGGGTTCGACGGTGGTGCTGGCGGTCCTCGGCTGGGCCGGGCCCGGCTGGGCCACCTACGGCGGCGGCGCCTGCCAACGCTGCGCGCCGGTCGTGCAGACCACCACGGTGGCCCTGGCCCCCCAGTGCCAGACGGTCAACCAGACCGTCTACGAGACCGTCTACGAAAACCAGCCGTTCACGGCGATGGAAACCCGATACCGGACGGGCACCCGGTCCGAACAATACACCGTGATGCGGCCGGTGACCGAAACGGCCCTCGTCCGGCGCAAGTACACGGTGATGAAGCCCGTCACCCAGACGACCATGGTCCAGCGCCGGTACACCGTCTCCAAGCCGGTCTACCAGACCCAGCGGCTGGAGCGCAAGTACACCGTGATGCGGCCGGTCTACACCACCAGCAACATCCAGCGGAAGTACACGGTCAGCAAGCCGGTCTATCAGACCCAGCGGCTGGAGCGCAAGTACACCGTGATGCGGCCGGTCTACACCACCAGCAACGTCCAGCGGAAATACACCGTCGCCCGGCCGGTCTACCAGACCCAGCGGCTGGAGCGCAAGTACACCGTGATGCGGCCGGTCTACACCACCAGCAGCGTCCAGCGGAGGTACACGGTGATGAGGCCGGTCACCCGGACGGAGATGGTCACCCAGCCGTATACCGTCTGCCGGCCGGAGACGACGGTGTCCGAGGTCGTCCGCGAGTGCGGCCGGTACGAGACCCAGTTCACCACCGTCCCCGGCCCGATCGTCGAGCGGCGGGTCAAGGTCCCGGCCGAGGATTGTGGGTGCGAGCCCCGGCGGAAGTGCTTCCACAAGCGGAAGGTGGTCACCACCGTCGCCGTCCAGTGCCCGCCCCGGACCGTCCGCGAGCGGGTCTTCGTGTCCCGGCCCGTCACCCAGCAGGTCACCCAGACCCGATACGTCGCCGAGACCCAGTATCGCCAGGTTCCCGTCACCACCTGCCAGATGGTCGCCGAGGAGCGGGTCGAGAACTGCCCGGTGACCACCTGCCAGATGGTCGCCGAGGAGCGGGTCCAGCCTTATGAAGTCCGGACCTGCCAGATGGTCGCCGAGGAGCGGGTCGAGAACTGCCCGGTGACCACCTGCCAGATGGTCGCCGAGGAGCGGGTCCAGCCCTACGAGGTCCGGACCTGCCAGATGGTCGCCGAGGAGCGGGTCGAGAACTGCCCGGTGACCACCTGCCAGATGGTCGCCGAGGAGCGGGTCCAGCCTTATGAAGTCCGGACCTGCTCGATCGTCAACGAGGAGCGGGTCGAGGAGACCCCGGTGACGACCTGCTCGATGGTCGCCGAGGAGCGGGCCGAGGACGTCCCGGTGACGACCTGCCGGATGGTCGCCGAGACCGCCACCCGCCAGGTCCCGGTCACGGTGGCCGAGCAGGTGCCCGTGACGATGAACCGCTGCGTCGCCCGGACGGTCCAGCGGACCGTCGCCGTCCAGCAATGCACGATGGTCCCCGTCGCCGTCCCGTCGTGCATGACCTGCTACTGATCGCCCGGCCCGCTCACTTTTCCAAGGTCAACCGCGGCCCCTCCCGACGCCCTCGGGGGGGGCTTTTTCAGGGGCCGAACCAGATCCAGAAGCCGTAGGCGACGGGCGCCGCGAACAGGAGCGAATCGAGGACGTCGAGGACGCCGCCGAAGCCGGGCAGGGTCGCCGAGGCGTCCTTGCGCTCGCAGTCGCGCTTGATCATCGATTCCATCAGGTCGCCCAGCTGCGCGGCCGGGGCGACCACCAGGCCGAAGCCGACCGCCGCCCCCCAGCCCAGGCACGGGGCCCGGAGCGCGTACCGGGCGACGGCCGACACGATCAGGGACGCCCCGACGCCGAAGACCAGGCCGCCGACAGCCCCCTCGACCGTCTTGTTGGGGCTCAGGCGCGGCCAGAGCTTGGTCCGGCCCAGGGTCCGCCCGAAGGCGTAGGCCCCCGTGTCCGACCCCTTGGCCGTCGCCACCAGCGCGGCCAGGGGGATCAGGCCGTGGTAGGGGCCGTCGAACCAGCGGATCTGGACGATGAACCCGCCGAGCAGGCCGACGTAGGCCACCACCAGGACCGTCCCGGCGATCGTCGCCATCGTGGCCCCCGGCCGGCGAAACTGGAGGCTTTGCGACAAGAACGCCGCCATCACGATCGCCACGAACGTCCAGAGCGGCCAGGCCATCACCGCGAAGGTGGCCGACGGGTCGAACGCCGGCTCGAACGATCGCCCGCGGCCCGGCCCGATCAGGTCGACCACGTGCGGCGCCCAGTTGGCGAGGACCAGCGCCATCGTCCCGCCGAAGACCGCGTTGCCCGACGGCCGGGCGCCCGTGGCCCCGAGCAACCCCGCCAACTCCCCCGACGCCAGCCCCATCACGACCATCGAGGTCAGGAACCAGAGCGGATACCAGGGGGCCAGCCACTCGTCGAGGATCAGGATGGCGAGCAACAGGGCGACCAGCAGGAGGCCGACGGCGAGCCGGGTGGATAGCATGAAGTCGGCCTTCGGCGAGCGAGGACGGTTGGCTCGATCGACGGCCGGGCGGCCATCGGTCATGACGAATGGGTGATGGCTCATGGGTGATGATTGATGGTCGATGGCAACGGGCCAGGGAGCCGGCAAGTCGCCGGGGTTCCACCCGTCACCCATCACCCATCTCTCAACAACCATCACCGGGCCGGGAGGGTCGCCCCTCAGGCGACCGGCTCGGGCAGCCCGCCGAACTTCCGCCGCCGCCGGGAGTAGGCCGCGCAGGCTTCCAGGAGGTGGTCGCCCCGGAAGTCGGGCCAGAGGACCTGCGTGACCCAGAGTTCGGCGTAGGAGATCTGCCAGAGCAGATAGTTGCTCACGCGCATCTCGCCGGCGGTCCGGATCAGGAGGTCGGGGTCGGGCATCCCGGCCGTCGAAAGATAGCCGGAGAAGGTCGCCTCGTCTACCGTCTCGGGGTCGAGTCGCCCGGAGCGCGCGTCCTCGGCGATCCGGCGGGCGGCCTCGGCGATCTCGGTCCGCCCCCCGTAGTTGATCGCCAAGCAGAGGGTCATCCCGTCGTTCTCGGCCGTCGCCGCCATCGCCCGGTCGAGCTGGCGGAGGACGTCGGCCGGCAGCCCTTCGCGGTGGCCGATCATGGCCAGGCGGACTTTCTGTTCCATCAACTCTTCGAGTTCCACCACCAGGAAATGGCGGAGCAGGCGGAACAGGAAGTTCAGCTCGCGCGGGGGGCGCTTCCAGTTCTCGACCGACAGGCAATAGAGCGTGAGCTGGTCGAGGCCGATCCGGCACCCTTCCTCGACGACCGAGCGGACGCTCCGGATGCCCTGGCGGTGGCCGAAGATCCGGGGCTGGCCCCGCTCGACGGCCCATCGGCCGTTGCCGTCCATGATGATGGCGACGTGCCGGGGCAATTGCTCGGGGCGGAGGCCGAGCGGGGCGAGGCGGGCCAGCCCCTCGGGCCCGATCTCGGCGGCCGGCGCCGGCGCCGGTCTGGGGGCCTCGGCCTCGGCCACGGTCCCCGTCGGACTCGCTCCCCTCGGGCTCGTCGGCATCGTCGTCATCCTTGCTGGCCTTTGGCGATGGTCTGGGTCCGCTCGGGGCCGACCGACACGATCGAGACGGGCACGCCGACCTGATCGCCGAGGAACTCGACGTACCGCCGGGCCGCCCCGGGCAGGTCGTCCCAGCGTCGGGCCGAGGTGATGTCCTCGGACCAGCCGGGCAAGGCCTCGTAGACCGGCCGGCACCGCTCCAGGTCGGCCAGGTGGCCCGGGAAGTCGTCGACCCGCCGCCCGTGCTCGTCCTCGTAGGCGACGGCGACCTGGAGCGTGTCGAGCCCGCTCAGGACGTCCAGGAGCATCACGGCGATCTCGGTGGCCCCGCTGACCCGGGCCGAGTGGCGGACCGCCACGGCGTCGAACCACCCGCACCGCCGGGGGCGGCCGGTCACGGTCCCGTACTCGCGGCCGACCCGGCGAATCCGCTCGCCGGTCGCGTTGTCCTGCTCGGTCGGGAACGGCCCGCCGCCGACCCGGGTCGTGTACGCCTTGATGATCCCCAGCCATCGGTCGATGTGCCGGGTCGGCACCCCCGACCCCGCCGCGATCCCCGCCGCGCTGCTGTTGGAGCTGGTCACATAAGGATACGTCCCGTGGTCGACGTCGAGCAAGCTCCCCTGGGCCCCCTCGAACAAGAGCCGCTTGCCCCGGCCCAGCGCCTGGTGGAGCCAGGCCGTCGTGTCGCGGACGTAGGGCCGGAGCCGCTCGGCGTGGTCCAGGTACTCGCGGGCGACGTCGCCGGCGTCGAAGGGGACGAAGTCGGGCAGCATCGCCGCGAGCAGCCGGTTCTTGTACGCCACGATCCGGCCGAGGTGCTCGGCGAACGGCTTGACGTGGTACAGGTCGCCGACCCGGACCCCGTGGACCCGGCCGACCTTGTCGCGATAGCACGGCCCGATCCCGCGACGGGTCGTGCCCAGGTGGTCGGCGACGGAGACGGACTCCTCGGTCAGCCGCTCCTCGGCCAGGTGGTAGGGCAGGATGACGTGGGCCCGGTCGCTGATCCAGAGCCGGCCGGCGGCCTCGACCCCTTGCCCTGTCAAAGTCTCGACCTCGTCGAGTAGCGCCGGCGGGTGGATCACCACGCCGTTGCCGATCACGCAGTCGATCCCCGGCCGGAGCAACCCCGTCGGGACCAGCGACAGCTTGTACGTCACCCCGTCGGCCACCACGGTATGACCGGCGTTGGCGCCCCCTTGATACCGGACGACCACGTCGTGCCGGTCGCAAAGCCAGTCCACGATCTTCCCCTTGGCCTCGTCGCCCCACTGAAGCCCCACGACGCAGGTCGATGGCACGGCGCGAATTCTCCGGTTCAAGCGGCCAGCCTTTGCAATGCAAAGACCAAAATACCGATCTTTCCCAGGCCCGTCAATCGGCCCGGCGCTTGGATTCGATCCGATCGTCAGGACCCGTCCCGTCGCCCCACCCTAGCGAGCGATCTCCGTCCCCGAGGCCGCGTCGATCGCGGCGCGGAATTCGGCGAACAGGTAGCGGCTGTCGTGCGGCCCGGCGGAAGCTTCGGGGTGATACTGGACGCCGGAGACGGGCAACCGGGCGTGGCGGAGCCCTTCGAGGGTCCCGTCGTTGAGGTTGACGTGGCTCGCGTGGACGTCGGGGGGCAAGGACGCCGGGTCGACGGCGAACCCGTGGTTCTGGGTGGTGATCTCGATCCGGCCGGTCCGCTCGTCGCGGACCGGGTGGTTGGCCCCCCGGTGGCCGAACTTGAGCTTGAAGGTCCGCCCGCCGAACGCCTGGCCGAGCAACTGGTGGCCCAGGCAGATCCCGAAGATGGGGATGCCCCGCGCCTCGGCGCCGTCGCGGATCAGGGCCCGGAGCGCCCCGACGGCCTCGCCGAGGGCCGACGGGTCGCCCGGGCCGTTGGACAGGAAGATCCCGTCGGGCTCGCGATCCAGGATCGCCCCGGCCGGCGCCGAGCCGGGCACCACCGTCACCCGACAGCCCGACTCGACCAGGTGGCGGGGGATGTTCCACTTCATCCCGTAGTCGAGGGCGACCACGTGCGGCCGACTCGCCCCGACCTCGCGATGCGATTCGAGGCCGAACCCGGCGACGAACCCGGGCTCCCAGGCGGCGGCTTCCTTGGGCATCACCTCGCGGGTCAGGTCGCGGCCGACCAGGCCGGGGCTGGCCACCGCCTTGGCCACGAGGCGGGCGTCGTCGAGGTCCATCGTCGAGACGATCCCCTTGAGCGCCCCGAGTTCGCGGGTCCGGCGGACCAGGGCCCGGGTGTCGATCCCCTCGATGCCCACCACGCCATGCTCGGCCAGATAGGCGGCGAGCGTCCCCCCCGATCGGTGGTTGCTCGCGACCCCGCTCAGCTCGCGGACGACGAGGGCGCGGGCCCAAGGACGGGCCGACTCGGCGTCCTCGGCGTTCACCCCGGAGTTGCCGATCATGGGGTAGGTCATGGCCACGATCTGGCCGTGATACGACGGGTCGGTCAGGATCTCCTGATAGCCCGTCATGCTCGTGTTGAAGACGACCTCGCCGTCGACTTCCCCCCGGGCCCCGAACGCCCGCCCCGTGTAAACCGTGCCGTCCTCGAGCGCGAGCTTCGCGATATCCATGTTGGCCGCATTCGGTTAAGGAACCCACCGCCCCACGACCCCCGTCCCGGCGGGGGCCCCCCCAGTGTATCCGCCCGGGGGAAGTCGTAGCCAGTCGAATCGGCGGGCCGACGCGGGTCGTCGCCGCCTTGAAATGGGTTCGTTTCGTCGTCGTCGGGCCCGGGTTGGCCGAAAAGTGGCTTCGTTTCGTCGTCGGAGCATCCGGGAGCCGCGCATGGCGATCGCGAGGGCCCGGATTCCATCGTTACTCTCCGAGGCGACTCTTCCCCCGGCCCAGGGATGGGTTGGGGGTCCATTGGGGCAGGGAACGGAGCATGAATTCATCGAACATCGGCACGGTAAACGCCGTCTCGCCGTGCTGGGGGCTGTAGATCATCCCTTTTTTGATGAGGCCGTTTCGAAGCGGCCCCGCGGTCCTCACGTCGATGAGCAGTGTTTGCGCGATGTCGCCCGACCGATGCGGGCCGGGTCCCAGTTCGGCCATCGCGCGAACATACTCTTTCTCCCGGGGGGTCAATCGATCCAGGCGAACCCGGAAGAACCCCGCGTCGAGATGTCGGAGGGCATCGATCGTGGCCCGCTCGGCGTCTCGCGCCGTGATGGGCGACCTGCTGGCCGCGTTCCAGGCGTGTGATCCCCACTCCTGGAGGAAGTAGGGATAACCTTTCGTCTTCTCCACGATGAAGGCCAAGGCTTCTTCCGTGATCTCGACCCTTTCTCGGTTGACGGGCGTCCTGATCGCGTCCCGGGCGGCGGTTTCGGGTAGCGCGCCCACGGACGGGTAGTCGAAGAGTCGTTCGGCGTACGATTTCGCCTCGCCGGCGAGCGCCGCGAGCTGCGGCAAACCCGCCCCAAAAAAGACGAAGGGGAGGTTCTTCTGCCCGACTCGATGCACCGAAGCGATCAAAGCGCTCAGGTCTTCGGTGGAAAGATATTGGACTTCATCGATCAACAGCGCGACGGGCTTTCCCGCCCCCTTCGCCACGCCGACCACGGCAAGCAACACTTCGGGCAAGTCGGATTCGAGGCTGCCCGTGTCGGCGGTCCCTTTTTCCGGCTGGACGCCGAACTCCAAATCTCCAACGGCGATCTTGAACGCGCCGGCGAACGATCGGATGACGCCAAGGGCATGTTTCGCGATCGCCTTGGACTTCTCCAATCGACTCAACTTGACCAAGAGCGACTTCAACTGCGGCACCAGCATCTCGGCGAGCCGCCGGTCCTCACGCGCTTCGAGTACGACGGTCAGGAGTCCTTCTTCGTCGGCAAGCTCCGCGATCTGGTTGAGTAGGACGGTCTTTCCCACGCCTCGAAGCCCCAGGAGCATCTGGCTCCTCGCGGATCGATCCCGTTTGGATCGGCCCAGGGCGACCTTCGCATCGTTCAAAATTTGTTCGCGGCCGGCCAACTCCGGGGGTTGAGTCCCGGCGCCCGGCGCAAACGGGTTGGTCACGGGGTCCATAATGAATTTACCGAGTTATAAGGAGTTTATCCTGGACGACCCATACTCCCCTAAACTTCCTCTATTTTAGGCCGATCCCGGCGAGATTGCAAAATCATTGGCCGGGCGTCAAACGACATCATCGCTTTTCTGGCGGGACATTAGTTGCCTTTCCCCCCAAACGGTCGGATCGGGCCCGCTTCAGCCCCGGAACCATTCGCCGATCCGCCCGTCGCGTCCCCGGCTGGCCAGGGTCAGGCCGACCAGGTTGGCCGAGAAGAGGGCCGCGAGGAGGCGGGCGGCGCGGGGGTCGGTCGCCCCGGACCGGAGGACCAGGCCGAGGGCGGCGGGGGCGGGAGTCCGGCGCTCGGGGGTGGGGGTCAGGAGCAGGGCGGGGGCGAGATTCGTCGCCGCCAGGATCAGGGCGAGCAGGGCCGAGCGGCCGGGGACGATCCCGAGCCAGCGCGGGTCGCCCGCCCGCCGGGCCCGCCGGGGGGACAGGCCCAGGGCCATCGCCGCCTCTTCGAGGACCGGCCGGGACCGGGACCGGGCCAGGTCGGCGGCCAGGGCCAGCATCGGCAGGCGGCTCGCGGCGAGGGCCAGGATCAGGAGGAACCCCGGCGCCCGCCCGGGGGCCAGTTCGAGGGCCAGGGCCCGGAGCGGGCGACCCGGGCCGTCCCCGGCGGCCCCGGCCACGGCCTCGATCAGCCAGGGGATCGCCAGGGCTCCCACGCCCAGGGCCAGCGGGGGGACCACCGCCAGCGCCCGGGCGACCCGCCCCGGGCCCCGGCGGCCCAGGGCCCACAAAGCCAGCAGGTCGAGCCCCACGGCGAGCCCGGCCGTCGTCGCGGCGTTGGCCAGCCACGCCCACGACTCGGGGTCGGCCATCCATCCCCGGATCGGCCAGGCCGGGTCCCGCGACTCGCCGTGGGCCCTCGCCAGGACCAGGACGGCCGGGCCGAGCGCGAAGGCCGCCCAGGCCCCCAGGATCAGGACGGCGATCGACCCCCCGCGCCGGCCCGCCGAGGGGGACGGGTGCGCGATCCCCGGCCGTCGTCGTCCGGCCGACCGCCCGCCCAGCCGGACGATCAGGGAGTGGCCGAGGGCGGCGATCAGGGCGGCGAGCACCGCGAGCGTCGCCGCCCGGGTCGGCTCGTCGAGCCGCCGGGTCGCGTCGATCATCTGGACGGCGAGGGTCCGCCGCAAGCCCAGGACCAGCGGGCCGGCCGGCTCGGCCAGGGTCAGGGCGAAGACGGCGGCGGTCGCGCGGCCGAGGTCGGGGCGGATCGCCGGCCAGGTCACGTCGCGCCAGGCTCGCCACCGCGACGCCCCCACCGCCCGCGCCGCCTCGACGGCGGCCGCCTCGACCTTTTCCAGGGCCGAGGCCGTCGCCATCGCCACCAGCGGGGCCCCGCAGGCCAGTCCCACCCAGGCCAGGGCCGACCACCGGGCGAGGTCCTCGGTCGAATATCCCAGGGCCGTCCGCGCCGCCAGCCAGGCCCAGGCCGCCTCGCCGCCGACCACCAGCTCGACCCCCGAGGCGATCAGGAGCGGGCCGGCCGCCATCGGCGTGATCGCCAGGGCCGCCAGGGCGGGCCGGCCCCAGAACCGCCGGAGGCCCGCGAGCATCCCCAGCGACACCCCCACCGCCGCCGAGCCCGCCGCCACCAGCACCGCCATCGCCGCGCTGTTGCGGGCGCACCGCCAGACGAACGGATCGAGCGCCGCCAGCGCGATCGGGAACAGCGAAGGCCGCGCCGCCTCTCCTCCCGCCCGACGGTCCAGGATCGCCGCCGCCCAGGGGGCCAGGCCCGGCAAGACCAGCGCCGCCAGCAAGCCCACGCCCGCGACCCGGACCAGCGCTCGGAGCCCACCCATGCCCGTCATCCCCGATCCGATCGCGCCCCCCGTTCGCCGCGTCGGCATCGTACCACAAGGGACCTCCGACGGCTCCTCATCCACGCGCGGGGACGTTCGGTTCGTCAATTCGCGGGAGGACAGATTCCAAGGATCTCCGATTTCAGACGGCCTCGGGACGAGGGAAGACTGGCCCTCGGAAATCGGAGATCCTTGGAATTTGCCATCCGTCTCCCGGCCCAGATTGAAGGATCGATCGACCCTGCATCACGCGGCCTGCTTGTTCAGCCCTCCGGGACCGGGGCCGTGTCCGGGGCGTCCCGACGGGCCTCGGACCGGCGGTTGAGGAGCCACTGGCCGCACGGGACGAGCAGGGGGCGGACCAGCAAGGCGTCGACGCCGATCCCCACGACCAGGGCGAAGCCCAGTTGCCGGAGCGACGCCAGCGGGCTGAACAAAAACGACGCGAAGCTGACCGCCGTGATCGCCGCCGCCGACGAGATCAGGCCCCCGGTCCGAGCCACCGCCCGGACGATCCCGGCGCGGAGGCCCAGCGCCCCGGTTTCCTCGTGGAGCCGGGCCATCAAAAAGACGTTGTAGTCGACCCCGACGGCCACCAGCAGGACGAACAGGAAGTAAGGGACCTTCCAGTCGAGCCCCTCGCCCCCGAGGATCGAGATGAACAAGAGGTGCGCGGCCCCGAGGGCGAAGAGGTACGTCAAGAGCATCGTCGCCACCAGGTTGACGCAGGCCAGGAAGTCGCGGAGCGCCAGGATCAGGACGACGAAGACCCCGATCGGGACCACGAACCAGCTCTGGACCTGGTCGGCCCGGGTCAGCGAGCGGATGTCGGCCGACTCGGCGTTGGGGCCGGTCACCAGCGTCCGGGCGCCGGCCGGGCGGCCGTCCTCGTCGAGCCGGTCGCGGAGCTTCCGGCGGATCGCCAAGACCTGGTCCATCGCCTCGGCGGAGAACATCCGCGCCCCCTGGATCACGTCGAACCGAGCGGCCTTGCCGTCGGCCGTGAGGTAGACGGCGAAGCTGTCCCGGATCTCGGGGTGGTCGCGGATCGTCTCGGCGGTGACCAAAAGCCGGTCCAGCGCCCGGCGGCCCACCGGGTCGTCCAGGATGGCGGCGACCTCCGCCGAGGCCCGGCGCGCGCCGTCGGCGAGCTGTCCGGCGCCCGCGACGGCGCCAGCGAGCCGGTCGACCATCGGGTCGGGGGGCGTGGGGCGGGGGGCGGGGGGCGTGAGAGGTAGGGCGGGGGGCGTGCCGGCCAGCAGCGAGGCCGGGTTGAGCAAAGCCGAGCCGGCCTTGGTCAGGCCGCCGACGATCGATTCGCGGTTGGCCCCGGGCCCGGGGGCCGGCGGAGTCGAGGCTCCCTGGGCTCCCGGGAGCAAGCGGAGCCCGGTCCGATCCTGGAGCCAGCGCGCGGCCCGGAGCTGGTTCAAGCCCTGGTCGAGGCCGTCGCGGAGCCGACTCGCCCCGGCCTCGACCTGGGCGAAGCCGGCGTTGACCGCCGCCAGCCGATTGGAGAGCCGGGCCGGGTCGAACGGCGCGGGGCTCCCGAGCGGCTGGGTGGTCGAGCGGACCTCCACCAGCGATTTCTGGACCGCGAGCATCCGGCTCAACTCGTCGATCAGGGCCAGGCCGGTCGACCCCCGGAGGTCCTCGTCGGCTTCGAGGACGATCGTCAACGGGGCGGCGATGCCCGGCCCGAACTTGGCGGCCACGAGGCGGTACGCCTCGGCCGAAGCGGTCCCGGCCGGCAGCTCAAGGAGCGTGTCCTGGGTGAACGTCGTCCGGGTCCCTAGCGCCGCCAGGGGGAGCATCAGCAAGAGCCCGCCGAGCCAGCTCAGGGCCGGCCGGTCCAGGGCCCGGCGCGCGAACCGATCCCAGAAGCCCGACGTCGGCCGGGTCATCCCGGCGAACGATCGGGGCCGCCACCGGGCCAGGAGGACCAGGAGCGCCGGGGTGAGGGTCAGGGTCGCCGCCAGGGTCAGGGCCAGGCCGAGGGCGACGCTCGGCCCGGTGCTGGAGAACAGCTTGAACTGGGTCGTGCCCATCAGCATCAGGCCGACGAACACCGTCCCGGCGCTGGTCAGGAGCGCCGGGGCCCCGCGACGGAGCGTCACCCGCATGGCGCCGGCCGGGTTCTTCGGGGTCCAGTGCTCGGCGAACCGCCAGGAGACGAACAGGCAGAAATCCGTCCCGCTCCCGAACAGGAGGACGATCAGGAACAGCTCGACCAGCGGCGAGATTTCCCAGCCCGCCAGCGTCAGCCAGGCCAGGACCCCGCGCGAGATCACGATGCTGATCCCGATCGTCGCCAGCGGGACCAGGGCCAGCGCCAGGGACCGATACACCACGAGCAGGACCCCCAGGAGCAGGACCACCGTGGCCATCGCCGCGCGGTTGAGCGAGGCCTGGACCCCGCGCATGTAGTCGCGGCCGATCACCGCGTCGCCGGTCCAGCGGACTCCGAGGCCGCCCGGGCACGCCAGGCCGGGGGCGACGGCCCGCCCCTGGAGCCATCCGACGGCCGCCTCGGCCGCCGGGGCCACGAACGAACTCTTGAGCGTGACGCCGATCAACTGGAGGGCCCGGTCCCGGCTGACCAGTCGATCGGCGACCGCGGCCCCCGAGTCCGGGCCCAGGACGCGCCCGATGTCCTCGGGCCGGTCCTGGGCCGACTCGAACCGGGCGGCGAGGCCTCGGGCGTATTCGCGGTCGGCCGCCGTCAGGCCCGACGCCCGGTGGAGGGCGACGACGACTTGGGATTCAAACGACTGGTCGGGCCAGGCCCGGCGGAGGAATTCCTCGCCCCGGGCGCTCTCGGCGTCCTCGTCGATCAGGTGCGCCTGCCCTTCGGCCGCCAGCCGGGTCAGGTCGGGGGCGGCCAGCCCCACGACTCCCGCCAGGACCACCCAGGCCGCCACGATCCACCCGGGGCGCCGGGTCACCCCCGACCGCAAGGCGTCGATCAACATCTTCACCAGTCCGCCCCCTCGACCCCCCTCGAAACCGGCCCACGCCCCTCGGGCGGCGATTCTAGCACAACCCGGGCCGATCGTCTCACCTCCGGGCGCGGGTCAAGGGTCGCGGAACAGGGCCCCGTAGCGGAGCGGCCGGCCCGACTCCCAGGGGCGATAGGTGTTGAAGAACTCGATCCGCTCGCCGATCGCCGGGTGCGTCGACCGCCAGATCCGGGTGAAAGGGTCGGGCCGGGGGATCGACAGGTTGTCGCGCTGGATCTTGACGAAGGCGGAGGCCCCGGCGTGGCCGTCGCGGGTGATCTCGGCGGCGAAGCGGTCGGCCTCGCCTTCCATCCACCGGCTCAGGGCGTTGCTCGCCGGGGCGGTGGCCAGGAACAAGGCCTGACCCAGGACCAGGAGCAGCGGGGCCGACGCCACGTCCGCGATCCCCTCGACCCCGAACCGGCCCCCCTCGCGCCCGAGGATCGCCGTCGCGCCCCGGTCGACCAGGAACAGCCCGCCGATGGTGGCCAATGAGGAGAGCGTCAGCCCGATCAGGACGTGATTCAGGACGTAATGCCCCATCTCGTGGCCCATGACGACCAGGACTTCGTCCTCGTCGAGCTTGGCCAGGAGCGTATCCCAGAGGACGACCCGCTTGGTCCCGGCCAGGCCGGTGACGTAGGCGTTGACGGTCGTGGTGTCGCGGCCCTTGTCGACCTCGAAGATCGCCCCGCCGTCGATCCCCGCCCGCCGGGCCAGGGCGTCGATCCTCGCCTCCAGCCGCTTGTCCTTCATCGGGCCGAACTCGTTGAACAGCGGGTCGATCCAGACCGGCGCGATCAGGACCGAGCACCCCGCGAACGGCAGGGCCAGCAGCCCCGTGTACAGCCACCACCGCCGGGGGCTCCGGGCCATCAGCCGGTACGGGACCCAGAGGAACAACACGGCGCCGGCCATCTCGACGCCCAACCCCTTGAGCGCGTCGCCGAGCCATCGGCCGAACGGCTGGACCGAGAGCCCGTACTCGTGGAGCCGGACGAAGCCCGCGTAGTGGCGCAACGGGAGCATCAGGAGGAAGTCGACCGCCAGGAACAGGACGGCGAACGCCGCGACCTCGACCGGCCACGGCCGCCCCCGGCCCCGGGCCAGCCGCCGGAGCCGGCTTGACAGGCCCGTGACCAGGACCAGCGCCGGGGCGGCGAGCGTCCACGCCCGGGCGACGAACCAGAGCGTCAGGCCGGTCTCGTGGAACCGGATCGCCGTCGGCGTCGGCTCGGGGACCGCGACCGGGCCCCGGTCGGCCGGCGGCGGCCCGTCGGCCCGGGCCTCCGGGCAGGCCAGGGCCAGGGCCAGGCAAAAGAGCAGGGCCGCGCGCCTCGCGATCTCAGAGGATCTGATGGGGAGGCTCCTGGCCCGGGGGCGGGGGCCCGGGGGCGACCCCGCCCAGTCCGCCCATCCCCCCGCCGGGGGCGGGGCCGATCCCCCGGGGGTCTTCGCCGGGCTCGGGGGTCCGGGCCGCCCAGAGGGCCAGGGTGGCGAGCGTCGCCAGGATGGCCAGGAGCCAGCCGGCGACGGCGAAGTACCACGAATACTGATACTTGCGCTCGACCTCGCCCTTCTCGGATTTGTAATACTGGTCGAGGACGCCATCGAGTTCCTTGATCTTCTGGCGCTGCTTCTCGACCTCGTCCTTGGTGAGGGCGGCCTTCTCGGCGGCCTCGGCCTCCGCCTTCCGCGCCTGGTCGAGGACGGCCACGAGCCGCCGGTTCTCGGCGGCGGCGACCAGGGCGAGGGCCCGCTCGGACTTCGCCTCGTCCTTGGCCACGCCCAGCTCTTTCTGGGCCCGGGTGAGGCTGTCGAGGAACCGCTTGGGGTCGGCGCCGGGGCTTTCCCGGGCGAGGAGGGCGTCGAGGGCGACTTGCTGGACCTTGTCGGATTGCTCGGCGGACTTCCGGAGGTCGGCCAGGACTTCGGTCTGGTCGCGGAGTTGCTGGGTGAGCGAGTAGAGCCAGGCGACGGCGGCCACGAGGACGATGCCGACGAGCAGGCCCAGCGTGCCGAACAGCGTGGCGACCTGCGCCCGGTCGGCCGCCGAGGTGGGGGCTTGGTGGGGTCGGGACAGCATGGCGATCAGCTCGGCCTCCAGTCGGGGCGACAGCCCCCCTCCGCCCGGCTCGGCGTTGGGGAGCGATTCCAGGTCATTGGCCAGTCGGGCCAGCGCGAGCCGGTCGCCCCGCTCGGCCGACAAGAAGTAGCCGCCCACCTGGTCGAGCCCGCCGTCGCGCCACCGGAAGAAACCCCGGGTCTGGCGGACTGGGTCGACCACGTAAGCGAGCTGGAGCGGCTGGGCGAAGAAATTCCGGTGGATGAACAGGTCGTGGCTCGACAGGAAGATCCCGAAGTCCGGGTGCGTGTGATACCACCCCACGATGTCCAGGTCCGGGTGCCGCCGGTCGCGCTCGCGGGTGATCTCTTCCCACGAGTCGTGCGTGTACGTGAAGCTCGCCTGCGTGTTCTCGTAATGCTTGGCCTCGATCGCTTCCGTGACCCAGACGAACGGCTGCCCCGTCTGGTCGTCGACGCATTCCCGGCCGAGCAAGATCCCGCCCAGCTCGACCGACGTATCCCGGAGCGCATGCCGCTCGATCGCGTCGGCGGGCCGGCGGTCGAGGAAGATCGGCAAGTCTTCGGCCCCCGGGACCTCGTAAGCCACGCACGCCCACCGCCGGTCGCGGTCCGGCCGCCGGGCCCGCTTCGGCTCGCGATACTGCACGTCCTCGAAAGAGATGTCGTCGGTGCTCAAGGCCGATCGCCCCCCCGGCGCGTCATCGAGGGCCCGCCCGCTTGAGGGCCTCGACGAAATCCCCATGCTTCGGGCTCGCCAGCCCTCGCCCCACGACCTCGGCGACGGCCACGAGGTCGCCCCGGAGCAAAGCCTCGGGATCGAGCCAGAGCCCGGGGAAGACCTCGCTCCGGGTCAAGCCGCCCTCGCCCGGCTCCAATCGCTCGAACCGCCCGTCGCGGAGGATGAACCAGTCGATCGCCCGATCTCGGACGCGCCAGATGATGGCCTCGCGGACCCCGTTGCGGCGATAGGCTTCGAGCTTCGGGCCAAGATCCCGGGCGGCCGAACTCACGGCGATCTCGGCGACGAGTTCCGGCGCACCCACGACATAGCCGTCCTCGCTCCGGCTTGCCTGGCCTCCATGATCGGCGGCAATCCGCGGATGGACGTCGGGCTGGGGTTGGTTCTTCATGTCGAGCCGGATCGTACCGTCGCTGGCCACGATGACATGAGGGGTGGCGATCCGATAAAGGCCGAGCCAGGTGGTCAGTTCCGCATGAGGCTGACTCTGTTCGTCCAAAACGGGTGAAGCCACGAAGACGAGCCCCTCGATGAGTTCGGCCTTTTTGATGTGAGGGGCCGCATGATATCGCCGCTCGAACTCGGCCACGGTGAGGCGGTCGCCGTCCCTCAACTCGGGGACGAGGCCGGTTTGTGTCGTGGTCGCCATGATCGCCCTCCTTTCAAGGGCCCCGCCGAGCCCGGCGGAGTCGTTCGACGAACGCCGCGTGCTCGGGCGTGGCCAATCCTCGCTGGACGACCTGGAAGACGGCCGGCATGTCGCCACCGACGAGCGCCCCCGGGTCGAGCCAGAGGCCGGGGAAGGCCTCGCTCCGATACAGGCCGTCCGCGCCGGGCTCCAGCCGATCGTACTTCCCGTCGCGGAGGATGAACCAGTCGATCGCCCGGTCCTTAACCCGCCAGGCGAGGTATTCGCGGACCCCGTGCCGGCGGTACACGTCGAGCTTCTGGTTGAGGTCGTGGCTCACGCTGCTCGCGGCGATCTCGACGACCAGCTCGGGCGCGCCGATCACGAGATCATCCTCACCGACCCGGATCTGGCCGTCGGCCTCGGGCAGGATGACGAGGAAAGCGTCGGGTTGGGGCATGTTGTCCAGGTCGAGCCGGATCGAGCCGTTGTCGCCCCCCTGGGTCCCCGGGGTGTAGGCCGAATAATGCCCTAGCCAGTTGATCGCGTCGTAATGCGGGACGGAATGGCGGCGGAAGCCGACGGGCGATCCCATGTAGACGACCCCGTCGATGAGTTCGGCCTTCTTGACCCCGGGCATCGCGTCGTAACGCCGCTCGAACTCGGGCCGCGTCAGGCGATCTCCCCCTTCGAGCGGCGGGAACGCCACGTCGATCGGTCCGCCGGTCGGGGTCGGGGCGGTCGGTTGCGTCGCGGTCGCCATGAGAGCACCCTTCAGGCTTGTCGGCCGAAGCTCGCCGCGCGGTCGCCGGCCAAGAGGAAGAAGCCGGAGGCTTCGAGGCCGTCGACGCGGACGATATCGTAAGCGGGGATGCCCAGGGTGGCCAGCGGGCGGTCGGCCAGGGGGGAGGCTTGGTCGATGGCGTTGAGGATCTCGGGGTGGCCGGGTTCCCGGCAGTTCGGGCAGGTCGCCTCGGCCATGCTCACCACCGTCCGGGGGCGGAACACCTCGGCCCGGTGGTCGCAGCGGGGGCAGTGGATCGTGGCGACGAGGTCCCGCTCCAGGGCCAGGGTCAGCGGGCCGGCGAGGGTCTTCGACGCCTCGGCGAACAGTTCGGCGGCCGTCGCCGCGTGGCCGAGCGGGGTTTCGACCCGATCGGGGTAGGTTTCGTGGCTCAGGCAGTCGTCGCGGAACGGGAGCTTGGTCGCGTAGAACTGGTTCGTCACCCCGTTGAAGACCAGGGCCGAGCCGGCGGCGACGGCCATCCCGTGGATCAGCTTGAGGGCCTCCTGGACCTCCAACGCCGCCATCATCGAGGCGATCGTCGGCGCCGTGGGGACCTTGCCTTCGAGGATCTGGTCGCGGCGGAGCAGGGGGCAGCTATAGCGGACGTTGAGGAGCTGATAGTCGCGGGCCGTCATCGCGCACTCGTAGCACGCCGAGTCGGGCGGGACGAACACCTTGACGACCCCCTGGATCTCCTGGATGCCCGCGTCGACCCAGGGAGTCCCGACCTTCCAGCACTGGCGGTTGACCCAGAGCCGGGCCTCGCGGTTGTCGAGGCAGCCGATCACGACGTCGACGTCGGCGAACAGGCCGAGGCCGACGTCGGTGATCACGTCGCCCCGGATCGCGTGAAACCTGACCTCGGGGTTGATCTCGCCGGCCCGCCGGGCGGCGACCACCGCCTTGGACTGGCCGCCGTCCTCGGCCCGGAACAGGACCGACCGCGACAGGTTCGACGGCTCGACGGCGTCGAGGTCGATGACGACGACCGTCCCCACGCCGAGCAATGCCAGGTTCTTGAGGACCTCGTTCCCCAGGGCCCCCGCCCCCACCACCAGGACCCGGGCGGCGGCGAGCCGCTCCTGCCGCCACCAGGGGATCAGGCGGAGCCGCGAATAGCGGTCGGAATCGTCGATGAACAAGGGGGCGTCATCGTCTTCGGGGCCATCGGCCCGGGGGGCGTCGCCCGGCTCGTCGTCGAGGAACGTCAGCGGCGGCTCGTCCATGGGCGACTCATCGGGCATCGGGAGCGATCCGAAAAGCGGAAGATGACAAGGCCAAAATCGCGGGGTGGGCCGAGGGCCGCGCGGCCCACCCTACACCCGAAAGCCGTTCATTCGAGGAAGATCACTTCTTCCCGCCGGTGTTCGGCCGGGGCCGGGGCGGCGGCGCGGCCGGGGTCGAACTCCATGTCGAGAATGCAGATGGATTCGCCGGGCGCGGGGAGATTCGTCGGGGGCGACCCGGGGGCGGGCCCCTCGGGCTCGACCCGACCGAGGGCCGCTCGCGAGTCGCGCAAGGGGCGGGGGTCGATCGGGAACCGGAAGGCCGATTGGTTGGCGGCCCACTGGGCGGCCTCGCGGTTGTAGGGGCTCCGGATGTCGTAGTTCTGGAACCGGGCCATGTCCCAGAGCATGACGGCCAGCTCGTCGAGGGACAGGCTCGGGACCCAGTGGGTCCCGTAGGCGCCGAGGCAGATCATGCCGATCTCGGAGATGTTGGGGTGATAGATCGGCGAGAGCCAGCGCAGCTCGGGCATGGTCCGCGGGTACGACGCCCCGAGCTTGACCTCGACCTCGTGGTGGTCGCGGACGACCACCTTGCCGCGGTCGCGGGCCAGGCTTCGCCCCTCGAAGGTCAGGGTGTAGTGCTGGGGCGGGTGGCCCGTGGAGCGGAACCGGAAGACCGAGCTTTCGGCCTGGAGCTTCTCCAGGGCGGCCAGGTCGGACCGGAGGCGGCGGAGCCTGGGCGATTCGTAGACGGACATCGGTCGGCGATCCCCCTCGACGCGGGAACGATCCGGGAGTTCAGGTCGTCGCGATCCGATCCGGGCCGGATCGGATCAGGCGAGCCCGGCGACGACCTCGGGGTAGACGATCAGGTGGTCGCCGTTCTGGACGCCGGCCTCGACGAGGGTCTGGCTTTCCACGAGCCGCCGGCCCCCTTCCTTGTGGTCGAGCGAGTAGCTCATCGGCTGGCCGTCGGGGCTGGTGGTCGGCAAGCTCATCTTGGTGATGATGTTGGGCAAGATCCGGCTCACCGGAACGCTGAACGCGATCACCGCCTTGACGGACTTGGCCCCGGTCTGATCCAGGAACGTGACCTGGATTCCCGAAGCGTCCGCGTTTCCGCCGTATGACATGATCTGGGTTCCTCCTCTCCCCAATTCGCGATCCGGCCCCCAATATTGGGGCCGACGCTCCGCGAATCCGAACCGCCCGTCGCCCCGACAAGGCTCCAGGATAACCGCCCGCCGGCCGCGCCGGAATGGTCCAGCCCCGCGAATCCGAACGAAGTCGGCGACGGATCGACACAGGGGCCGGTGGTAGCGTGATGAGTGGGTGGTGGGTCGTGGGCGAGTGAATAGTGGGTAGTGGATAGCAAAGACAAGAAGCGTCCGGGCAAGGAGCAACTCCCCTAACTACTCACTGACCACGACCCACCACCCACGACCCACGACCCACTCGCCCCCGGGGTTCGCCAACCGCTTGGCATTCCCGCCCTTCAGCCCGGGAGGGCGTGCTTCCCCTTGCAGCCGAAGATCGAGCAGGCTCCGATGAACTCCCAGCAGTCGCGGTGGTGCGGGGTCCGGCAGGTCGAGCAGAAGACGCGGGGGGTGTCGGTGATCGGCTCGCCGCAGACCTTGCAGGTCGGGGGGCCGGCGTCGTCGGCCGAGGCCGGCCCGGCGTCGAGGACCCGGACGCCTTCGGCCTGCCGGGCCGAGACGCCGGACTGGAGGCCGTCGAGCACGGTCAGGGCCTCGCGGACCCCGGCGGCGAGGCTCTCCGGCACGAGTCCGAGGTTGCGGTCGACCTGCACGAGCATCCGCTCGGGGTTGATCGACACCAGCATCCCCCCCGGCGGCCCGAGCTTGAGCAGGCCGGCCAGGGCCCATCGGATCGGCGCGGTGAGGAAGTCGCGGGCCATCTCGGGGTCGTTGGCCTGGACCACGAACGCCCGGTCGAACTCGGCGTCGCCCACCCGGACCGGCCGCGTCCCCTTGGGCGGCTGGGCCGGGGCCGGCCGGCCCACCGGCGCCAGTTCGAGCCGGAACGGCAGCCCCTGCGCGAACCGGGCGACCACGCGGGTCCGGGGATACGTCGGCTGGCCGGGGACTTGCGGGGCCAGGCCGACCCGGATCGTCGCCCCCTCGTGGGTGAAGCTGACCGTCGGCGGGTCGGAAAGCCCCCGGTTCTCGTACCGCCCCCGATACCGGGCCGCGAGCTGGCGATAGGCGCGGAATCGGCTCCCGGTGACCCACGCCACCGCCTTGGCGATGGCCCGGACCCCGAGATACAGGAGCAGGACGAAGAGTCCGAGGGAAAGCAAGCTTGTCAACGGATCGGGACCCCACGCCGCCCGGATGACCCCACGCGATCGAATCTAAGCGATCGCCCCGGGCCATTGCAACGAGCCACCGGCCGGCCTCCAGGGTCGATCGGTTCGTCGATTGGTGGGATACCAGATCCCAAGGATCTCGGATTCCAGACGGCGACAAGACAAGATGATCCTGATCTCTTGAAATCGGAGATACTTGGGATCTGGTATCCGTCCTTCAATCCAGCGTGGAGGACCGATCGACCCCGCGGCCGGCCTCGTCGCTTGACGCCCCGGCGGCCCGGAGATAACTTCGATACGATCGGGGCGGCCTCCGGCGATCGTCGATCCGTCATTTCCGTCCGATGCCGGAGGGCCCGACCCGCCCCTCCTCGAAGGAGCCCGCGCCGTGGCGATCGACCCGAATTCCGCGACGACCGCGCCCGCAACCGGCCCGATCCCCGTGATCGAGAACGAGATCCCGGCCTATCGCGCGATCAGCCGCGCGGCCGTCATCAGCCTGTTGCTCGGCCTGAGTTCGTTGTTCTGCTTCGCCGACTTCACGTTCCTGGTCCTGGCCGTCGGCGCCGTGGTCGCCGGCTTCATGGCGCTCCGCAAGATCCGCCAGGTGCCCGAGATCCTCACGGGGGCCGGCCTGGCCCGGGTCGGCATCGCGCTGGGCCTGATCTTCGGCTTCTCGTCGGTGACCCGGGTCGTGGCCGGCAACTTCCTGGTCGATCGCGAGGCCGGCGCGTTCGCCACGCATTACCTCGACATCCTGGCCACCAAGCCGCTGTCCCTGGCCGTCTGGTATCAGCAGCCCCCCCAATATCGCGAGCGGAAGGGCCCCGACGACGTCATCGACGAGCTGAAGAAGGCGCCCAAATCCCCGGGCGGCGGCAACCTCTTCCAGGAACAGACCGCGACCCTCACCAAGCTCAAGGATCGGATCAAGGCCCCGAACGTCCACGTCCATTATTCCGGGATCGAGACCAAGGCGGCCGACGGGCTGACCCAGCACGCCAACGCCCTCGTCGAGATCGACAATCCGGCCGACAAGGACCCCGTGTCGAAGGAAGAATTCGCGCTCCTGGAACTCACGAAGCCGCCGGGCGGCGGCCAGTACGACTGGATGGTCAAGAAGATCCACTATCCGTACAAGCCGGCCAGCGCCAGCGCCGCCCCCTTGCCCAAGGCCGACGATGGCCATGGCCACGGCCACTGAACCGGGCCAAGCCAAGCCGATTCGAGCCCGGGGACTGGTCGCCCCCGGGCGGGCTCGGGCTCAGGGGCGCCGGTACGAGGCGTTGCAGTTGTTGGTCTCCCAGAGGACGACCTCGACGACGGGGAGCCCCTGGTCGGCGGCCCGCTCGAAGATGAGCCGGGCGATGTTCTCGGCCGTCGGGTTCTCGTCCATCACGAACACCCGCTCGCCGCGCTCGACCAGCAGGGGCAAGATCGGATCGGCCCGGCAAAGCAACAAGTTGTGGTCGAGGTTCTCGTCGATCCAGCGCTGGACGTGACGCTTGATCTCGGAGAAGTCGACCAGCATCCCCTTCTCGTCGAGCCTCGACGCTTCCAGCGAGATGATCGCCCGGCCGTTGTGACCGTGGAGGTGGCGGCACTTCCCGTCATAGTTGAGCAGGCGGTGGCCGTAGCAGAACGCGATTTCGCGGGTCACTCGATACATTCGTCGATGCTTGCCTTTCGGGGGATCGCGGGGATCGCCTAGCCCCGCCGGGCCTCGGAGCCGAACCAGTCGAGCCGGTCTTCGTGGCGGGCGTAGGTCGCGCCCAGGGACCGGAAGACGACCATGCCCAGGTAGAGCGACAGGACCCAGCACGCCCAAAGGCCCACGATCCCCACGCCCAGGTTCGGCGACCGGAACAGGACGACGTACCAGGCGCCCAGGCCGAGGGCCAGGGCCCCGGCGGTCGCCAGGCAAGGGGCGACGTAATCCCAGCCGATCCGGGCGATCGACCGGATCACCGTCAACGGGTTCGCCGCCAGGAGCGACTCGTGGAGCAAAGCCGCCACCAGGGCCATCTGGGCATACGCCACGCCGACGAGGACCAGGTCGAAGAACAAGAAGGCGTCCAGCAAGTCCAAGTCGCCGCAATGGAGCCAGTAGACGACCGCCGGCCCGCCGCCGATGGCCAGGCCCATCCCCGCCGCCCAGATCCATCGGCCCAGTTCCTCGACGATCTCCAGGCGGTCCCACTTCGGCCAGCGCGGGTGGTCCTCCTCGCCGATCGCCGAGGCCGACAGGACGCGGCCCAGGAACAGGAGGATGTAGCCGACGGTCATCGAGAAGCTGGCGACCAGGGGCAGCGTGAACGGGATGATGAGCAGGTACACCGGGTTCAGGGCGTTGCCCGGCCGGAAGTGGACGACCAGGTCGAGCGCCGGGATGGCCATGATCGCCAGGAACGGCGGCAGGAAGACGAGCAAGGCCACGCCCGGGCCGTCGACGACCGGGTACAGCCAGGCGTCGCGGAGCCGGGCGGCCTTGCGTCGCCGCCAGGGCCGGAGCCGGCGGCCGTTCCGGTCGAAGCCGAACGGGACCGACGAGATCGCCTGGCCGGCCCGGTACCCCTGTCCCATCGGAAAGCCCCGGTCGCGAAACTCGGTCGGAGGACGAACGGACGGACCTCCTTGTTGTACCGGAGCGGCTCGCGCGCCGTAAAGCCTCGGCCGCCGCCGTCAGGCCTCCGCCTCCGGGCGGTCCCGGCCCCGGGCCCGGTCGTCGAAGATCGCACGGCGGAAGCAGAACAGCCCGAGGCGGCGGAGGACCACCATCGCCGCGTACAGGGCCACGACCCACGACGCCCAGAAGGCGACCGCCTGGCCCGGCGGGTTCTCGATCTTCAACACGCCCAGGAACAGCGCCCCGACCGCGAGCAAGCACGAGCCGGCGGTCGCGCAAGGGCCAATGTACGCCCAGCCGGCCCGGACGATCGCCCGGCAGACCGTGACCGGGTTGGCCGCCAGGGCGGATTCGCGGAGCAAGGCGGCCAGCAACGCCATCTGAGCGTAGGCCATCCCCGGGACGATCAGGTCGACCAGGACGATCCGATCGAGCCAGTCGACGTCGCCGCAGTTCATCCAGTAGAGCAGGGGGGGCAGGCCGCCGACCACCCCGCCGATCGCCAGGGCACACGCCCAGAGCCGGAGCCCCCGGGCGATCTCGGACAGGCCCCAGCCCGGGGGCCGGGGTTGCGCGACCTCGCCGGCCGCGCTCGTGGTCAAGACCTGGCCGAAGAACAAAAGGACGTGGCCGCCCACCACTCCCAGGATCAACCCCAGCGGGACGATCAGGACGAACCCCAGGACGCTGTACGCGCTCCCCGAGGCCATCGTCGGCACGATCGTGAACAGGGGGAGGGTCAGGAACCAGAGCATCGGCGGGAAGAACGCCAGGATGCCCAGGCCGGTGGCGTTCCAGAGCGGATAGCCCAGGCTCACGACCAGCCGGGTTTCCGGCCGCTTCGGCCCGGCCAGGAGCCCGTCCGAGGAGGGGCGAGCCGCCGGCGCCCGGCCGGGCCGCTTCCGGGGCCGGGAGTCGACGAACGTGTCCACGCCCGGGGCGACGGCCACCGGCTTCGCCGCCGGCGGCGCGTCCGGGACCTTGAGGAGCGAGCCGCACCGGGGGCACTTGCCCACCCGGCCGGGCACCGCCCCCGGGGCCTTCAGCCTCATCCCGCACTCACAGATCAGGGTGAGGACGCCCACCGATCAAACTCCAAGACGGGAGATTGAACCGCCAAGACGCCAAGAGCGCCGAGGACGGATCAAGAGGAGGGAAGGGAAAGCCAATTCCGCTCGAAACCTCGGCCCTTCTCCTCCGCTCTCTCCGCGATCTTGGCGTCTTGGCGGTCAACTCTTTGGATTCAACGGGCGGCCAGGTTGCCCGCCCCGGCGGCTCCGGGGGCGCGGAGGGTCTTGAGGAAGGCGACGATATCCTCGCGGTCCCGCTCGGGGAGGTTGTTGAACTTGGCCACGACGTTGGACGCCTCGCCGGCGTGGCGGGTGATCGCCCCTTCCAGGGTCGCGGCGCGGCCGTCGTGGAGGTAGGGGGCGGAGTCGGCCACGCCCCAGAGCGGCGGCGTCCGCCACTCGTTGGCCACCGGGGCCGGGGTCCCGAAGCCGCCGCCGGGCGGGGCCGGGGGTTCGCCGTAATAGCCGGTGCTCGACGCCAGTTCGGGGCCCATGTCGTGGAGCAGGAGGTTCGAGTAGAATCCCCGGATCGTCCCGAGGTCGGGCGCGTGGCAATCGGCGCAGCCGATCGCCTCGAACTGGCGGGCCCCGTTCTCCGCCCGGGCCCGGGCGTGGGGGTTGGCGGGCATCACCCGGACGGGCGCGGGCAGGTCGCGGAGGTAGTCGCCGATCAGGACGCACTGGGCGTCGGAAAGGTCGACCCCCTTGGCCGGGTAACCCACCTGGGCGAGCGAGGCCGCTTGCGGGCGGGTGGGGTTGGACAGGCCCAACTCGTTGGCGCAGGCGGCGCGGACGAAGTCGTCGAGCGAGGCGAACTCCGCCTTCCAGCCGAACCGGCCGAGCCGGCCGTCGGGCAGCCGCGCGACCCGCCCCCGGACCATCGGGTCCTTGGCCCGGCTCAGGCCGACGACCCGCGCCACGTCGGAGTTCCGCCGCTGCTCGGCGTGGAGGGCATCCTCGGGCACGGCGTCGAGCAGGCCGTCGCCGAACAGGGCCGGCGTGTTCCGCTGGGTGATCGTCACGCCCGTCGGCAACGCCACCCGGGTCCGGTCGGTCAACTGCTCCAGCGGCATCGACGGCATGTTCGGCAGCGCCGGGTTGACCATCCGGAGGGTTTCCTGGAACTCCGGCCGGGTCGCGTGGGTGTGGACCACCCCGATGCTGGGCATTGTCGGCCGGCCCTTCGGGATCGAGGCGGGGGCCAGCCCGTAGACCGTGACGTTGCGCTCGGCCGGCCCGCCGCCGCCGCCGCCCCCCTGGCTGTGGCAGGCGAGGCACGACCGGGCGTTGAAGACCGGCCCGATCCCGTCGCCCGAGGCCAGGGGGTCGTTAGCCGTCCACTCGTGGTCGAACAGCTCGCGACCGGCGGCCACCGCCCCGGCGCTCGCCTTCCTCGGCCCCGAGGCCGGCCACGACCACTCGGCCAGCTTATAAAGCGGCGGGGCGAGCAGGACCAGGGCGACCAGGTGGGCGGGCCGGAACCGACGGGGTGCGGGCATGCTCGAAGCTCCGTCACGAGTCAAAGGAGGCGCGTCGGCCCGCGCGACGCCCGGCGGGCGGCCTTCGCGGGCGGTCGGATGGGAAGGAACGAACGAAAGGGAAGGGGCGAACGAAAGGGAAGGGGCCGGGATCGGATCAGGCCGACGGGCCGACGTTGTTCCTCGGCTTCGTCGCCGGTTCGGCGTTCATCTCTTCGAGCAAGGCCCGGACCTGGCCGGCCTGGCGAGGGTCGAGCGGGTGCGACTTGAGCAGGTGGAGGACCAGGAGGCCGGGCTCCCCTTGATAAAGCTTGTCGACCAGGCTCTCGACCCGCCGCTTCTGGACGTCGCCGACCGACACGATCGGCCGATAGGTGAACGCCTGGTCGGTCCGGTCGCTGGCCACGACGTTCTTGGTTTCGAGGCGATCGAGCAGGGTGGCGACGGTGGCGTAGGACCAGGGTTGGCCCTTCTCGCCGGTGTGGCCGGCCGCCTTGAGCGTGTCGAGGACCTCGCGGACCGTGGCCCGTCCCCGGTCCCAGAGGACTTTCAGGACGTCCAGCTCGGAGTCGGGGATGGACAGGGGCGGCTTGGCCATGATCGGTCGTCTCGCGATAAGATGGCGGAGGTATCGGGCGGGGGCGGGGGGGCGGGGTCGAGCCGGTTGACGGTCGTCCCCCGTCATCGTATCCTAAGACAAGTGTCGTCCGAGCGTCAAGGGGCAATCGGACAACTGTCGAGAAACCGGGCGATCGGATCACGGCACGGGGAGTCGGGTCGATGCGCCAAGGTCGGCCCCCGCTCGGGTTGGCGTGTCCCGGATGCGGGTCCGAACTGATCCCCCTGGCCGATGAAGGTGACGAGGGCGAGGTCCACCGGCTCCACTGCCGCGACTGCGGCGGGTCGTACCGGGCGCGGTGGCGGTCGCGGCGGGCCCTGGCGACGGCCCGGCGTCCGGTCGGCGGCCTGGCGCTGGGGGTCCGGGCCGGCGTGCTCCGGCTGGTCCCTTGGGTTTACCGGGCCGGGGTGGGGGTGGGCGCGCTGGTCGTGGTCGCCGCCGGCGGGTTCGTCCCGGTGGCCCGGGGATGGCTGGCCAACGCGATCCGCGACCCCGGCGGCGTGGTCGAGGCGGTGGGCGGCATCCGGGTGGCGACCGGGAGCCGCGACCCCGACTCCGACTTCGGCCCGGTCCTCCGCCGCCTCGACGCCCCCCGGCTCTTCGAGGAGGTCGCCGAGGTCGCGCGTCGGCTCGGGGTCCGCCCGCCCGAGGAGGTCCGCCTGGCGTTCCTCCCCTGCTGCGGCGTGGTCGCCTGGCGACGCTCGCGGGCCCTCTTGCTCGGGCTCCCGCTGCTCCACGTCCTGACCATCGCCGAGCTGCGGGCGGTCCTGGCCCACGAGCTGGCCCACCTGGCCCGGGGCGACGCCACCTGGTCGGCCGGCTCGCTCCGGTTCGTCGACGGGCTCGGTCGGGCCCTCGACGACCCGGCCGGGCGGTCGTGGGGGCCGCTCCGGCTCTGGGCCCGGCTCTGCCGGAGGCTGGCCCTCGCCCTGGTCGGCCCGATCGCCCGGGGGCAAGAGACCCGCGCCGACCGGGCCTCGGCCGCGCTGGCCGGGGGGCGGGCGGCGGCCTCGGCCCTGGTGAAGGTGGCGCTGGTCCAGCCCTTGTTCCGCGAGGTGATCGGCCACCTCGCCCCCGACCGCCCCGGCGCCGCCAACCTGTATGCCACCTTCCGCGCCTTCTGGGACCGGCTCCCGCCGCCGCTCCTCGAAGCGATGCGGCTCCGCCTCCTGACCCTCGACGACCTCGACGCCGACGCCCCCCACCCCCCGCTCGCCGACCGCGTGGCCCTGGTCCAGTATTATCCGGACCCCCCCGGCGTCCCCCCCGGCGATCACGCCGCCCTCGACCTGATCGGCGACCCCGACTGGATCGAGCAGATGCTCCACGACCGCCTCTATGGCCCCCCCGTCATCGAGCCCAGCGTGTTCCACCGGGCCGGGACCTGAGTGGTTTCCGGGAACAACCCCGGGTCGAGCGGCCTTTCCCCCCGGGACGTCGGTCCCCTCATCGGAAATGATGACCGCGAAACGATTTGCAACCGGGAGGCCGCCGTCGAGGGCCCGCGCCACGCCATTCCCGAGGGCCGCCCGTCGATCCGGGGCGAAAGGTCGGGCGATGGTCGCCGTCGTCGGCTTGACACCGGCCGGTGCCGACCACGATACTGGACGGTCGGACGGAGAGGACAGCGGGCCCTGGCCGGAAGGGGGGCGCGCGCGTCGAGCAATGATGCTGCTTCGAATGAAAGCCCAACCATGAGCGAGACCGCCATCCTGGCGGATCACATCGACCGCCAGGTCGACGCGATCCTCAAGGTCTGGAGGACAACGGTCGAGCGTTACGGCAACGTCCCCGACGCGGGCCGCTTGTCCGACCGCGAGTTCGCCGACCACATCCCGGAGCTGCTCGACCGCCTGGCCGACCGCCTCCGCGGCCGGGACGCCGACGCCGCCAGCACCGGCCAGAAGCACGGCCAGCATCGGTGGAGCCAGGGGTACGACGTCGCCGGGATCGTCTCCGAGCTGGGGCATCTCCGCTCGACCCTGATCGGCGACGCCTTCGCACTGGGGCGAGAGCGAGGGTTCGAGTCCGAGAGCATCGAGGCGATGATCGCGGCCGTCGACGAGGTCATCGACGAGGCGACCGCCGAGTCGGTCCGCCAGTTCCAGGACGATAGCCAGGGCTGGACCCGGGCGAGGCTCGACGAATCCGAGTCGCGGAACTCCGCCGCCGAGGCCGAGCAGGCCCGGCTCAAGACGCTCCTGAACAACCTGCCGATCGGCGTCTGGGTCTACCGGACCGAAGGGGATTTCGTCGGGGTCAATCGCGAGGCCGAACGGCTCCTGGGCCTGGGCGCGGACGAGAGCTTCGGCCGGTTCCGGATCGATCGCGCCGCCCACCATCAACGCCTCTACCGCCCCGACGGCGACGAGTACGAGCCCGGGTTCTCGCCGATGGCTCGCGCCCTCCGGGGCGAGACGGTCCTCCAGGAGGACCTGATCTGGGCGACCCCCGGCGGTTCGCTGTTCGTCACGGCCAACGCGGCGCCGCTGACCTCGGCCGAGGGGGAAGTCACCGGCGCGGTCGTCGTCGTCCAGGACATCTCCGATCGCAAGCGGCTCGAAGCCGAACTGTCGCTGTCCGAGGCGCGATTCCGGGGGATCGTGGCCAAGTCGCCGGTCATGATCTGGCGGACCGACCAGGCGGGGGATTGCGACTTCTTCAACGAGACCTGGCTCGAATTCCGGGGCCGGGATGCCGACCAGGAGACCGGCCCGGGCTGGCACGACGGGGTCCACCCCGACGACCTCGCCCGCCGGATCGAGACCTTCCGCCGGGCCTTCGAGCGCCGCGACCCGTTCGAGTTGGTGTATCGCCTCCGCCGCCACGACGGCCATTACTGCTGGGTCACCGACCGGGGGGCCCCGTACCACGACAGCCGGGGGACCTTCCTCGGCTACCTCGGGTCGTGCCTCGACATCACCCCGAGGATCGAGCTGGAAGCCAAGCTCGAACAGCAGTCGCAGCACAAGAGCCGGCTGATGTCGGCGCTCTCGCACGACGCCCGGACCCCGCTCAACGCCGTGGTCCTGTCGGCGAAACTCCTGGAGTCGCAGGCCAAGGACCAGGACGATCCCGAGGTCCAGGAGTGCCTGACCACGATCCGCAACGCCGTCCGCAACGTCCTCGACCTGTTGAGCGACCTCCTCGACCTCAGCCGGATCGACGCCGGCGCGACGCTGGCCGAGGTGTCCCGGTTCGAACTCCGGCCGACCCTGGCCGAATGCCTGTCGAGCATCGAGCCCCAGGCCCGGGCCAAGGGGCTCGACGTCCGGCTCGAACCCGGCCCCCTGGTCGACGCCCGGCTCGACACCGACCGCGCCAAGCTCAAGCAGATCCTCAGCAACTTCCTGTCCAATTCCCTCCGCTATACCGAGTCGGGCCATCTCCGCCTGTTCGCGACCCGCTCCGACGGCTGGGTCGAGATCGGCGTCGAGGACACCGGGGTCGGGATCGCCCCCCAGGATCGGTCGCGGATCTTCGACGAGTTCGCCGTCCTCGAACACCCCAACCGCCCCCGGGGCGAGGGGACCGGCCTCGGCCTGGCCATCTGCCGACGCCTGGCGAACCTCCTCCAGGGCGAGATCCGGCTCGACAGCACCCCCGGCCGCGGCAGCACCTTCGTGATCGCGCTGCCGGCCTCGGTCCTCACCCCCGACTCCGCCCCCGCCGAGGAAGTCCGCCTCGCCCCGACCCGCGACTTCGCCGGCTCGATCCTGATCGCCGAAGATCACGCCGACAGCCGGAAGACCCTGGCCAAGGTCCTCCGCCGGATGGGCTATCGCGTCCAGGAAGCCGGCGACGGCCAGGAAGTCCTCGACGCCGTCCGCGCCGAGCGGCCGATGGTCGTCCTGATGGACGTCAACATGCCCGTCCTCGACGGGGTCGAGACCACCTTGGCCCTCCGCAACGATCCCAAATTCCGCGACCTCCCCATCTTCGCGCTGACCGGCGATGTCTCGATCCTCAACCAGCAGAGGATCGGCGAGGCGGGGGTCGACGGCTACCTGGAGAAGCCCGTCACCTGGGACAAGCTCGAAGCCGCCCTCGCCCGCCTCAAGACCCAATCCAACCCGACGAGCCCTTGAAGCATCCGCCGGGCTCGCCGAAAAACGCCGCTGACCCCAACCTCTATCCCGAGGGGGGTTCAAGCTCGGTTTACTGGCCCGGAAGCGACTTGTCTGCCTCCCCTCTCCCGGAGGGAGAGGGGGCCAGAAGACTCCTCGTTGTCGATGTTCGCGGACGAGGATGGGTCGAGGGTGGGAGGCGGTTGGCTTCGTTTTTCCCCGATGGCTTCAACCCGGCGGATCTTCGATCACCCCATCGCGGAGGGCCTCGCGTGCGAGTCTTGATGACGGGCGGCTATGGGTGCATCGGGTCGTGGGTGGCCCGGGAACTGGTCGCGGGGGGCGACGAGGTCTGGATCTTCGACCTCAATGAAGACCGGCACCGGCTCGACTTGCTCCTCGAGGCCGACGCCCTGGCCCGGGTCCATTTCGTCCCCGGGGACGTCGCCGACGCGGCGGCCGTCCGCGCGGCGACCGAGCGGGTCGGGGCGACCCACTTGCTCCACCTCGCCGGCTTGCAGGTGCCGACGTGCCGGGCCGACCCCCTGCTCGGGGCCCGGGTCAACGTCCTGGGGACCCTGGCCGTCTTCGAGGCGGCGTGCGCCCTGAAAGGGCAGGTCGAGCGGGTCGTCTACGCCAGCTCGGCGGCGGTCCACGGCCCGGCCGACTCGGGGGTCGCCGGCCCGGTCGGCGACGAGGTCCGGCTCGCCCCGACGACCCATTACGGGGCGTTCAAGGTTTGCAACGAGCTGAACGCGCGGGTCTACTGGCTCGACCGGGGGATCTCCAGCGTCGGCCTCCGCCCGTGGACCGTCTACGGGGTCGGGCGCGACTTCGGGGTGACGAGCGAGCCGACCAAGGCGATCAAGGCGGTCGCCGCCGGCCTTTCCTACGCGATCAGCTACGGCGGGCTCCAGGACCTCCAATACGCGGGCGACGTGGCTTCGATCTTCCTCAAGGCCCTGACCGCCCCGTTCGAGGGGGCCGACGCCTTCAACATCCGCGGCGCCGTGGTCCCGATCGGGGCGTTCGTCGAGGCGCTCCGCGACGCCTCGGGCGTCGACCGGGTGACCCACGGCGACCGCCAACTCCCGATCGCCCCCGACCTCGACGACGCGCGGCTCGAAGCCCGGCTCGGGCCGCTCCCCCGGACCCCGCTGGCCGCCGGCGTGGCCGAAACCTACCGCCGGTTCGTCCGGCTCCAGGAAGAAGGCCGGCTCGACCTGGCGGAACTCGCCCTTTGAAATAAGCCCGGCCCCACGATGGCGGGGCCGGGCGTATCAATTCAGCAACCTTTGATTCGATTTATTTCGGGGTGGCCGGGGAGGCCGCCTTGGTGGCGGGTGGCGCGCCGCCCGGGGTGGGGGCGGAGGCGGGGGCCTTGGGGAACAGGTCGGCGGGCATCGGCTTGATGTCGATCTTGGCCGTCTTTCGCATCTCGGCGACGATCTTCTCCTGGAGGTCGACCGTATACTCGCTGAGGACCAGGAGCTTGCTCTCCTCGAAGTTCGTGGGGGCGCCGTCCTTGCGGTCGGTCACCTGGATCAGGTGGTAGCCGTAGGGGGTTTCGACCGGGTCGGAGATCGACCCCTTCTTGATGGCGAAGGCGGCGGCGGTGAAGGTCGCCTCGAACGTCCCCCGGCGGGTGAAATAGCCGAGGTCGCCGCCGGCGGGGCTGGTCTTGTTCCCGTCGTCCTCGGAATATTTGTTGGCGGCGTCGGCGAAGCTGATCCTGTTGCCGTCGATCTCGGCCTTGATCGCGAGCAGCTTCTGCTTGACCTTCTCCTTCTCGGCCGCCGGGGCGGCGGGGTCGACGCGGAGGACGATGTGGCTGGCCTTGACCTGGGTACGGTTGAAGACGTCCTTATGCTCTTCCATGTACTTCTTGAGCACGGCGTCGGGGGCCACGGACTTAATGTAGCGGTGCCATCGGAGCGACTTCTTGATCTCTTCGCGGATCAGGGGGACGGTCAGGCCGGCGCTGGAGATGGCGACGTTGATGTCGCGGCCGTCCTTCTTGAGATCGGCGGCGTTCCGCTCGAATTCGGCGTCGACTTCCTTCTCGGTGATCGGGATGTTCTGCTTGGCGAGGAATTGGCCGACTAGGCGGTAGTTGGCCTGGCCTTCGATGCCGACCTCGAACATCTGCTGATCGCTGACCTGTCCGGGCGGGATGCCCACGCTGTTGAGGTGCTGGTACAGGTCGCCCCGGGTGATCGGCTCGCCGTTGACGATGGCGAGCACCTGGTCGAGGATCGCGGGGCGGGGCGGGGCGGCGGCGGCCTTGCCGGGCGCGGCGGCCTTGCCGGGCGCGGCGGCCTTGCCGGGCGCGGCGGCCTTGGGCGGGGCGGCGGCCCCCTTGGGCTGGCCCGTGCCGGGCGCCTGGGCACCGGCGATCGTCGCGATCGCGACGGTGATCGACGCGGCGAGGCCGGAGCGGACGAACTGACGCATCGGGTCGGATCTCCCTGATGAAGCCTGCTTCCTGGACCGGCTCGCCTCGCGACCCGGATCGGTCGATTCTAGCGGCCCCGGCCCATTTCCGCCGCGCCAATTTCCGGAGGGGCTTGCCGCCGCGCCTCAGGGCTCGCCGGCCCGCTTGAGCCGGCCCAGGAATTGGCGGCCGTACTCCCCGATCGGGAGGTCGAGCGCGGGCAGGTCGAAGTTGGTCGGGTCCGAAGGCCAGCGCCGGACCACGAGCCAGCTCAGATAAGTGAGCAGCCCGTACATCGCCAGGGTCGACCACGCCGACGGCGCCCACAGCTTGATCGCCGTGCCGAACGCCTTGTTGACCCGGGCCCCCTTGAGGTCGACGCTGCAAATCTCGTCGAGGAGCAGGTGCGAGAAGAACCCGACGGCCACCGCCCCGGCGATCAGGAGGCGGAGCCCGTGATACCGGCTCGGGTAACAAAGGTAGGTGGCCAGGCCCCAGACCGCGCACGTCGGTAGGCTGTGGCTGATCCCCCGGTGCTTCGAGAGCCGGGACAGGACCCGGCGGAGCCCGTGGCGGACCAGGACGAAGGCCAGGACCGTCGACCAGAGGCGGAACTCGAAGGTCGGCGGCGGCTGGAACTGGCCCACCGCCGTCCAGGCCGCCACCGCGGCCAGGACGCCGAGGATGCCCGTGAACCCTTTCAACTCGACCCCCGAGGCGGAGTCGAGGTCCGGCAACAAGCCGCCCAGGGTCGTGAACAGGGTCGCCACGGTCCCGTAGAACCAGTGGACGCCCAGGAGCACGAACGCCCCGACCGAGTACAGTCCACCCAGGATCGACGCGAAGGTGATGTGCTGGCGGTAGTTGCCCATCGATTGGAGTCACCCCGGCGACGCCTCGCCCGGCGCCGGGACGGTGGCGACGGGCGACCTCGGCCCGTTCAGGCCGCCGGGAGCAACCAGCGGCGAATCCGGGCGAGTTCGCCGGTCCAGTCGGGTCCGGTCCGGCGGCGACCATACGCATCGTACAACAGGTCGAGGGTCTCGACCAGATGGCGGAGGGCGTCGACCCGGGCGACGTGGAGGTCGTTGCCCGAGGCCCCCTCGATCTTGGGCAAGGCGGCGCCGGAGACGGCCAGGGTCTCGGCCTGGAGGGTCAGGTTGTATTCCGAACCGTGGCGGACCAGGATCAGGCCGGCCTTGCGCGGGAGCTTGCCGGCCTGGAGGGCCCGGAACGCCTCGGGGAGGCGGGTCGGCCCCTCGTTGGTGAGCTGGCCGCGGCCGGTCTCGCCCCGGGGGCAGTCGAGGGTCAAGGTCTTGGACATCATGACCGTCACTTCCGACCCGTCGGGCAGGGCGATCGTGTCGCCGTCGGCCTGGAGGAGGTGCCAGAGCCAGATCAGGAACTCGTTGCCCCAGTAGTCGGGCCGCTCGTAGTCCGACCCCGACCAGGCGACCGAGGAATGGCCGTCCTCGCCGATGTAGCCGACCGGGCCGACGTTCTCGACGGCCTGGGACTCGCCGCGATCCTCGGCCATCGACCGGGCCAGGCTCCCGGCGCTGATCGGCTCCAGGATGCGGTCGAACGTCTCGCGGAACAGGGTCTGGAGCCGGTCGAGGACGGACAGGCTGGCCGTCCCGGCATAGAGGATGTTGGACTGGCCGTCCCAGAGGATCGGATAATGGGCCATCCGGCGGAACCGGCCGTCGGCGGCCTCGGCCTCGGCGCGGGCCCTGGCGGCCTCCTTGGCCTCGGCCCGCTGGGCCTTGGTCGCGAACCCGCTGGGGTTCATCTTGGCCCGCGCGTCGGTCTCGATCCGGGTGTAGGCCCGGAGGAGCGAGCCGGGGATCTTGTCGGTGTCGACCCGGAGGGCCAGGTGGAGCGCGTCGTTGACGACGTTCTTGACCGGGTCGAGGTCGGTGTCGAGGACGTGGTTCCCCCCCGCCCAGCCGACGCTGATCCCGTCGGTCGGCTCGCCGGTCCCGTGACGGCCGATGGCGTGCTGGCGGGCCAGTTCGAACAGGTCATCGCCGAACGGCAGGGGGGCGGCGCCGCCGACCCGGAACCGGACATACGTCAAGCGACCATTCAAGAAGCCCATGACGGCCCTCCTTAAGCCGGGCCCCCGCCGGGTCGACGCCATCCGTCGCCGACCCCGAAGGCCCCTTCGAGGGAGTTCATCGGCCCCGCCCGCGCGGCGACTCGACCGTTTCCCGGCCCGCCAGCCCGGGCGATCGTCGGGCGATCGCATCAGCCCAACCTTGCCGGTCAGGTGAAGTTGTTGAATTGCAAGGGGTACTCCGGCCCGTTCTCCTTCAGATAAGCGATCACCGCCTGGAGGTCGTCGACCTTCTTGGCCGTGACGCGGACCTTGCTGTCCATGATCTGCGACTGGACCTTGAGGCCGATCCCCTTGATCTGCTTGACCATCTTCTTGGCGTCGTCGGACTCGATCCCGACGTGGAGGGTGATGACCTCGCGGACCGAGTCGTGGGTCGCCTCCTCGAGCTTGCCCCGCTTGAGGGCGTTGACGGCCACCCCGCGCTTGGCCATCTTCTCCTTGAGCATCTGGATCACGGTGTCGATCTGCCCCTTGTTGTCGGCCGCCAGCGTCAGCTTGTTCTCCTTCTTGTCGTACTCGATCGACGCCTTGGTCCCCTTGAAGTCGTACCGGACGGCGATCTCGTGCTGCGCCTGCACGACCGCGTTATGCATCTCGGCGGTGTTGATCTCGCTGACGATGTCGAACGTATGATTGTCGGCCACGGCTGGCAAAGCTCCGCGTTCGGGGGACGGTGGGATGGTCTCGGGTCGGTTCAGGCGGGCGGGGCGGGGGCCGCGGCGTCGTCGCCGAAGATGTCCGCCATCGGGATGCGCAGGCCCGGCAAGAACGCGCCGCAATCGAGTTCGCCCGCGCGATCGACCAGCCGGACCGAGGTCGGCCCGTCATAGACATAAATCATCTCGATCTCCGCGTAGATGATCCAGACGCACGAGATGCCGGAGTCGAAGTATTCCAGGATCTTCGATTGGATCTCGAAGGCATAGTTCGACGGACTGACGACCTCGACGGCCAGTTCGGGCACGATGGTCCAGGTGTCGCCGGTAGGGAGTTTTCCCTTCGGATTCAATCGCTCTTGGGAGACGAAGATCAGATCGGGCCTGCGTCGAGGCCGATCGTGCTTGCCAAGGTCGAGCAGGACCTCGACCATCGCGAGTCCAAGGCGCCTTGGCACGGCGAACTTGTTGATGAGGTAAGCAAGGTGGTTCGCGAAGAGGACTTCCTTGTTGCCCACCGGTTTATTGATCCGAATGCCATCGATGATTTCGTAGAGACGATCGTTCTCATCGATCCGGATATTCGGCTCGGATGCAACCGAAACCGTGCTGGTCAAGACCTCTGGCGTCATAGCCATTTCGCCTCCAAGGCTTGAAATAAAGGTTCCAGGTCGACGTTTCCCCCGGTGATGATGATACCCACCCGCAGGCCCTCGACCGGCAAATGGCGGTCCAGGACGGGGGCGACCGGCACGGCGCAGGAGGGTTCGATGATGATCTTGAACCGCTCCCAGACGAACCGCATGGCCGCCAGGATCTCGGGTTCGGTGGCGGTGACGATGGCGTCGACGTGGCGGCGGATCACGGCGAACGGCCGCTCGCCGAGGGATGTCCTCAGGCCGTCGGCGACGGTCTTGGGGTCGGTGGACGGCTGGATCGCGCCGGACAGGAGCGAGCGCAAGGCGTCGTCGGCCGCCTTGGGCTCGGCTCCGATGACGCGACTGGCGGGGGACGTCCCCTTGACCGCCAGGGCCGTGCCGGCGAGCAGTCCCCCGCCGCCGACGGGGCAGAGGACGAGGTCGAGCGGGCCGGCCTGGTCGAGCAGTTCGAGCGCGGCCGTCCCTTGCCCTTCGATCACGGCCCAGTCGTCGAACGGGTGGACGAGGGTCGAGCCCTGGCGGGCGACGAGGTCGGCGACGGCGGCCTCGCGGGCGGCGAGGGTTGGCTCGCAGGGGACGACGGTGGCCCCGTATCCTTCGGTGGCCGCCCGCTTGATCGCCGGGGCGGTCCGGGGCATGACCACGGAGACCGGGACGCCCAGCCACCGGCCGGCCTGGGCCAGGGCCTGGCCGTGGTTGCCCGAGGAGTGGGTCACCACCCCCCGGGCCCGGTCGGCCTCGTCGAGCCGGAGCAGGGCGTTCATCGCCCCCCGGATCTTGAAGGCGCCGACCTTCTGGAAGTTCTCGCATTTGAGGAAGACCGACCCGCCGGACCGCCCGTCGAGCGTCCGCGAGGTCAACACCGGCGTCCGGTGGACCCAGGGCGCCAGCCGATCGGCGGCGCCGCGGATGTCGTCGATCCCGATGGCCACGGGTGGGAACGTCCCGGCGTCGGTCGCCATCGGCTCGACTCCTCGGTGAGAAAGGCCCGTTGTTTTACGAATGACCGGTCCTCGGCGATCGCTTTTCACGACAGGCGGGGTCCGATCCAGTGAAACTATGGCGGTTATTTCAGTCGAAGTTTCCAGATCCAGCCGATCGGCCTCAAAGATAGTCGCTCGGCGACACGACGCGAAGACCTGTTGTCCGCGGAAGTGCTATAAAACAACATCCGATTTTCTTTGATGGGCGTCGACGCCCAGGCCGCGGTAACCGCCGCGGCATGACCGCGTCCACGATGATCGGGGTGGGTCCAAACCCCCGCTTCGGCGCCCCGCGCCGAAGCGCGCGGTGTGTGACAGACGGCGGTGATCTTGCGACCTTCGAGCATCATGGCCCACGGCCCAAGTTCGCCCCGAAGGAGTTCATCCCACTCGTCGGGTTCCCACCAAGGAGATGGTCGCAAGTCGCGAAGCATCTCGGGCGGATGCAGGTCGGATCGCACGATCGTGGAAGTGCTCGGATATTCCGCGCCTGCCGTGATCAGGTAACTCGGCCCCGAAGTTTGCTCGACGGCACCGAGACCGCTCAGCATCTCGCGGCAGCGGTCCAGATCCACGGGAGGCCGCGAGGGATCTCGGTCCTTGGACTCGGGCCGACTCAATTCAACCAACCTTTGTGCAAGGTCGCGCGGGAGTTCTTGGCTCACGCAGGCCTTGGCGTGGGTGGATGTCACCAAGAAAACGACGTGCGGTTGCTGCTTGAAGCGTCCATGAACATCTTCTCCCCACAGGGTTTCCCTCTCGATCTGGAGCAAGTCGGCATCAGTCATGTTTGATCTCATTGTCGAGGAAGCCGCCGTCGTCCAAGCTGCTCATGAGGCGAGGAACATTCCCGCCGGAACGGCGATACCCGACTTCCGTCCATCCTGGAAGATACGCGATGAGTGTTCGCCCACGCGGAGATCCCGATGCTTCGCGCGCAACAGATAGGGGTCATGGGCGGATTGCCCGTCCGGCTCCAGTCCCGATCTCCTGTTCGGGCGACAACTCATCGCGTAACTCTTGCCTTCGCCAAGGGCGCTTCCGGTTTGTTCATTTGATCAGGCTGTAGTCGGTCGGGTTCAAGAAGACCGAGTCGACCTTCTTGACGATCTTGCCGTCCTGCTCGCTCGCGGCCTGCGCGGCCTTCCAGACGGGGTCGGACGTGAACGCCTTCCACGAGGCGACGGCGGCTTCCCTGCTCGGGTACGCGAGCAGGTAGATCAGCTTGTCGTCCTTGCCGTCCTTCGCTTCCATCGGGGTCCAGAAGCCGATCAGCTCGATCCCGTGCTTCTTGAACAGGTCGCAGGTGTGCTCGCGGAACCGCTTGTTGAGGGCGGGCAGGCGGCCTTCGTGGGTGTAGTACGTCCGCATCTCGAAGACGCGGTCCTTGCCGGGGGAGGCTTCCGGCTTCTGGGCGGCCAGGGCGACGCCGACGCCGGCGGCCAGCAACGCGACGATCAGGATCGGGCGATTCATCGGGGTCGCTCCAGGGGAGTTCGAAGGGGCGGACAGGACGTCCCCAGGATACGGCCCTCGAGACCGGCGGGGCAAGCGTCGCCCGACCGGCGGACCCGCCCGCTCGCGACGCTGGCCCGCTTGACTCCCCCCTCGGGGGCGTCGTAGAGTGAATCGATCGCATCCACGCCAGCGGCCCCCGGCCCTCGGTACTCCCCTCGAAGCGACCGGGTCGCGGCCGTCCGACCACCCTCGATGTCGCCCCTCCGATGGAGCCGTCCATGCTCCGACGCCTCGTCTTGCCGGCCCTGGCCCTGCTGGCCGCGACGACGCCGGCCCCGGCCGCCGTCGACCCCCGGTTCGCCGCCGACTTCGTCCAGGGGCTCCGGGAGAAGGGCTATTACGACCTGGCCCTCGACTACCTGGACCAGGTCCGCCGGTCGCCCGACACGCCGCCGGAACAGAAGCGGACGATCGAGTACCAGGAGGGCAAGACCCTGATCGAGGCGGCGGCCCACGCCACCGACCCCGAGGCCAGCCGCGACCGGCTCGAACAGGCCAAGGTCAAGATCGAGGCCTTCGTCAAGGCGAACCCCGACCTCCCCGAGACGACCGAGGCCCTGGTCGACCTCGCCCACCTCCTCTACGAGCGGGGCCGGACCGAGGTCGACCTCGCCGGCGACGCCCGCGCCCCGGCCGAGAAGGACAACCGCCTGGCCGCCGCCCGGGGCTATTACGCCAGCGCCCGCGAGGCCTACAACCGGGCCTTCGAGCGGCTCAACGCCAAGCTGGCCGCCTATCCCAAGTTCATCCCGGCCGACAACCCCAAGAAGGCCGAACGCGAGACGGTCCGCAACGCGGTGATGATGGCCGAGTTGCAAAGGGCCGTCGTCGACTACGAGGAAGCCCAGACCTATCCGCCCGGCGCCGCCGAGCGGCTCGCCCTGCTCGACAAGGACGTGGCCGCCTTCGACGAGCTTTACAAGCGGTATCGCCTCCAGATGGCCGGCCTGACCGCCCGGATGTGGCAGGGGAAGTGCTACGAGGAGCAGGGCAAGCTCGGCGAGGCGATGGGCATCTACAACGAGCTGATCGACCACCCCGACCCGGCGCTCCGGCGGCTCCAGAAGCAGGTCGACTACTTCCGGATCATCGTCATGGCCAAGCGGAAGGACTTCGCCCTGGCCGCCGACGAGTGCGTCCGCTGGCTCGGGGCGTTCCCCAAGGACCGCCGGTCGTTCGAGGCCCTCGGCGTCCAGTACGAGCTGGGCAAGAACATCCTCGCCCAGCTCCCCAAGCTGTCCGGCGCCGACCGCGACAAGGCGATCAAGGCCGCCTCCGAGAGCCTGGCCGACGTCGTCCGGGTCGTCTCGCCGTTCAAGCCCGACGCCCTGGCCCTGCTCCAGAAGTACCGGCCCAACGTCGCCCTGAACGCCGCCGACGTCTCGAAGTATAGCTACGACGACGCGATGGCCCAGGCCGAGCAATCGATCGCGACCCTGGAATACGACAAGGCCATCGCCCTGCTCAAGGTCGCCATCCGCAAGGCCGACCCGCTCAAGGACCCGGCCAAGGTCAACCGATCGCGGTACACCCTGGCCTTCTGCTGCTATATGACCCGGCGCTATTACGAGGCCGCCGTCCTCCTCGAATTCATCGCCCGCCGCTACCCCAGCGGCGAGTGGTCGGCCAAGGCCGGCGACCTCGCCATGAACGCGCTGGTCGAGGCCTACAACGCCAGCACCGGCGGGGGCCGGACCGTCGAGCTCGACCGCCTCCTCGAACTGGCCCGCTACATGGCCGCCACCTGGCCCGAGGCCGAGCAAGGCGACTCCGCCCGGCTCCAGATCGGCCTGGTGTCGATGGGCCGGGGGCAGTATCCCCAGGCGATCGCGTCGTTCGACGCGGTCCGGCCCGCCTCGGCCCGCTGGATCGACGCCCAGGCCGCTTGCGGGGGGGCCCACTGGAAGCAAAGCCTCGCCCTCCGCGAGAAGGGGGACGAGAAGGGGGCCGAGGCCGAGGCCGCCCGGGCCGTCGACAAGCTCAAGGTCGCCCTCAAGGCCCGCAAGGACGCCAACGCCCCCGACACCGAGCCCGGCGTCATCAACGACTCCTGCGACCTCGCCACGATCGACCTCGAGATCGGCAAGGCGCCCGAGGCCATCGCCCTGCTCGACCCGATCGCCCGGAAGCTCGCCGCCAACCGCTCGGCCTCCTCCGCCCCGCTGGCCGCCCGGGTCGTCGCCGGGATGCTCCGCGGCCACGTCGCCATCGGCAAGGTCGACCAGGCGATCGACGACATGAAGACCCTGGAATCGATCGGCGGCCCCGGCAACACCTCGGCGCAGCTCTATCTGGAACTGAGCCGGCTCCTCGACCGCGAGATCGAAACCCTCCGGAAGCGAGACGACCGGGCCGGCCTGGCGCGGACCGAGGACGCCTACCGGCAATTCCTCAGGGCCATGGTCGCCAGCAAGTCGGGCCAGTCGTACCAGTCGCTCCGATGGGCCGGCGACAACCTGCTCAGGCTCGGGTCGTCCAAGGAAGCCGTCGACGTCTACGCCGGCATCCTCAAGCTCTACGGCCAGGACCCCGCGTTCCTCAAGACGCCCAACGCCGCCGACAACCTCCTCGGGGTCAAGATCAAGCTCGTCGCCGCGCTCCGGGGGGCGGGGAACCTGTCGGAGGCCGAGACCCTGCTCGTCGAGATCCTCGAGGCGAACAAACGCCTCCTCGAACCCCAGCTCGAAAAGGGCTACCTCCTCGACGCCAAGGCCGAGGCGAAACAAGGGACCTGGGCCGACGCTTACGCCCACTGGAAGGGGCTCGCCCTCAAGCTGGTCAACGCCAACCCCAAGCCGGTCGCTTACTTCGAGGCCTGGTATCGGGCGGCCGTCGCCCTCCAGAAGCAAGGCAAGCCCGACCTCGCCCGCAAGACCCTGGCCAGCGTCATGGGCCTATCCCGCGACCTCGGCGGCCCCGAGATGAAGGCCAAGTACCAGGCCCTGGTCAAGCAGATCGGCAAGTGATCGTCCCCTCCCGAAGGCCCCGGGGCCCTTTCACCAGGATCGAACCGTGATGTCGGACCGACGCTCCCGCCCCTGGATCATCCTGGCCTCGTCGCTGGCCCTGCCGATGGTGGCGATCTCGACCAGCCCGGCCGACCTGGTGACCTTGACCGCCGACGCCACGACCAAGGGGGACGCCAAGGGCATCATCCGCGGGACGGTCGTCTCGGAGGGCCCGACCAAGGTCGAGGTCAAGCTCGGCAACACCGTGACGCCGATCCCGACCAACGAGGTCGCCTCGATCGTCTACGACGGCCACCCCGCGAGCCTGGACCAGGCCCAGGCCAAGGAGGCCGCCAACGCCCTGGCCGAGGCGGCCGAACTCTACAAGAAGGCGGCGGCCGAAGCCTCGGCCAAGCCGTTCGTCGCCCAGGACGCCCTCTTCGGCCAGGCCCGGGCGCTGACCGAGCTGGCCCTGACCGACGCGAGCAAGGCGGCCGAGGCGATCGCGACCCTCGACGCCTTCGCCCGGGCCCACAAGACCGGGCGCCACGTCGGCCCGGCCTTGGAAGCCCTGGCGAAGCTCCAGATCGCCCGCGAGAACTTCACGGGCCTGGAATCGACCCTGGCCAGCCTGTCCCAGCTCCCCAAGGGGGACGACCGGGCGGCGATCCTCCGGATCAAGGTCCTCACCCGCAAGGGGCAGCTCGACCAGGCCGTCGCCGAACTCGACAAGGTGATCGCCTCGGCCCCCGAAGGCTCGACCAAGCGGCGCGACGCCCAGCTATCCAAGGCCGAGAACCTCGTCGCCCAGAAGAAGTTCCCCGAAGCCGAGGCCACCGCCCGCGCCGTCATCAAGGGGGCCACCGCCGAGGATGCCGCCACCCAGGCCGCCGCCCACAACGCCCTGGGCGACTGCCTCCGCGCGGCCGGCCGGACCAAGGAAGCCCTCCTCGCCTACCTCCACACCGACCTCCTCTTCAGCCGCGAGAAGGACGAGCACGCCAAGGCCCTCGCCCAGATCGCCCAGATCTGGCGCGAGCTGAACCGGGCCGATCGCGCGGACGAAGTCCTCGAACGGCTCAAGCAGGAATATCCCCGGAGCCCCTACACCACGACCGCCACGCCCCGGTGAATCGAGCATCAAAGAATCGAAGAGTTTAACCGCCAAGTACCCAAGGTTGTAAAGAGGGGAGAAGAGGAAAGATCTCTTGAATTCTTTCCCGCCTTCCTCCGCGAACATGGCGCCTTGGCGGTTCAATTCTTCCATTCGATTTCAAAGCAAGAGCTGGTCCAGGCCGGACAGGCCGATCGGCTCGCGGCTGGCGATCGGCTCGGCGTGGCGGACGCCCGCCGTGTTGCCCCAGAACCGGGTCCGGTCGAACACGGCGTCGATCACCCCGGGCCGGCCCGGCGGCTGGTTGTCGACCAGTTGCGATCGGTAGCACTCCACGGCGGCTCGCTTGGCCTCGGCCTGGTCCGAGATGTCGAGCAGGAAGCTGGGCCGCTCGACGATCTTGAGGTGGACGCTGAAATAGTAAAGGATGCGGGACGGGTGGAACGGCTCGCCGGGCATGTCGGTCTTGGACAGCTTGCTCCAGAACCGGGCGGCCTCGACGAGCTGGGTCGCCGCCGTGTGGTCGGGGTGGGCGTCTTCCCAGAACGGGGCGAACAGCAAGCGGGGCCGGACCTCGCGGAAGACCGAGGCCAGGGCCCGGCGGTGGAGCAAGGTCGGCTCCAGGCTTCGATTGGGCAGGCCCAGGTTGCGCCGCCACCGCAAGCCCAGCGCCTCGGTGGCGGCGGCCGTTTCCCGGGCCCGGATCTCGGGGGTGCCGAGCGGGGTCGGCTCGCCGCTGGTCAGGTCGAGGATGCCGACGGACCACCCGCTCGCGATCAGCCGGACGATCGTGCCGCCCAGGCCCAGCTCGGCGTCGTCGGGGTGGGGGGCGATCACCAGGGCATCGAGCATTGCGGGCCGGACTCCGGTGCGGTACGATGACGCCCTTCGCCCCGGCCGGTCGCCGGGGCAATCGCGCCCGTTCGAGATCAGACGAGGTGACTCGTGGCTTATCGCCCTCGCAAGAAAGAGCACGCCAAGACCAAGCGCCACCGCTGCAAGCACTGCGGCGGCTCGATCCGGAAGCGCTCCGTCCGCTGCAAGAAGTGCAGCGAACCCCAGCGCTGAACGTCGAGGCGAGGTGAGGGGACCGGCCCCGCCCCGGGTCAATCCTCGGGGCGGTTCCCGGGGGCAAGGCCGGTCTCGCTCGCCCGGGCCAGGACGCGCAAGGTCAGGTCGGACGCGACCCGGACCTGGCAGGATAGGCGGACGTCGGGGCCGAACGAGGCCTCGCGGGCCAGGCGTTCGCGCTCGTCGTCGTTGAGCGGGCCGGCGTCGCCCGCCACGACCTGGACCCGGCACGTCGTGCACTTGGCGACCCCTCCGCAGCGGTGGAGGATGTCGACGCCGGCGTCCTCGATGGCCAGGACCAGCTTCTTGCCCGGCTCGACCTCGAAGGATGGCCCGCCCTCGATCGTCACGGTTGGCATGCGTCGTCGGCTCCGATGGCGCGGTTGGAGGAAGGTCGCGGGCGAGATTCGACCCAGCGTACCGGCCCCCGGCCCGCCCGACAAGCCAGCAAGCGTGGGACGCCCATCCCGGCCGCGAAGCTGGGGCCGGGATGGGCGTCGGGAGATCGTCCGGCGGCGTGGGCCGATCAGACCTGGTCGATCTTGACGCTCCGCTGGTCGCGCTCGGAGCGGGCGTGATGCCAGATCAGGTCCATGACCCGTTTCGGGTCGTCCACGCCGGCGACGTAGAAGGTCGGCATGTCCTTGTCGCTGGAAACCACCACCACCGTCCCCAGGCCGAGCATCCGGTCGAGCAGGCTTTGCTGGCGGGTGAAGACGTCCTTGAGGCGGAGCAATTCGAGCATGTCGCGGCGTCGATGGACGATCCCCGTCGAGACGAACAGCCGGCGGGTCGTCAAGCGGTAGTAATGGCTGTAGCGGGCCCGCATCATCCGGAACCCGAACCAGATCCAGAGGATGACCACCACCACCCCGGCGACGATCGCCACCGAGCTCGACCGCTGGGTTTCCATGCCCCAAGTGTAGATGGCCAGGGCCACCCAGCCGGCGCTCAGGAGGCCGGCGAAGACCAGCCTACCGATGAAGTTCCTCATCGAGTAGCGACCTTCCCAGACGACCAATTCCCCCTCGACCCCGGTGCCGGCGACCGGGTCGGTGTTCGCGCCGGTGTCGGCCCGCTGTTCCGCCCCCTCGGTGGTCCCGGTCGGTTGGGGGACGCCTTGCGAGTAGAGAGGGCTCGGCTCCGAGCCCGGGTTGGTCGCCGGCGCCGGGGCGATGTTGGCGGTGGAGACCGACGTCACGGGGGTCGTCGCCTTGAGCGGGCTGGGATCGGTCGCGGCCATGAAATCGTCCCCTGGGCGTTGGGAAATCCGGCGGGTGGGCTGCACCGTCGCGGCTTGATCCGCCAGGCTTCCCATGCAAGCCCTATGCCGATCCGACGGATCTCCCGGGTCTTGCTGGAGGTAGGAAGGGCTGGCGTTTGGGGGAGCCTTCGCGATACTATCCGCCTTGAGCCCGGATGGCCCGATCCGGTCGGGCGACGAGGATTCCATCGACACCGAGGGGACGAGCATGGCCGGTCAGGTGAACGTCGTCGACAAGCTCAGGGATCTGGCCCGGAACCTCTGGTGGACCTGGCAGCCCAACGTCCTCGGCATCTTCCGCGACCTCGACCCCGACCTTTGGCGCGAGACCGGCCACAATCCCGTCGAGTTCCTCAACCGGATCCCCGCGACGGACATGGACCACCTGTCCGACGTCGTCCTCCATTCCCGGATCGACTACGCTTCGAGGCGGCTCTCGGAGTACCTCAAGGACCCCGAAACGTGGGCCTCGGTGCATGCCAGCACCTTGCGGACCCGGCCGGTGGCCTACTTCTCGGCCGAGTTCGGGCTCCACGAAAGCCTGCCGATCTACTCGGGCGGGCTGGGCGTCCTGGCCGGCGACCACCTCAAGAGCGCCAGCGACCTGGGCGTGCCGCTGATCGGGGTCGGCCTGCTCTACGCCGAGGGGTATTTCCGCCAGTCGCTCGACGCCGAGGGGTGGCAGAAGGAGTCGTACCTCGACAACAACCCCGACCTCCTGCCGATCGAGCCGGCGCGGGGGGCCGACGGCCGGCCGATCACGATCGCCATCGAGACCCATGCCGGGACCCTCCGGGCCCGGGCCTGGAAGGCCCAGGTCGGGCGGATCTCGCTCCTGCTGCTCGACTCCAAGGTGGATGGCAATTCCGAGTCGGACCGGGCCCTGACCTCGCGGCTCTACGGGGGCGACGCCCGGGTCCGGATTCGTCAGGAGTTGCTCCTGGGCGTCGGCGGGGTCCGGGCGGTCGCGGCGATGGGGTTGCACCCGTCGGTCCTCCACCTCAACGAGGGCCATAGCGCGTTCGCCGGGCTGGAGATGGCCCGGTCGTTGATGGAGTCGGAGGGGTTGCCGTTCGGCGAGGCGGCCCGGACCGTGGCCCGGATGACCGTCTTCACCACCCACACGCCGGTCGCGGCCGGGCACGACCGCTTCCCCGCGGCGCTGGTCGAGGAGCACCTCGGCAAGGTCCGCGAGTCGCTCCACCTGTCGCCCGAGGATTTCCTCGGGCTCGGCCGGGTCTACCCGGGCGACGCCAACGAGCCGTTCTGCATGACCGTCCTGGCCCTGAAGCTCGACCGCCACGCCAACGGCGTCAGCGCCCTGCACGGCCAGGTGTCGCGGGAGATGTGGCACCCGCTCTATCCGAACCGGCCGGAGGAGGAGGTGCCGATCGGCCACATCACCAACGGCGTCCACGTCCGGAGCTGGGTCGCCCCCCAGATGCACCAGCTCTTCGACCGCCACCTCGGCCCCGACTGGCTCGGGACCATGAGCCGGCCGGCGACCTGGGCCGGGATCGACGGCGTCGACGACGGCGAACTCTGGGAAACCCGGCAGATCCTCAAGGCGGGCCTGATCGAGTTCGTGAGGCGCCGGCTCGTCGCCCAGGTCACGCGGCGGGGCGAAGGGGACGCCGCGATCGAGCGGGCCTCGAAGGTCCTCGACGTGGAGGCCCTGACGATCGGCTTCGCCCGCCGGTTCGCCACCTACAAGCGGGCCGGCCTGGTCCTCAAGGATGTCGAGCGGCTCGTCGGGCTGGTCAACTCCGCCGAGCGGCCGATCCAGTTCATCTACGCGGGCAAGGCCCACCCCGAGGACCGCTACGGCAAGGAGCTGATCCAGGGGATCGTCAAGCTCGCCCGCGACGCCCGGCTGGAACACAAGCTCGTCTTCGTCGAGGATTACGACATGAACGTCGCCCGCCACCTGGTCCAGGGGGTCGACGTCTGGTTGAACAACCCGAGGCGGCCCCAGGAAGCCAGCGGGACCTCGGGCGAGAAGGTGTTGCTCAACGGCGGCCTGAACTTCTCGATCCTCGACGGCTGGTGGGCCGAGGCTTATGATGGGACCAACGGCTTCGCCATCGGCCACGGCCAGGGGCACTCCGTCCCCTCGATCCAGGACGAACGCGACCACGAAGCCCTGATCGAGACCCTGACCGGCGAGGTCATCCCGCTGTTCTACCAACGCGACGCCTCGGGTCTCCCCCGGGAATGGATCGCCCGCCAGAAGTCGGCGCTCCGCGGGCTGGGCTGGCGGTTCAACTCGGACCGGATGGTCATGGATTACGTCATGAACAGCTACCTCCCCGCCGCCGGCGGCCTGTCCTGCTCGATGCCAAGGTCGTAGGGGCGACCCGGGGCCGCCCCCCAATCAGGGATGATCGATGACGGATGATTGATGGGTGAAGGATTCGCTCGGAATCCGGCGCTTTCCGCTCGCTGGCCCCGGTCACCCATCGACCATGACCCATCACCCATCCCGGAAGGCGTCCCCACTCCCCGCGATCAGCCGACCGCCCCCAAGGTATTCGACCCATGATCGGCCAGAAGCTCGGCTCGTTCTTGATCGAGGAGGAGTTGGGCTCGGGCGCGATGGGGATCGTCTACAAAGGAATCCACGAGGGGAAGAACCGCCCGGCGGCCATCAAGATCATCGCGGCCGAGCAGATGGGCAAGGGGAAGTCGTTCGAGCGGTTCCTCCGCGAGGCGACGATCCTCGAACAGTTCAAGCACCCCAACATCGTCCGCTACCTGGCCCGGGGCAAGTCGGGCAAGACGTATTATTACGCGATGGAGTACGTCTCGGGCCCGACCCTCGACCACGTCCTCCGGAAGCGGGGGCCGCTCCCGTGGCGGGAAGTGGTGGCCTTGGGCGTCCAGCTCTGCGACGCGCTCCAGTATTCCCACGATCACGGGGTGGTCCACCGCGACCTGAAGCCCTCGAACCTGATGGTCACCGAGAAGGGGCAGCTCAAGCTGACCGACTTCGGGATCGCCAAGGACCTCGACGCCACCGCCCTCACCGGGACCGGGCGGACCCTGGGCACGGCCGCCTACATGGCCCCCGAGCAGATCCGGGGGACGCCCGAGATCAGCCACAAGACCGACCTGTACGCCCTGGGCGCGGTCTTCTACCAGATGCTCACCGGCGAGCCGCCCTTCACCGGCGCCTCGGCCGTCGTCCTGATGCACGCCCACATCAACGAGCCCCCGCCGAGGCCCGGCGCCAAGGTCGAGGAGATCCCCAGGGCGCTCGACGACCTGGTCGTCACCCTGATGGCGAAGGCCCCCGCCGATCGCCCGTGGGACGCGGCGGCCGTCGGCCAGACCCTCCGCGACCTCCAGGATAAGGAGGCCCGCAAGGAAGCGATCCCGATGGTCTGGCCCGAGGCCGGGACCGCCGCGTCGCTGCCCACTCGGGCCGAGATCCTCGACTCAACCTTCGCGACCCGCAAGCCCGCCGACAAGAAGAAGGGTAAGCGGTCGCGGGACAACCGGGCCCGCCTGGAGATCGCCGGCCTCGTCGCCGCGCTCCTGGCGGTCGCCGGGCTGATCGCCTACCTCGTCCTGCCCCCGGGGTCCGGCTACCTGTACCGCCACGCCGAGGCCCTGATGGCCTCGGAGGAGCTGACCGACTGGAACCGGGCGCGCGACGACTACATCGACCCGCTCGATCGCCGGTTCCCCGGCCATCCGTACAAGCAGACGACCGAATCCTGGCGCGATCGGATCGACCTCCGGGTCGCCGAGCGCCGGGCCGAGACCCTGGAGAAGATCAACCTCGCCGCCATCAGCAAGCCCAAGACCGAGACCGAGGCGCTGTTCCAGCACACCTTCGAGGAAGCCGCCGCTTCCCGGAAGCTGAACCACGACGGCGACGCCGTCGCGCTCTGGCGGGCGATGGAGCAGTCCCTCGCCAAGGAGAAGGACGTCCGGGAAGACCGGGGGTGGTTCCTCCTGGCCCGCTCCCGCGCCGACGCGATCGAGAAGGTGATGCGGCGCCGTCGCGAGACCGTCGCCGAACTCCTGGCCAAGGCGACGGTCCCGGCCCCGTTGGCGACCAACGAGGCGGCCCTGAAATACCGGGCCGACGTCCTCCGGAGCGTCGTCGAGCGGTTCGGCAAGTATCCCGACCTGGCCGACCTCGTCGCCATCGCCCGGGCCGGCCTCCCCCCCGAGCCGGAAAAGGCCGGCGGCGACAAGCCCGGGCCGGCGCCCCCCGGGGGTTGATCGCCGGGAATCGCGGGGATCGCCCGTCGCCGAGCTTGCCGGTTGCGTCGGCGGGACCGGACGGGCATAATGAGGTTTTTCGGTGTCTCCCGCCGCAAAGCGGCGGGGGCGACGGCGAGACGAGATCCGAGGGACGACGACGGTATGTCCACGCCTTTGATGATCGAGGCCCACAACCTCAGCAAGCAGTTCGGGTCGTTCCTGGCCGTCCGCGACGTGTCGTTCACCGTCGGCAAGGGGGAAGTCGTGGCCTTCCTCGGCCCCAACGGGGCGGGCAAGACCACGACCATGCGGCTCCTGACCGGGTTCGTCGCCCCCACCAGCGGGTCGGCCCGGGTCGCCGGGATCGACGTCCAGGCCGACCGGATCGGCGTGGCCGAACGCCTCGGCTACCTGCCCGAGAACGGGCCCCTCTACTCCGACATGACCCCCGTCGGCCTCCTCAAGTTCTTCGGGGCCGCCCGGGGGCTCGACCGCAAGACCCTGGCCGACCGGCTCGGAGCCGTCCTGGCGCAGTGCTCGCTCGACTCCGTGGCCCACAAGCCGATCGGCAAGCTGTCCAAGGGGTATCGCCAGCGGGTGTCGATGGCCCAGGCGATCCTCCACGACCCGGACGTCCTGATCCTCGACGAGCCGACCAGCGGCCTCGACCCCAACCAGATCCGCGGGGTCCGCAAGCTGATCCGCGAGCTGGGCCAGTCCAAGACCGTCCTGGTCTCGACCCACATCCTCCAGGAAGTCGAGCCGATCGCGGCCCGCGTCCTGTTCATCCACGACGGCCGCCTCGTCTTCGACGGCAAGCCCGCCGACATGCGCCAGGGCGGGAAGTCCCTGGAAGACCAGTTCCACGCCCTTACGGCCCAGCCGGCCTGACCGCCCCGCCGCCCGCCCATCCGGAAGGACTCGGGACCCGGGACTCGGGACTGGATCGTCCAGCACCTTACCGAGACGCGACGTTCTCACGTCCTCGGCCGGGTCCCGCGACCGTCAGCCCTGAGCCCCCCAGTCCCGAGTCCTGAGTCCTGAGTCCTCCAGTCCCGAATACTGAGTCCGCGAGGTTGAACGGTGACCACGCTCCAGAAGAAGCCGACCGCCAGCCCGGCTCCGATCGGGCGGCCCGCCGCCGGCGGGCCCTGGCCGATCCGGTCCCACGCGATCCGGGCGGTCTTCGACCGCAATTTCCAGGCGTATTTCAGCAACCCGGCCGGCTACGTCTTCATCACGCTGTTCGTGCTGGTCGGCGCGTGGGCGGCGTTCTGGCGGCCCGAGTTCTTCGCCAACAACCTGGCGAACCTCGGGACCCTGAACGACTGGATGCCCTACCTGCTCCTGTTCTTCATCCCGGCCATCACCATGAGCGCCTGGGCCGAGGAACGGCGGCAGGGGACCGACGAACTCCTCCTGACCCTGCCGGCCCACGACATCGAGATCGTCCTGGGCAAGTACCTGGCCGCGCTGGGGATCTACACGGTGGCCCTGGCCTTCTCGCTGACCCACGTGGTCGTCCTGGCCTGGCTCGGTTCGCCCGACCCGGGGATCATGCTGGCCACGTATTTCGGCTACTGGCTGATGGGGGCGTTGATGATCGCCGTCGGCATGGTGGCGTCGCTCCTGTCGTCGAACGTGACGGTCGGGTTCATCCTCGGGGCCCTGTTCAACGCCATCCCGGTCTTCGCCGGCTTGCTCGGCCAGTTGTTCGACCCCCGGACCCGCCGCCTCATCGAGGACGGGTCGATCCCCTCGCAATTCCGCGACTTCGGGACCGGCGTCATCCCGGCCTCGGGCGTATTCTACTTCGCGTCCCTGGCCGTGGCGATGCTCTACCTCAACATGATCCTGCTCGGCCGGCGGCACTGGGCCGGCGGCGAGCGGAGCCGGGGCCTGGCCGGGCATTCGCTGGTCCGGGTCCTCGCGCTGGTCGTCGCCCTGTTCGGCCTGAACCTGCTGATCAACGGCCAGGGGTTGCGCGCGGACTTCAGCGCCGAGCAGATCTACACCCTGAGCGGCGAGTCGAAGGCGGCCATCAAGGCGATCCCGAGCGATCGCCCGGTCTACATCCAGGCGTTCTACAGCGCCCAGGTCCCCCGCGAATATGTCCAGGCGCGCGACACCTTGCTCGGCAAGCTCCGCGAGTTCGCCGCCCTGGGGGGCGAGAAGGTCCGGCTCAACCTGGTCGAGACCGAGCTGTTCTCGCCCGAGGCCCGCGAGGCCCAGAAGCGGTTCGGGATCGAGCCGAAGCGGGTCGTCAGCACCGAGGAAGCCCGCCAGTCGGCCTCGGAGGTGTTCCTGGGCGTGGCGTTCACCTCGGGCCTGGAAGAGGTGGTCGTCCCGTTCTTCGACCCCGGCCTGCCGACCGAGTACGAGCTGACCCGGTCGATCCGCGTCGCGTCGCGGACGGGCCGGAAAAAGGTTGGCATCCTCGCCACCGACGCCAAGATGCTCGGAGGCTTCGACTTCCGCTCGATGGGCCAGGAAACCGAGTGGCCGTTCGTCACCGAGTTGAAGAAGCAGTACGACGTGTCCTCGATCGCCGCCGACGCCCCGTTGCCCGGCGACCTCGACGTGATGCTGGTCGCCCAGCCGTCGTCGCTCAACCAGAAGGGGATCGACTCCCTGGCCGAATACGTCCGCCAGGGACATCCGACCCTCCTGTTCCTCGACCCGTTGCCGATGTTCAACCCGTCGTTGGCCACCGACGTCCCCAAGGCCCCCCCCGGCGGCCCGTTCGGCGGCGGCCAGCCCCCGGAGCCCAAGGGGAACATGCAACCCTTGCTCGACGCCCTCGGGGTCGACGCCCCGGGCGGCGAGATCGTCTGGAACACGTACAACCCGCTCCTCAACCTGCCCGACCTCCCCTATGAATTCGTGTTCGTCGGCCAGGGGAGCGGCGGCCCGGGCGCGTTCAACCCGGCCGAGGTCGCCAGCTCGGGGCTCCAGGAAGTCGTCCTGATGTTCCCCGGCGTCCTCCGGTCCCGGGCGAGCAGCCCGAGTTTCACCCCCTTGCTCACGGTGGGCGGCGTCGGCGGCTCGATCCCGTTCGGCGAGGCCGTCCAGCAGAGCTTCATGGGCGTCGGCGGGATCAACCCCAACCGCCGCCACGTCCCCAGCAACCGGGAATACGTCCTCGCCGCCCGGCTCCAAGGGAAGCCGGCCGAAGCCCGGGACGCCGACCCCAAGAAGGCCGGGGCCACGCCGGCGGCCGAGGTCAAGGCCATCGCCATCGCCGACCTCGACATCATCTCCGAGCAGTTCTTCGAGATCCGCCGCCGGAAGATCGACAACCTCGACTTCGACAACGTCACCTTCGTCCTCAACTGCGTCGACGTCCTGGCCGGCGACGACGCCTATATCGCCCTCCGGAAGCGCCGGCCGCACCACCGGACCCTGGCCCGTCTGGAGCAGCAGACCCGGAACTTCGTGGTCCAGAGCCAGGACGAGGCCAAGAAGGCCGAGGACGAGGCCCGCGATGCCCTCGACCGGGCCCAGAAGGCGCTCGACGCCAAGGTCGCCAAGATCCGCAACGACAAGGAAGCCGACGAGCGGGCCAAGGAGATCCGCCTGGGAGCCGTCGAGAAGGTCGAGAGCCGCCGGCTCGAGGTCGAGAAGGCCGCCATCGAGGACGACAAGCGGCGCAAGCTCCAGGACAGCCGGGCCAACAAGGAGCAGGCCATCCGGGCGATCGAGGGCCGCGTCCGCGTCGCCGCGATCCTCGCCGCCCCGCTCCCCGCGCTCCTCCTGGCCGGCCTGATCTTCGGCATCCGCTCCGGTCGCGAGAACCGAGGGGCCAACCCCAACCGACTCCTCACCACCAGCGGCCGACCGGCCCCCAAGGGGAAATAAGCACCCATGAATCGCGAGATGCGAAAAACCCTGGTGTTCGTCGCCGCCGCCGTGCTCATGACCGGCGCGGCGGTCCTCGGTCGCCTCGACCGTTCGAGCCGGCCCGAGGAGTTCAACGACCAGGGCAAGAAGTTCTTCGACGACTTCGACCCCACCACCTGCACCACCCTCGAAGTCGTCGACTACGACCCGGCGACCGCCCAGGTCTTGCCGTTCAAGGTCACCAACAAGGCCGGCAAGTGGGTCATCCCGTCCCACTACGACTACCCGGCCGACGCCAAGCAGCGCCTGATCGACACCGCCACCGGCGTGATCGGCCTGGTCAAAGGGTCGAACCGCTCCGACCGCGTCGACGACCACGAGGCCTTCGGCGTCATCGACCCCCTCGACCCCAAGGCGACCAGCCTCAAGGGGATCGGCAAGCACGTCACCCTCCGCGACGCTTCCGACAAGGTCCTCGCCGACTTCATCATCGGCAAGGAGGTGAAGGACCATCCCGACCAGCGCTACGTCCGCGTCCCCGGCCAGAAGCGGACCTACGGGGTCAACGTCAAGGTCGACCTGTCGACCCGGTTCGCCGACTGGATCGAGACCAACCTGCTCAAGCTGACCACCACCGCCACCCGCCGGGTCGTCATCGACCACAAGGGGTTCGACCCCGGGACCGGCAAGGTGGTCCCGGGCGACCAGATCGTCCTCGAACGCAAGGACGCTTCCAGCCCGTGGGCCCTCCAAGGGCTCCCCGAGGGCAAGGAGCCCAACACCGAGACGCTGCTCGCCCTCAACAACGCCCTGGGGGACCTCAAGATCGCCGGCATCCGGCCCAAGCCCGAAGGGCTGACCGCCGACCTCAAGGAAGCCCCCGGCGAGGTCAAGCCGACCACCCGCCAGGCCTGGCTCTCGATGGTCAACAAGGGATTCTATCTGACCCGCGACGGCCTGTTCTCCAACAAGGGCACGGTCACGGTCGCGACCGACGAGGGCGTGGTCACCACCCTCCGCTTCGGCGAGGTCGTGTTCGCCACCGGCAACGAACTCTCGGCCGGCACCGAACCGCCCAAGGAAAAGGGCAAGGACAAGGACCCCGCCAAGGCGGCCAAGGGGGCCGGGGCCGAAGGGACCTCCGAGGGCCGCTACCTGTTCGCCACCGCCGCCTTCGACCCCGCGTTCCTCCCCCCGCCCAAGCCCGCGACCACCGACGACGACCGGTTCCCCGACGACCCGTTCCTCGAAACCCCCGGCGAGCCCCGGGTCGCGGCCGAGGGGCCCTTGGCCAAGGCCAGGGCCGAGAAGCTCCAGGCCGAACGCGACCGCCAGGTCGCCGACGGCCAGAAGCGGGCCCGGGAGCTGAGCGACCGCTTCGCCGCCTGGTACTACGTGACCCCCGGCGACAGCTACCGGACGATCGTCCAGGATCGCGCCAACCTCGTCCGCGACAAGGGGTCCAAGCCCCCCGCGCCGACCGGCCCCGGCGGCCGGCCCGGCTTCCCGGGCGGGTTCCCCGGCGGCCCCGGCGGCCTGAGTTTCCCGCCCGAAGGCCCGTGAAACCGGCCCAGGCCGGTGCCCGACGCCCCCTTGTCGGGGGGGCGTCGGGTCGTCACAATGGCGGCTCCCCGGCCCTTCCCGGGCCCGGTCAATCAATCGGAAGGTGGACGCGGCGATGGCCTCGAATCCCGGCAGCAGCAGCACCCCCTCGAACCGGATGCGTCACGTCCTGTCGGCCCTGGTCCAGAACCAGCCGGGCGTCCTGGCGCACGTTTCGGGAATGTTCTCGTCGCGCGGCTTCAACATCGAGAGCCTCGCCGTCGGCGAGACCGAGGACGCCCACCTGTCCCGGATCACCGTCGTCGTCAACGGCGACGACCGCGTCCTCGAACAGATCCGCAAGCAACTGGAAAAGATCGTCACCGTCGTCAAGGTCCTCGACATTTCCCGGGCCGACTACGTCGAGCGCGACCTGATGCTCATCAAGGTCGACGCCCCGCCCCCCTCCCGCGCCGAGCTGCAAAGCCTCGTCCAGATCTTCCGAGGACGAATCGTCGACGTCAGCCCCGATCAGCTCTTGATCGAGATTTCCGGCCAGGAGCGGAAGCTCGAGGCCTTCATCGACGCCGTCCGCCCCTACGGAATCCGCGAGCTGGCCCGGACCGGCCGGATCGCCCTGGTCCGCGGCTCCGGCCCCGATGTCGAATACGCCCGGGCCGAGGAAGAGGTCACCGAGGCCGCCCCGGCGGTGATCGGGCATTCGAGCCTTTGAACCGCGATGCCGTCCTGGGTTAGAGGCTATCCGGAAATATATCTGTTGACTGGCTTCAATTTACGCCATATTGGTGATCGCCGATCCGAGCGGCCATCCCCGGAAAAACAAGGGGAATCTGATCGCATAAGCGATAGCGAATAAAACGTAACTCGTTACAAGGCAATAGTTGCATCCCGGATAGCCTCTTAGTCCTCCATGCCGCCAAAGGCGAAGAAATGCACTTCGGAGATCAATCTCTACTGGAGGGTCGCGGTCCAGCGGTTCGAAGAGGCCCAAATCCTTCACGGAGAGCATGACCTTGGGACTGCCGCGGTTTACCTCGCTGGATATTCCGTCGAGTGTGCCCTGAAAGCGTTGCTTCTCTCAACCTACCCCGCCGGGCGGTGCAAGAAGGTCATCGAGTCGTTTCGTGGCAAAGCCGGCCACGACTTCGAGTCGTTGAAGGCGAAGTATCTCAGGAGGCCAAACGCGACGACGTTCCCTTCGGCACTCATAGGGTCGTTTTCGGTCGTCCGATCGTGGGATACGGAACTTCGCTATAAACCAGGCGTGACTCCCGCGGCCGAGGTGAAGCGATTCCTCGCGGCGGTGGAACAGATCATGACCTGGACCAAGGGAAATTTCTGAAATGAACCGACCAGTCGCGGAGCATCTAGTCGATGACGATGTGCTGAGGATGCTCGATGTCATGAACTCCTACAAAGTGCTCCACGCTCAAGCCGAAATCGAGTCCTACCGCCATAGTTCCGCCTCGATCCGCCTCAGGATCATCGATCCGGATTTTCGGGGCCTGGATCGGGTCGAGCGCGAGGAGCTCGTCTGGGAACTCGTCGAGCGATTGTCCGAAGACATTCAGCAGCAGTTGTCCGTCCTCGTCCTCTTGACCCCCGAAGAAATCAAGACGTCCATCGCGAACAGGGATTTTGAGAATCCGATCCCGTCCCGGCTCTGACCCACCACGGGCCGCGCCCGACTTTTTCCGAGAGACCCGCACCGATGCCGGCCACGATGTTCTACGACCAGGACGCCGACCTGGGGCTGCTCAAAGGCAAGACGATCGCGATCATCGGCTACGGGAGCCAGGGGCACGCCCAGGCGCAGAACCTGCGCGACTCGGGCTGCGACGTCGTGGTCGGCCAGCGGCCGGGCTCGGCCAACCATGACCTGGCGGTCAAGGACGGCTTCAAGCCGGTCTCGGCCGCCGAGGCCGCGGCGGCCGGCGACCTCGTCAACATCTTGTTGCCCGACGAGGTCCAGGGCGAGGTCTACGCCCGCGACATCCGCCCGGGGCTCAAGCCGGGCGACTTGCTGCTCTGCTCGCACGGGTTCAACATCCACTTCGGCCAGGTCATCCCCCCCGACGGCGTCGACAGCGCCCTGATCGCCCCCAAGGGGCCGGGCCACCTGGTCCGCTCCGAATATGTCCGGGGCGGCGGCGTCCCCTGCCTGATCGCCACCGGCGACGGCTGCTCGCCGCAGGGCAAGACCCTCGCCCTGGCCTACGCCAAGGGGATCGGCGGGACCCGCGGCGGCGTCCTCCAGACCACCTTCGCCGAGGAAACCGAGACCGACCTCTTCGGCGAGCAGGTCGTCCTCTGCGGGGGCGTCAGCGCCCTGGTCAAGATGGGGTTCGAGACCCTCGTCGAGGCCGGTTATCAGCCCGAAAGCGCCTATTTCGAGTGCATGCACGAGCTGAAATTGATCGTCGACCTGATCTACCAGGGCGGCCTCAACTACATGCGGTACAGCATCTCGAACACGGCCGAATACGGCGACTACACCCGGGGGCCGCGGATCGTCACCGAGCAGACCCGGGCCGAGATGAAGAAGATCCTCCACGAGATCCAGTCCGGCCAGTTCGCCCGCGAATGGATCTTGGAGAACAAGGCCGGCCGCCCCGGCTTCCTCGCCACCAAGCGCCGCGAACGCGAACACCCGATCGAGCAGGTCGGCAAGCGCCTCCGCGGCCTCATGACCTGGATCGACTCCAAGACCGCCTGAATCCGGGGAGCGTGGGTCGTGGGTCGTGGGTCGTGGGTCGTGGGG